>Ga0102938_10001025_pt1 | contig 21177 bp, 18 predicted proteins | sample SalPonR2_B_D2_MG_FD_84516 | JGI IMG/M metagenome (GOLD analysis project Ga0102938, IMG submission 84516) | Salt pond soil microbial communities from South San Francisco under conditions of wetland restoration - Salt Pond MetaG R2_B_D2_MG | ecosystem: Environmental > Aquatic > Marine >... | reverse complement strand
GAGCCAGCGCTCGTTCACGTAGGGCATGCCGCACTTGTCCGCGTAGCTCTTCACGGGATCCTGCGCCTGCTTCTTGGTGCCGACGAACAGCACCGTGCCGCCGCCGGCGACGAGGTCGCGGACGAAGCCGTAGGCGGTCTCCACTCGACCGAGCGTCTGCTCGAGGTCGATGATGTAGATGCCGTTGCGCTCACCGAAGATGAAACGCTTCATCTTCGGGTTCCACCGCCGGGTCTGGTGACCGAAGTGGGCCCCGGCTTCGAGCATTTGCCGCATGGTGATGACGGCCATGATGATTCTCCTTGGTGCGGTTGTTCCCTCCGATCGGCGCCCTCGGCGAGGGCGACCGCATGTGACCGGCGAGACAGTGAGATGACGCTGCGAGCAGCGGCCGATCCGGTGAATCGACCCCTGCGATGCTACCGGGCCGTTCCCGGCTCCCGACACACCACCTCGAAGCGCTCGATCACGACGGCAATCTCGTGGTCGCCGTCGAGGTCAGACGGCACCGCGGACCGCTGTCGACGGAGCGACCGGCCGGCATCGCAGGCGTGCCGGCGGTGCGGGGCGAGGCGGGGTGCCATCGAGTGGCACCAGTCGCGGTCGGCCACGGAGTTCGCCGATGAATCTCGCCGGGTCGGCGTAGTCGTCGCCCAGGCGGAGGCCGAAGAAGAACGCACCGGACGCTCGCCCGATCCTGCTGCCGGCCACGACCGCGTCGCCCGGCTCCAGTGAGGTGGACGTGAGCTGGCCGTAGGTGTGACGCCACCCGTTCGCCAGCCGAACGACGACGTAGCGAACATCGACCACCGTGCCGGCGAACTCGACCCGCCCGGTCGCCGCCGCGCTGACGGCGACACCGCTCCCGACCCGGAAGTCGAGCCCACGGTTGCCGGCGCACCACGGACACGTCGGCTCGCGGAACGGGTCGACGACCGCACCGACGACGGGCGGGAACCAACAGGGTGCCGCCGACGCCGCCGATGGGTCGACGCCACCGACGAACAACAAGGTCGACACGGCGACCAGCAGACAACGAACGTGACTCAGAGATGATGACATGGGCACCCTTCGGATCGTCCCCGCAGGGACCGGACCTCGCGGGCGCCTCGGCGCCGATCAGGGTGACGAGTGGGTCACCCGACGCCGGCAGCTGCAAGGCGTGAACGCAGGTGCAGCACCGACTTGGTGTGGATCTGGGACACCCGGCTCTCGGTGACGCCGAGCACCTGTCCGATCTCGGCGAGGGTGAGACCCTCGTCGTAGTAGAGCGAGAGGACGAGCTTCTCGCGGTCCGGCAGCTTCTTGATCTCGCCCCGCATGATCTGGCCGAGTTCGTGATCCTCGACGACCGCTGCGGGCGAACCCGAGCCCGGCCCGTCGAGTGCTGCCGGCTCGGCACCCGCAGCGATGGCCCGGTCGAGTGGACCCACGGTGGTGCTGGCGATCGCCGCCAGCCAGCGGGTCAGTTCGTCGGTGGAGATGTGCAGGTGGGTGGCCAGTTCCTCGTCGGTCGGCGCCCGCCCCTCCTTGTGCTCGAGCTCGGAAATGGCCTTCTCGACGCTGCGCGCCCGGCTCCGGATCGACCGGGGCACCCAGTCGAGCTTGCGCAGCCCGTCGTAGACCGCCCCACGGATACGCGGCACGGCGAACGTCTCGAACTTGACGCCTCGCTCGGGATCGAACCGCTCGATCGCGTCGATCAGGCCGAACACGCCGGAGCTCACCAGGTCGCCCGGATCGACACTCGACGGCAGGCCGGCGCCGACACGACCGGCGACGAATTTCACCAGCGGCGAATAGTGGACGATCAGGTGGTCTCGGGCGGCCAGGTTGCGGCGGTTCAACCACCGCGTCCACTGCATCTGGAGGTCGGCGTCTTCGGGAACGATGCTCATGCTCTGGGGTGGGCCTCGCGATAGGCAGCCGACAGACGTTCGCGGCTGACGTGGGTGTAACGCTGGGTGGTGGCCACGTCGGTGTGGCCAAGCAGTTCTTGGACGGCTCGCAGATCGGCGCCTCCATCGAGGAGGTGCGTGGCGAACGTGTGCCGGAGGGCGTGGGGATGGGTGGGGCTCGGAGCACGACGATCGACGATGCGGCGCACGTCGCGCGGCGTGAGCGGATGTCCCCGCTCGTTGCCGAACAGTACGTCGCCCGCCTCGGGGGGAACCACGTCGTGGCGAATCGCCAGCCAGCGACGAAGGGCGTGGACCGCTGGTTCGCTGATGGGAACCCGACGCTCCTTGGCACCCTTGCCCCAGACGTGTGCAGCTGCCGTGGCGACCGAGACCGACGACACCTGCAAGCCGCAGAGTTCGCCGACTCGTAGCCCGGATCCGTACAGCAGCTCGAGCACCGCGTCGTCTCGGCGACGGCGCCAGTCGGGTTCGTGTTCGTCGACCGGCGAGTCGAGCAGCCCGCCCAGCTCGCGTTGGTCGAGCACCCGAGGCAATCGACCATCGCCACCCGGAACCGAGACCCCGTTGGTGGGGTCGACGTCGACGGCACCGCTCGCCACGAGCCACCGGTAGTAGCGGCGGATGGCCGCGGTCTTGCGGGCGATCGACCGCCTGGCGAACTGGCGGGTGGTGAGGTGAGCGAGGTACCGACGCATGGTGGCCCGCTTGACCGAGGCGGGTTCGATGATGTCGCTGCGGGCGCACCAGTCGGCGAACGACCGCACATCGGAGGTGTACGCGGCAACCGTGTTCGCGGACAGCGACGTCAATGCGTGCGCGAATTCGTCGATACGCCAAGGGTCCACCGGGGTGATGGTATTGCGTGCGGGGGACGCCCGGCGTGGATGGGTCACCGTTCGATGCGCCCGGCATCCCCCGCGACCGTCGTGCAATGCCGTCGCCGGACCACTTCATGCGAGGTCGGCCCAGTCGTCGACGGCCTCGAACCAGCCGGTGGTCTCCCGGAGCCATCCGCCGTGTTCGAGACGCGCCACGGCCATCGCGGTGTCGACGAGCGAGCCTCCGCTGTGCAACGCCAGCGCCTCGAGCGTTCGCGGTTCGGATCGGCAGGCGTCGATCAACCGGCGATCGTCGGCGCCGGGGAGCGCACGCGGATCATGCCGGCGGCGACCAGCTCGCCGGCGGTCGAGGCCCAGTGCCATCAGGATGTCGGCGGTCTCGGTGGCCGGGGCCGCACCGTCGCACAGCAGCTTGTTGGTGCCGAGCGCCGCCCGGCTCTGGAGCGCACCAGGCACCGCGAAGACCTCGACGCCGCGCTCGGCAGCTTCGCGAGCGGTGATCAGGCTGCCGCCGCGCTCGCGACTCTCGACCACCACGAGCACCTCGACCAGTGCGGCGAGGATGCGGTTGCGCAGCGGGAACCGGAAGGCGTCCGGGGCGGTGCCCGGCGGCCACTCCGAGACCACCGCCCCTCGGGTCGCCACCCGCTCCCAGAGTTGCGCGTGCTGCGCCGGGTACGGCCGGTCGGGTCCGGTGCCGACCACCGCCACCGGACGAGCCTCGTCGACGGCGAGCGCTCCCCGATGCGCGGCGCCGTCGATGCCCTTGGCCAGACCCGAGACGACGACCACACCTTCCTGGGCCAACTCGTAGCCGAACCGGGCGGCGGTTTCGCGCCCACGTTGGGTGGCGTTGCGGGTGCCGACGATGCCCACGCGGCGGCCGTCGAGCACCCCCAGGTCGCCGCGGACGAACAGCGCCGGCGGGCGACGCGGATCGTCGAGGAGCGCAACGGGATAGGACGGGTCGCCGGCCACCACGACCTCGACGCCGGCGTCGAGGCACTGTCGCCACACCTCGTCGGGCGGACGGCGGGCGGCCGAACGCTTCCAGTCGGCGGCGAGCTCGCGCTCTCGTGCGAACAGCGTGGCGAACGGCTCGGGCGCCGGGCACGCACCGGCGGCGACGGCGAACGCCTGCTCGGGCGAGCGATGGGCCAGCAGGCCCGACAACCGGTTGGTGGTCATCCGATCGAAGCCCGCAAGCGATGCCACGAAGGCGGCCGGCGCGATCATGCCGCCCTCCCGGTCGGCTCGGAACGGGCGAACGTCGCACGGAACCGCAGTGCCATGGCCACGTCACACTCGTCGACGGTCGGTTCGACGTGCCCGCGCAGATCGGCGATCGTTCGAGCGACGCGCCGGATGCGGTGGTAACCGCGTCCACTGAGCCGATCGTGTTCGAGCTCGTGGCGCAGGAGTGCGGTCGACCCCGTGTCGAGGCCGGCGACGTGGTCGAGACGATCGACGCCGAGCGCGCTGTTGAGGCAACCCTGCCGCTCCGTCGCCAGCCGTCGAGCGTCCCGGACGCGAACCGCGACGATCGCTGACGCCTCACCGGGCTCGTTGACGAGCAGATCGTCGACGGCCGGGCGGTGTACCGGCACGCGCAGGTCGAACCGGTCGAGCAACGGGCCCGACACCCGTCGGGCGTACCGGTGCAGGACCGCATCGCCGCACAGACAGGCGCCTGGCGCACCGCCCCCGCACGGACACGGATTCATCGCCGCCACCAGCAGGAAGTCGGCGGGCAGTACCGCGCGGATGCCGGTGCGGTAGACGTGCACCAGGCGCGACTCCAGGGGCTGGCGGAGCCCGTCGAGCACCGACGGCGCGAACTCGGCCAACTCGTCCATGAACAGCACACCGCCGTGGGCGATCGACACCTCGCCGGGGCGGATGTTCTGCGACCCGCCGCCGACGAGGGCGATCTGCGACGTGGTGTGGTGTGGCGCGCGGAACGGAGGTTCGCGGACGAGCCCGCCCGGCGGCAGCGGGATCCCCGACGCCGAGTGCACCATCGTGACCTCGAGGGCGCGGTCGCGGTCGAGCGATGGGAGCAGCCCCGGCAACCGCGACGCCAACATGGTCTTGCCGGCTCCGGGCGGCCCGACGAACAGCGTGTGGTGGCCACCGGCGGCCGAGATCTCGAGCGCGTGGCGAGCGATCGGCTGTCCCTGCACGTCGGCGAGATCGGGCGACGGGCGGCGGCCCGTCTCGGGTCGCTCGGCGGTGTCGTGATCAGGCCACGGCGCCTCTCCGCACAGCACATCGACCAGTTCGGCGAGGTTCGCGACGACACGTACCCGACCCAGCGCCACGACGTGCGCCTCGATCGCGCTGGCGATCGGGACCACCACATCGCGTTCGCCGACCGCCCCGACCATCGGCGCGACCCCGTTCACCGGGCGCAGCGATCCGTCGAGGCCCAGTTCGCCGATGAACGCCGTGGCTTCGATCGATCCGCTCGGGATCACGTCGCTCGCCGCGAGGACACCGATCGCGATGGCCAGGTCGAGTCCCGACCCCGCCTTGCGGTCACCGGACGGTGCCAGGTTGACGGTGATCTTGTGTTTCGGCCAGGGCAGGCCGCTGCTGAGCACGGCCGCGCGGGCGCGGTCTCGCGACTCGCGAATCGAGAGGTCGGGCAGACCGACGAGACTGAAACCGGGCAGCCCGGCGGACACCTGGACCTCGACGTGGATCAGGTGACCTTCTGCACAGAAGAGCACCGCTGACGGAACGGATGCGAACACCGCACACCTCCTCGGGACGACGCGGCGAACCGCGGGGACATCGAGGAGGGACGCTGGGGTCCCACGACCCGGGCCGAGTACGTACTCGGTGGTGTCCGCCACTGTACCGACGGGGTGTCACGCTCCACCGCGAGGCGCCACTGGATCGCGGAGCCACCGTGCGACAATGCTCCCCCGTGGTGTTCACTCGCTCCGTTCTCTCGCGCCGGTCGGCGACGCTGGCTGCGTTGACCCTCGCCGCTGCACTGGTCGGTTGCGGCAACGAGGATCCGAGCGCCGAGCGCTTCTGCGGCGAAGTGGCAGCCAACCGGGACGCGCTGACCGACCCGCAGTTGGTCTACACCGACGACGTCGACGCCTTGTTGGACCTGTACCGCGACATCGGCGCACTCGCCCCACTCGGAGTGGAGGACGACTGGAACCAGATCGTGACGGCCTACGAGACCGCGAGCACCGTGGTGATCGGCGACCAGGAGTCCGAGCAGCAGGCGCTGACCGCGATCTATTCGAGCGAGCAGTCGGCCGCCCAGGTCGAGGCGTGGCTGATGGCCAACTGCGCCGTCGACATCGGCCCGGTGTTCACGATCGTGGCGCAGTCACCGGCGACAGCCACGACCGCTCCCGCCACCGGCGCGCCGTCTGATGGCTCCGAGCCGACCCCGTCGAGCCCGTGATCGGCCGGGTCAGGAGATGTCGCCGCGTCGCAGGATCACCTTGTCGACCAGGCCGTAGTCCTGGGCTTCCTCGGCAGTGAACCAGCGGTCGCGCTCGGAGTCGGCCTGGATCTGCTCGAGCGTCTTGCCGGAGTGCTCGGCGATCAGGGTGGCCATGCGCAGCTTGGTGTAGCGGAGCTGCTCGGCCTGGATCGCGATGTCGGAGGCCTGCCCACGCAGGCCGGCGAGCGGCTGATGCATCATGATGCGGGCATTCGGCAGCGTGAAGCGCTTGCCGTCGGCGCCCGCGGTGAGGAGGAACTGGCCCATGGAGGCGGCGAGACCGAGGCACACGGTGGCGACGTCGCAGCCGACGAACTGCATCGTGTCGTAGATCGCCATGCCCGCGGTGACCGAACCGCCGGGGCTGTTGATGTAGAGCCAGATGTCCTGGCCGGGATCTTCACCTTCGAGGTAGAGCAGCTGCGCGCAGATCTGGTTGGCGATGTCGTCGTTGACATCGGAACCCAGCATGACCACCCGGTTCTTCAGGAGGCGGTCGAAGACGGCGGAGCGCGGATCGAATCCGCCCTCGAGTGCTGCTGGTGACATGAGTTCCGACATGGGCGTCAGGCTATCGGTGATGTCGCCGGGCGAATCGCGAGCCGCTCGTTCGCACTACCGTCACGGCATGGCCGTCACCGCGAAGTTCGTTCCCGAACGGATCGGGCTCGCGTCCAATGCGCCGTCGACGTTGACGCTCCGGCTGTACAACGACGACGACGTCGCCCGCGAGGTCTCGATCGCGGTGTCCGGAGACCTGAGCGACCACGTCCGGCTCGACTCGTCGGCGGTGACCGTCGAGACGAATCAGATCGTCGACGTTCTCGCAACCGTGTTCGCCCCTTCGACGCTCGAGGCCGGCACGTACGCGATCCGCGCCGACGTGCAGGTCGGCGGCGACACCGACTCCGAGCGGTCGGACGGGGCCGAGCCGGCTCCGGCGACTGCGACCGTCGAGGTCCAACCCCACGCGGACTACACGGTCGCCCTGCACCCTCTGCAGTCGCGAGGTGCCCGCCGAGGCCGCCACGTCGTCCGCGCCACCAACACCGGCAACGTGGTGGTCACGCTCGACCTGGCTGTCGGACAGGACCCGCCAGGGTCGACGACGACGTCCGAGCCGACGGCCGGGGCAACGCAGCGTGGTGGCAGCGTCGACGCCGGTCTCAGCGTGTCGGTCGGCTCCGGGTCGATGACCGTCGCCCCTGGGCTGACCGGTGAAGCGGCGGTGAGGGTCGAGCCTGTCACCACCCGCTGGAGCGGTCCGACCCGGGAGCACGATTTCACGGTGCAGTCCACATCGACCGAGGGACGCACCGATGTGCTGACGGGGACGTTCCAGCAGCGGCCACGCGTCCCGAACTGGCTGGGCCCAGCGGCGGCGGGGGCCCTGGCAGCCCTCCTGCTCGGTGCGGTCGCCTGGTTCACCGTGTTGCGGCCGTGGACGCAGGACACGGCAGACCAGGCCGCGGCCGACGCGATCGAGCGCGATCGTGAGGCGCTGCAAGAACGAATCGCCGACCTCGAGGCTGCTGCGGCCGAGGCCGAAGAACTCCCCCTCGGAACCCCGATCGACATCCGCCTCGACGTCGAGCCGACCGGCGGCAACTCCGAACAGGCCACCACGGCCGTCGAGCCGGGCACGATCCTGTCGATCACCGACGTCGTGTTCCAGAATCCGAACGGAGCGGTGGGAACCGTCTCGTTGCTGCGCGACAGCGAGGTGATCCTGCGGTCGGAACTTGCGAACTTCCGCGACTTCGACCTGCACTTCGTTGCGCCCTACCAGTTCGACGAGAACGCCGAGATCGTGCTGGACGTCGAGTGCCGGACACCCGGCGCAGGAGCGAGCACCTGCCCGGTCGGAGTGTCGCTGGTCGGCTTCGTCGACGAAGCCGACTGAGTGCCGACCGGCGCCGCTCAGCGACCGATCGGCCCACCGACGCCACCACGAAGAGCAGCGTCACCCGCAGTGGCGCCTCGCGTGGAGACCAGCAGCTCGACGCCGACGTCGCCGAAGGAGTCGGGTTGACCAGCGACCGCGAGTGTGGACGGTCCGCCAGGTGTGTTCGGCAGCACCACCACCACGTGAGCGAAGGTGCCCGCGGCGTCGACGGCGATCGGCTCGGGCGCGGCGGCGCCGGGGCGTGAGAGCTCGATCGTCGAGCCTGGTGGGAAACCCGCACCGAAGACGGTGACGGTCTGGCCTGCGCCCGCAACGGCGGGCACGAGGTCGAGCGTGGGTTCGGGAACACCGTCGCCCTCGAGCGTGGTGGTGACGACGGAACCGTCGGTCGTGCGCACGCTGATGGCACCCGTGGCCCGGCCCACCGAAGTCGGCGCGAACTGCACCTCGACCGCACACGTGGCGCCGGGAGCGACCGCCATCCCGCTGCACGAGTCGGCAGCGATCGTGAACTGCTCGGGCAGGTCGATGGTCGCACCGACGACCTGTACCGCTTCGGTACCGGTGTTCGACACGGTGACGGTCTGGCGTCGCCGGCCGACATCGATCACCGCCTGCTCGAACACCAACACCGACGGCGAGGCAACGATGTCGACCACGTCGCCGGAGCTCGTGGTGGATCGGGGATCGGCCGTCTGCGCGGAGCGACCGTGGGACGCCGGTGGGGTCGGTCGGCGAGGCACGAACCTGGGGAGATCGACCCTGGGAAGTCGCCCACTCGCGGACGGACGTCCCGGCACGGTCACGGTGGGAGACAGCGTGGTCGTCGGGACCGTCGGCGAATCGGCCACCTCGGGTCGGGCCGACCCGGGCACCGTCGACTCGGGGGCCGACGTGCTGGTCGCCGTGGTGGACGTGCCGCCGGCGGTCGTGGTGCCGGTGGTCGAAGCGGTGGTGGTGGTCGTGGTGGTGGTGGTCGTCCCCCTCGAGGGAGTCGTCGTTGTCGTCGTGTCGACCACGGCGTCGTCGGACGAACGACGGTCGATCGCCCACACCAGCGGAGTCGGTGTCGCTGCGGTGGAGGGTTCCGCGGCATTCGCGGCCGTCGACAGGCCGGCGGCGCTGACGAACACGATCCACCGACCGAATTGCGAGATCGACGCCTTCGTCGCCGGGTCGACGGCGGCGAGTTCGTCGATGTCGACGTCGACGCTGGTGCTCGGGTCGGCCGACAGCACCCGCAGTGCGGCGCCGCGTTGATAGACCACATGGTGGCCGTCGGCGGACAACGCGGGACGGGCGGCCCGGTCGACGAGAACCTGCGAGGTGCGGGCGGTGAGGTCGACACCGACGACGAACGGTGCGATCAGGTCCGACCCACCGACGACGCCCAGGTCGACACTGGCCGATTCGAAGACCACGTACGCGCCATCACCGGAGATCGCCGGCGATGCAGAATCGGCTGCACCGCCGTCACCGGCAACGGTGACAGAGAGCAGCTCGGGATCGGAAACAGGGTCGGTGTCCGAGTCGGGAGCAGGCTCCGAGCCGGACGGGGTGGTCGACGACGTCCAGACGTACACGTTCGACGGGGAAGGCTCGTAGGGAGCCGCACCAGGGCCGGCCTCGAAGACCACGGCGAGCCCGTCGGTGGACACGTCGACGGTCGGTCCGGTCACGACGTCGGGCGAGCCGCCATCGACGACGTCGAAGGTGTCGACGAGTGCGTGCGGGCCTCCGGCGGGCGGACGGACGTAGCGCCGGACCTCGTTGCCGGTCGACCAGACGATCGTGGCACCGTCGAACGAGAGCACCGGTGCCGAGGTGCGCAGCGGCGAGGGGGCCACAGGCTCGGCGTCGGCGGCCCCGATGTCGGTTGAACCAGTACTCACGGACTCGGTCTCGAGAGCGTTCGGCACCGCGGTCACGGTGTCGACGAGCGTGCCGATGGGCAGCGGGAACTCGATCGGCGAGTTGCAGCGGTCGACCACGGTCAGCCGGACCTCGTCGGCGCCGAGCACCGAATACGCGAGCACACACCCGTCGCCGCTCAGGCCGGGAGACGACGTGTCGGCCTCGGCCACCGCTCGGCTGGTGCCGCCCACCCGATCACGCACCCAGACCCGCCGGTCGACGACGTGTGCGGGGTCGACGTCGGCCACCAGGTCGGCGTCGGAAGCAGATCCGTCGCCGGCGGGATCGGGCGCCGGCGTCATGATCTCGTACGCGACGACGCCACCTGTCTCCGCCATCGTCAGTGCGCCAGCCGCTGTCTGCTCGGTTCCGTCGCCGTCGACGGAGACGACCTCCGCCACGATCGGATCACTCTGGCTCTGCGCGCCGATGGCTGATGCATACGCGCTGACCAGACCGACGACGACGACGACGGCGGTAGCTCCGAGAGCCAGCCTGTGGCCCCGGCTCGACGTGGAGAGCACTGGCGTGGCGCCCAAGGTATCCCTCGGCGCCGTGACGCGGCAACGGCGCCGGTCAGCGGGCGACGCCGCTCATCACGACGGCGACCTGTTCGGTCGGCTGGATGGTCTCGATCGTGGCCAACAAGCCGGCCAGACCCGCGCTGCCGGTCGGGCTCACGTCGAAGCCTGCCGCCTGCGCAAGACGGTGCGCGGCGACGACGTCGGCCTCGGTGGCGACGATCGGGACGTCGCCCCGCGCCCCGATCGCCTCGAACACACCGATCCAGTCGTAGGTCTCGTCGTCGAGGATGCCGTCAGCAACGGAGTGCGGATCCCTCCACGGCACCATCAGCTCGGCCCACAGCGGTGCGGCGAGTTCGGGCCGACCGTCGGTACCGGCCTCGAGAGCCCGCCCCCAGGCACGGGCGAGCGGGGCGCATCCCTCGGTCTGCACGGCGTGGAACCGTCGGGCCGGGGCGGTCGCACCGAGACAAGCGGCGAAGGCGCCGCCGCCGACCTGCACGAAGATGCGGTCGAGGTGGTCGATCCCGGCGCCGACGAGTTGGTCGCGGATCTCCCAGCCGATGGTGCGGCCGCCGTCGAGGGCGAGGGCGTTCTCCGGGCCCTGCACGGTGAACGGGATGGCGCCGGCAGCAACGGCCTGGCGGAAGCGGAACATCGCCGGGTCGCCCGGTGGGTCGGAGGAGCGACGCTCGCAGCGGTGTGTGCGGGCGCCGAGCCGGTCGAGTTCGTCGCCGAACCCGGCGGTCATCCACGTGGGCACGAACACGTCGATCGACCAGTCGGCTGCTCGGGCGAGGGTCGCTGCAGCGAGTGCAGCGTTGCCGCACGACGCGATCGCGAGCGGTGGCCGTGTCGTGAGGTGGCCGAGTTCCTCGGCAGCGCGCAGGTGCAGGAGGATCGTGAAGAGGTGGCGGGCCTTCTGGCTGCCACCGACTCCCCCGGTCTCGTCCTTCACCCAGACGCCGCCACCATCCGTGAAGCCGAGGGCGTCGGACAGCGCTGCGGACCGCCCGAACGGCGTCGGGACGAATCCGGTGCCGGCGACGGCGCCGACCGCGGTGTCGAGGTCGCGGACGAGACGGCGGCGGGCGGTGTCGTCGAGGCCGTTGACGTCGGCGTAGGCGGCCCAGGCGAGGTCGTGGTCGTAGCGGATGTACGGGTTGGCATCGGGCTCGGGCTCGGCCACCAGTCGCGAACCCGGCTCGAAGCCGACATCTCCGTGCCCGCCGTCGCCCTCGACGATCTGCAGGACGTGGCGGCGATCGTGCTTCGTCGAGTTGGGGCAGCGCCACGGGAACGGCGTGGCGATGTCGACGGTCGCCGCACAGACGGCACAGCGCCAGCCGGTGACCCGCATCGGCGTCGTCAGCCCGCCACGCGGGCGTTGAAGTCGTCGATCATGTCGTCCCACACGCCGACGTAGCGGCGCAGACCCTTCCAGAACGTCTGGTCGCGGCGAGCCTCGAACAGTTCGAACGGCGTGCCCTGCTGTTCGACCCAGGTGTAGTAGCCGAGGTTGAAGATGCGGCGGCGGTCGGACTCGGTGCAGTCGATCATGTTGTCGGTGTCGACCGAACCGAGGTGTTCGCCGAACACCTCGGCGGCGTCGGTGGTGGTGAACTCGTTGCCGTAGCGCGTGGCGAGGGTCTTGGCTCGTTCGCTCGGGTACAGCGCCGCGCCGTCGGTCGCCACGGTGAGGATCGCCTGATCGGGTCCGAGGTCGAGGAGCTTGGCGGTCTTGATCGCAGCGAGCACGTTGCAGATCGCCGAGAACCCGAAGTGCTCGAGCGTGGCGACCACGTCGGCGGGCACGCCCTTCGACTGCGCCAGGTACTGCCGTCCGGCGTCGGTGTTGAACAGCACGTCGAGTTCGTCGGTCGCCTTGTCGGAGATCGCCGCGATCACGTCGGTGTTGGTGACGTTGTGGATCAGCGGGATGTGCTTGTCGCCGATGCCCTGGATGTTGTGCTCGCCGAAGCCGTTCTCGAGCATCGTCGGGCACTCCAGCGCCTCGACGGCGACGATCTTGGTGCCGTACTCCTCCTTGAGCCGGTCGCCGGCGGCGATGGTGCCGGCCGACCCGGTGGCGGACGTGAACGCCGCGAGGCTCAGGTCGCGACCGTCCCGTGCGAACTGCTCGCGCACCGTGTCGAAGACGTGCCCGAACGCCCGACCGGTGACGCGGTAGTGGCTCAGGTGGTTGCCGAACTCGGAGAACTGGTTGAGCACGAAGTTCGTCGGATCGAGTCGCAGCTCGTTGCAGGCGTCGTAGATCTCCTTCACGTTCGACTCGGTGCCATGGGTGCGGATGACGTCCTCAGCGGGGTCGGCGCACCATTCGTCGAGCCAGTCGAAGCGTTCCTGGCTCATGCCTTCGGGCAGGATCGCCACGCCGCGACTGGCCATGATGCGACTGATGGCGATGCCGCCACGGGCGTAGTTGCCGGTCGACGGCCAGATGGCGCGGTGGTGCGTCGGGTCGAACTGGCCGGTGACGACGCGAGGTGCGAGGCAGGCGTAGGCGGCGAGCACCTTGTGAGCCGTGATCATCGGGAAGCGGTCGCCGAACACGACGATGACCGGGCTTTCGATTCCGGTGAGGCTCGACGGCAGCACGACGTGGTCGGGCACGTCGACGCGGTTGCCGGCAAGGTCGTTGTACCAGTGGACCCGCCACAGGTTGCGGGGGTCGGGCCCCTGCGGGTCGGCGTCGCCGACCTTGGAGGCGTGGTCGAAGGTGGAGGGATCCTCGAGTTGCGCGAACGTCGGCAGCGTGATGCCCCGCTCGCGGAACCGTTTCACGCTGTTGGCGAGTGCCGCACCGTCGACGATGCGGTCAGCCAATCCGAACTGGTTCTCGAGGGCGTTCGTGGTGGCGTCGTCGACGACGGGGGAAGCAGTCACGTTTGACATTCTGTCAAAGGGTCCGGCGAAGTGCTCGTTCGATCACGCCTGGGGTCAGACCCCAGGCGTGATCGACGCCCCGACGCGACGCCGCCCGCCCCCGGGGAGTAGGGCGGGCGGCGTCCTCCAGGAGGTCAGGGATCAGGCGGGAAGAGGCTCACCGCAAGCGGCGATGACCTCGGCCTCGGGCAGCTCGAGTCCGATGAGGATGCCGGCAGCGATCGCCGGAGAGTTCCGATGCAGCGCGAGGACTTGGTTCAGCGGCAGCTCGAGGATCTCCTGCGATGCCTTGGCCGGGGAACCGAACGAGCGGAGCACTGAGTGGCCGTACTGCATGCAACTGATGCCGACGGGCTTGCCTCCCTGTCCCGCTCCCTGCGGGGCGGCGCTGGCGGTGCCGGTGGCTCCGAGCCCCATCGTGGCGGCGGCGACGCCGGCGGTGAGTGCAATGGAAATTTTCTTGCGCATGGTGTTGCTCCTCGATGAAGTGGTGGATGACACCACCTCTACGGAGCCCACACGGTCCCGGATGACAAAACTCTGGGCCGGAAGTCAGCCGCTTGCCGCGGTCAGAACGGGCGGTCGTCGGGGGGAAGGGTGCTCGGGCCGACGTGGGCGTCGAGCCACGCACACAGGTCGGCGACGCCGGTCCACGAATCGCGGACGCGCTTGGCGGCGCCGGCGGTGTGGAGCCACTTCGGCGTGCCGAACTCCCGCATGGCGATCAAGCCCTTGCGGCGCAACAGTTCGATCCGTGGGTGGTCCTTCGGATACCCGCGCGGTGCGGTCTTGAGCGTGTCGAGTGCACCGATCGCGTACTTGCGACGCTCGGCGTCGGCGACCAACTCGACGAGTTCCGAGCCGACGGCGCCACTGTCGATCGCGCCACGGAACCGCTCGAGTTGGTCCTTGGCCATGGCGTAGTAGCCGGCGCCGACCATCAGCCCGTCGGCGGAGAACTGCACGTAGTGGCCGGTTCCACCCTCGGACTCGCTGTAGGCACCCTGGTGTGTTTTGTACGGCGGCTTGTTCTTCGAGAAGCGGACGTCGTTGTAGGGCCGGAACATGTGGAACGGTCCGTACTCGTCGAGGGCCTCGGTCAGCTCGATCATCGGCTGCTTCACGAACTGGTCGTAGCGCCCCTTGTTCGCCTGCCAGAACGCACGCGAGTTGTCGGCGGCGAGCTGCTCGTAGAACTCGACGCCCTCGATCGGGAAGCCACTGAACGCCATGTCCACCGACGGTACCCGCACACCGATCCGGGCGTGGTCAGGACCGGGGACGCCACGGCAGGACCGTGACATCGGCTCGGAGGGCCATCGGTCCATCACGTAGGTTCGCGGGCGTGGCAGACCTGTTCCTCGGCGGCACCGTCGACCCCTCTTCGCACGAACGAACGAGCACCGGCGACGACGGCAACCTCACCCTCGCAACCGACGAACTCACCACGCACGGCGTGATCGTCGGAATGACCGGCTCCGGCAAGACCGGGCTCGGGGTGATCATGATCGAAGAAGCGCTCCGGGCCGGGCTCCCGGTACTGGCGATCGACCCCAAGGGCGACCTCACCAACCTGTGCCTCACGTTTCCGGACCTCTCGCCCGCCGACTTCCGCCCGTGGATCGACGAAGCTCAGGCGAGGAACGCCGACCAGACCCCCGACGACTTCGCTGCCGGCCAGGCCGACCTGTGGAGCAACGGCCTCGGCACGTGGGAGTTGACCGGCGCCGACATCGGCGCACTGCGCGACCGCACCGACTTCACGATCTACACCCCGGGCTCCGAAGCGGGGACGGCCCTGAACATCGTCGGGTCGCTGCAGGTGCCGGCCGACATGACCGACGCCGAAGCGGTCGCCGACGAGATCGAGGGGTACGTCACCGGCCTGCTCGCACTGGTCGACATCGCCGCGGACCCGTTGTCGAGCCGCGAGCACATCTTGCTGTCGAATTTGATCCACCATTCGTGGGGTGAGGGCCGCGAGCTCGACCTCATGACGCTGGTGGGGATGATCCCGTCGCCGCCGATCCGCAAGCTCGGCGTGTTCGAACTCGACCAGTTCTTCCCAGCCGACGACCGGATGAAGCTGGCGATGAAGCTCAACGGGTTGCTCGCATCACCGTCGTTCGCGGCATGGTCGAAGGGGCCGCCGCTCGACATTGCCTCGATGCTCCACGGCGCCGACGGGAAGGGTCGCTGCGCGATCGTCACCACAGCGCACCTCTCCGACGAGGAACGTCAGTTCGTCACGTCGCTGATCCTCGCCAAGCTCGTCACCTGGATGCGTCGACAGAGCGGCACCACCGACCTGCGGGCGATGTTGTACATGGACGAGGTCGCCGGATACCTGCCGCCGACGGCGATGCCACCGACCAAGAAGCCGATCATGACGCTGATGAAGCAGGCACGGGCGTTCGGAGTGGGTGTCGTGCTGTCGACGCAGAACCCGGTCGACCTCGACTACAAGGCGATGTCGAACGCGGGCACCTGGATGATCGGCAGGCTGCAGACCGACCGCGACAAGGCCCGCCTGCTCGACGGGATGTCGAGCGCAGCCGGCTCGGTCGACGTCGCCGCCATCGACGCCACCATCTCCGGGCTCGCCAAGCGCGAGTTCGTGTTGCGCCGGGCGGGCAAGGACGAGCCCGAGGTGTTCACCACACGCTGGGCGATGTCGTACCTGCGCGGCCCCATGACCCGCGACCAGATCGCACTGATCACCCCGAGCGACCAGGCCGGGCCTGCCGTCACGGCCCCCACCACCCCTCCGACGACTGCCCCCCCCCCCACCTCGGGGGAACCCGTGTTGGCGAGCGACGAGAGCGCCGTCGCACCCGAGGTGGCCGACGGGATCGCCGTGCGGTACGTCGACGTCGCTGCGCCGTGGCTCGGCGACGTGGGTGGCGACTCACGCGGCACGGCGTTCGAGGCAGCGGTGGTCGCCCGCGTCGCGATCCGCTACGACGAGACCAGAGCCGATCTGGTGCACGACGAGGAGTTCGAGGCGGTGTTGTTCCCGCTCGCCGACCCGGTCGACGTGGCCACGCTCGCCAAGGTCGACTACGACGACCGCGACCTGCGCGTCGATGCCCCCGACCCCGCCACGTACCGGCTGCCCGACGCCCGCATCTCCACCAAGACCTTCTTCAACGAGACCGAGCGCAGCCTGCGCGACCACCTCACCCGTGAGCTGTCGCTCGAGATTCCGTCGAACTCCGAGCTGAAGCTGTTCGGTCGCCCGGGCGAGAGCGACATCGACTTCGCTGCTCGTTGCGAGGCGGACGCCGACGAGCGGGCCGACGCCGAGATCGCCAAGCTGCGCGACAAGTACGAGACCAAGGCCACCAGACTGCGCGATCAGATCGACGCCGCGGAGGACCGCGCCGCCGTTGCCGCCGAGGAAGCGAAGGGCAAGAAGTCCTCGGAGTTCTTCTCGACGGCGGGATCGTTGCTCGGCGGCCTCCTCGGCGGCAAGAAGTCGAAGACCAAGATGATGGGCGACCTGCTCGGTGACGCCGGCACTGCCGCTCGTCGACGCGGTTCGACCAGTGCGTCCGATCGTCGGGCCGACGCCGCGGAGAACAAGGTGCAACGTCTCGTCGAACAGTACGACGAACTCGAAACCGAGCTCGAGGGAGACATCACCGACATCACCGACAAGTGGGAGTCGGCCGCAGCTGCGATCACCCCGATGGAAGTCGGGCTCGAGCGCACCGACGTGAACGTCACCCAGCTGGTCCTCGCCTGGGTACCCGTTGCCTGACTCGTGCCGACGGAGAGACTCGAACTCTCACTGACGGCGACCTAAACGCCGTGCCTCTGCCAATTGGGCTACGTCGGCGACGGCTCGAACCTACCTGACCCCACGTTTGCGTTGCATTCCCGGTGGCCCGGGCCACCGGGAATGCAACGCAAACGTGGGTTGGCAGGGGCGGGGGCGACGTTCGGCTCGTAGCCTGCTGTGGTGCGGTCCGGCGGAACCACGGCGACCCTCGTCGATCTCGTCTCGTGGCTCGTCGTCGCGTTCGTCGGGCTCGTGACGCTCACCCAGGCGTTCGAGTGGTCGGGCACCAGGATCATCGCCGTCGCGCAGTCGCTGACCCCGTACTTCGCGGTGGTGCTCGTGCCCGTCATCCTGATCGCGTTCTGGCGGCGACAGCTGCTGGTCGCGACCGTCGCGTCGGCCGTCGGGTTCGGCATCGGGGTGCTCGCCGCGCCACTGGCGTTCCCCGACGAGCAGCCGCCGGCCGAATCCGACAGCGTCGGCCTCGACGTGGCCTCGATCAATCTCTGGTACCGGAACTCGGAGATCGACGCCGTTGCCGACATGCTCGCGGGGCTCGACGTCGACGTGATCGTGTTCAGCGAGTTCACGATCGACCACCAGATCGCGCTGGAGGCGAGCCCGCTCGTCGAGGAGTTCGCACACCGATCGGGACGGACCAGACGCGGGGCAGCCGGTATCGGGGTCTGGAGCCGATTCCCGATCGACGAGCGCACGAACCTCTCGACCTTCAACAGCAGCATCGACCTCGCCGTCGCTGCGCCAGATGGTGACGTGCGCATCGTGGCGATGCACATGCCGACTCCGATCAGCGACTTCCGCGCGTGGCGAGACGACCTGGCCACTGCAGCACGCATCGGTCGCACCACGAACGCCCCGACGCTGCTGATCGGCGACCTCAACTCGTCGTACTGGCACCCGGACTTCCGCCGCCTCCTCGATGCCGGCTTCGTCGACGCCAATGCCGCAACCGGCTCGGGGTTCTCGACGTCATGGCCGACCGACTGGTGGATCCCCCCGTTCGTCCGCCTCGACCATGCACTCACCACCGGCGGGTTGGTCGCGACCGACGTCGACGACCTCGACGTGCCCGGCAGCGATCACCGTGGCGTGCTCGTCACCGTTGCGCCAGCTCGCTGAGCAGCGCCCGGAATGCTCGTCCTCGGTGCGAGATCGCGTTCTTCGCCTCGATCCCCATCTCGGCGAACGTCGCTCCATCAGCTTCGTCGGGTTCGAAGACCGAGTCGTACCCGAAACCGACGTCGCCGCGCTCGGAGGTGGTGATCACCCCCGGGCACACCCCCTCGACGGCCAGCTCTGCGCCGTCTGGCCACACCACGATCGCCACCGTCTTGAACGCCGCCCGGCGATCGGCGGCGTCGGCGAGTTCCGACAGCAACTTCGCCCGGTTGTCGGCGTAGGAGCATCCTTCACCGGCATATCGAGCTGCGTGGACACCGGGAGCGCCTCCGAGCGCGGCCACCTCGAGTCCGGTGTCGTCGGCGACCGCCGGCATGCCGGTGGCTGTACACAGGGCGGTGGCCTTGAGTCGGGCATTTCCGAGCAGCGTGTCGGCGTCCTCGACCACGTCGGGGACGTACGCAGGCCGCGCGAGCAGGTCGACGACACCGCCGAGGAGCCGTTGGATCTCGACCACCTTGTCCGGGTTCGCCGAGGCACAGACGAGCTGGATCACCGGCGGCCTCAGCGCGCCGGGCGGGCGCTGGGAGCGGTGGCGATCAGCTCGGCCTGCAGGTCGGCGATCGTGCCCAGGCCTCCCTCGGCGAGCTGCAACAGCGCGTCGAGTTCGGGACGCGTGAAGGCCATCCCCTCGGCGGTGCCCTGCACCTCGACGAAGCGGGCATCACCACCGTCGATCGGACGCAGCATCACCACGTTCATGTCGACCTCGGCTGTACTGTCCTCGACGTACGGAAGGTCGAGCAGCGGGGTCCCTCCCACGATTCCGACGCTGATCGCCGTACAGAACGAATGCAGCGGATTGGCGGCCAGGTCACCGCGATCGACCACCCGCTGCAAGGCGTCGTGAAGCGCCACGAAGCCGCCGCAGATGCTGGCGGTGCGGGTTCCGCCGTCGGCCTGCAACACGTCGCAGTCGACGACCACCTGGCGCTCACCGAGCGCTTCCATGTCGCACGCCGCTCGCAGCGACCGGCCGATCAGGCGTTGGATCTCGACGGTGCGTCCGCTCTGCTTGCCGCGCGCCGCCTCCCGACCGATCCGCTCGGGTGAGGCGCCCGGCAGCATCGAGTACTCGGCCGTCACCCAGCCCTTGCCCGAGTTGCGCATCCATCGTGGGACGTCGTCGTCGATCGATGCGGTGCACAGCACCCGGGTCTTGCCGAACGAGACCAGGCACGAGCCGTCGGCCATCTCGGTGAAGTCACGCTCGAAGGTGATCGGGCGAAGTTGGTCGTCGGTGCGGCCGTCGGGGCGAGCCATGGGGTCTCCGTTCGTCGAGGATCTGTCAGGTGTCGGTGGGGGTTCGTGGCACAGGGTGCCACACGGCGTCAGGAACCGGACGGGTCCCAACGTTCGGTGTGGTCGAGTTCGGGGCCGAGCAGTTGGGCGCCGAGCTCGCGGAACAGCTCGACGTCGCCGCTGGAGACGAAGCGATGTCGTCCGGACCGCTCGGAGTCGCGCAGCAGACCCATCTCGCCGAGCTGGCGCATCACGGCGAAGGCGGTCTCGTCCGCAGAACTCACCAACGTGACGTCCGGCCCCATCACCTCGCTGATGGTGCGAGCCAGGAACGGATAATGGGTACACCCGAGCAGCAACGCATCGACGCCGGCGTCGCGGATCGGCGCCAGGAGCCGTTCGGCGAGAACGGTCACCTCGTCACCGGTGGTCTGCCCGCGCTCGACGAATTCGACGAACCCGGGGCATGCTGCGCTGGTCAAGGTCACAGGTGCTCCGGTCTCGACCACCGCTCGGACGTAGGCGCCCGACGCCATGGTGCCGACGGTGCCGATCACGCCGACGTTGCCGGTCGTCGTCGTGGTGACCAGCGCTCGCGCTCCGGGCTCGACGACGTCGATGATCGGCACCGGCAGCTCGAGGCGAAGCTCGTCGAGACCGGCCGCCGTGGCGGTGTTGCAGGCCACCACGATCGCCTTGGCGTCGTAGTCCTCGACCAGGCTCCAGGCCAGCTCGTGTGCGTACCGACGGACGTCGTCGAGTGGCTTCGAGCCGTACGGATACCGCCCGGTGTCACCGATGTAGACCAGGTCTTCGGTGGGGAGGAGGTCGATCGTGGCGCGGGCGACGGTGAGCCCGCCGAACCCCGAGTCGAACATCCCGATGGGCCGATCCACGGCTGGGCATCCTACGAGGCTGGGGGTCCGGCGAGAGACCGGTGACGGGTCAGGGCTGGATCGAGAGCACCGTGTCGATCACGTGGAGCACCCCGTTGAGCGTCACAACATCGGCAACCAGCACCGAGGCGCCGCCAATGGTGGACGCCGCGACATCGACGGGCTGCGGACCACCCTCGAGCACCTCGACGTCGTCTCGGCCGTCGAACACGTCGGCCGCCGTCAAGGCGTCGGCGCCGTGTACGTGAGCGAGCAGCAGTGCGGTCACGGCGGTCTCGTCGTCCGGGTCGAGGTCGGCGGCCACGATGGCATCGTTGCTCGGAGCGAACAACGTGATCGCTTCCGTCGGGTCTTCGAGGAGTTCGCGCACAGCGGGATCCGCGAGTTCCACCAGGGCCGCGAGGCCCGCAAGGTCGTCGTTGCCCTCGATGACATCCCAGACGGTCTCATCCGCCTCCGGCGGGTCGATCACCGGAGGCTCGGTCGGGGGCACCGTGCTGTCGGGTGTGGTGGTCTCCGGGGTGGTCGTCTCCGGGGTGGTCGTCTCGGGTGTGGTCGTCTCCGGTGTGGT
>Ga0102938_10001021_pt1 | contig 21236 bp, 16 predicted proteins | sample SalPonR2_B_D2_MG_FD_84516 | JGI IMG/M metagenome (GOLD analysis project Ga0102938, IMG submission 84516) | Salt pond soil microbial communities from South San Francisco under conditions of wetland restoration - Salt Pond MetaG R2_B_D2_MG | ecosystem: Environmental > Aquatic > Marine >... | reverse complement strand
CGGGACAACAACCAGGCCAACAACCAGGACAACAACCAGGACAACAACCAGGACAACAACCAGGACAACAACCAGGACAACAACCAGGACAACAACCAGGACAGCAACCGGGACAGCAACCGGGAGGCCGTTTACTTGACAGTGCTGCTCCGACGCCGTCGCCAACTGGCAGCGGTGGTGGGAATCCAATTGTCGCACCGCTGACGGGAGAAGGTTATCGAGAATGGTCCGATCGACTGAGGGAGGTTGAGGAATTAGTCGACGATCCTGACCTCCGCTCCGAGGCAACCCGAATTCGTGAACGTGCCCGCGAGGTGCGACGTGAACTCAATCGTCATTCCAAAGACCCGCAATGGCCCTTGGTGACCGACATGATCGCCGAGCCTCTGGAACGTTTGCGGGTGCGTGTGTCCGAAGAATTGATCCGTCGCAGTGCGGACAAGAATGCGGTGGTTCCGGTCGACCGTGATCCGGTGCCGGACGGTTTTGATGAAGCCGTACAGACGTACTACGAACGGATTGGGGGCGGCCGGTGACCGAAGGCGTTTTGAAACTGAATTCGCCGGAGTGGGGTTGGCCGATCCTGGCTGGGTTGGCCATTGCTTTGGTGGTGCTGTTGTTAGGCTATCGCCACCAACGGTTGCCCGGCTGGGTGAAGGCTAGTGCTCTGCTGCTGAAAATGATCGCCCTGGTGGCGTTGGCGTTTTGTTTGCTCGAACCGATGCGATCAGGGCAACGACCGCGACCGCAAGCCAACGCGATACCGATCATGCTCGACGCCAGTCAAAGCATGCGGATTGGCTTTGCCGACCCATCGCAAGCCGTTCAAGCCCAAGCGGAAACCTTCCGTTCCGAATCGCCATGGCTGGTGCGTCTGTCGCAAGAATTCGACGTTCGACCCTACGCCTTTGCTTCGCGATTGCGTTCCGTCGACGATCTTTCCAAAGTCACATCCGACGGATCGGCGACCGCCTTGTACGGTTCGCTGCAGACGTTGGCAAAGCGGTTTCAGGGGCGTCCGGTGGCAGGTGTGTTGCTGTTCACCGATGGGAACGTCACCGAAGCGGAGGATTTACAAGCCGACTGGTCACAGTTGGGAGTGCCGGTCTATCCCGTGATGCGAGCTCGGCCGGAGATGCGTGATTTGCGTATCGCTTCAACAACCATCAGCCAGTCGGACTTTGAAGCCGCCCCGGTAACGATCGATGTTCGTTTGGAAGCGACCGACCTAGCCGGCAGAGAAGCGGTAGTCGATGTGCAAGATCAGTCGGGCACGACCATTGAAACACAAACCGTCGGCCTGCCAGCCGATGGTAAGCAAGCCGACGTCCGGTTTCGCTTTCGTCCGCCAACGTCAGGCATCCAGTTCTTCACGGTGGCGACTTGTCTGAGCGAAGAAACGGAACGGTTCGCCGCGGGGACCTCCGACATCGAAGCGACATTGGCAAACAATCGACAGGTTGTGTTGGTCGATCGGCCTCAAGGCCCCTTTCGGATCCTGTATGTCGCCGGCCGTCCGAACTGGGAGTTTAAATTTTTACGGCGGGCGCTGGCCGAAGATGCGGAAGTGGAATTAACGGGGCTGATTCGGATCGCCAAACGGCAACCAAAATTCAGTTTCAGGGACTCGCGCGTGCCAGCGACCAATCCCTTGTTCGCTGGGCTGGGCAGTTCCGAAGAGGAGGCGGCGGAAGAGTACGACGAGCCGGTGATTCTGCGTTTGGGTGTCGACGAAGCGGAGGATTTGAAAACCGGTTTTCCAAGTGAACCGGAAGAGCTGTTTGCCTACGATGCCGTCATCCTGGATGATGTCGAGGCGGCCTTTTTTAGTACCGACCAGCAACTTCTACTGCGAAAGTTCGTCTCCGCTCGTGGCGGTGGGCTGATGGCGTTGGGGGGGCAAGAAACGTTTGCCAAGGGGCAGTACGAAGCGACGCCGATTGGCGACATGCTGCCCGTCTATCTTCAGTCGCCGCGAGCCTCCGCGTCGACGCCCAGCGATGGCAACCCAACGCTGCGTTTCGAACTGACTCGGGAAGGCATGTTGCAGCCATGGTTGCGACTGCGCGCCACCGAATTAGAAGAACAGCAACGCTTGCGTACGATCGCGCCGCTGCAGGTTTTTCAGCGGATCGAAAGCGTCAAACCGGGTGCCGAAGTGTTGGCGACGGTGGCCCAAAAGTCGGACCCGGAGCAACGTTACCCGGCAATCGTGACGCAGCGATTCGGCAGTGGGCGAGCGAGTGCGGTGTTGGTCGGCGACGTTTGGCGTTGGTTTATGCGACGCGAATCGCTGGACAGCGGAGGTTCGTCGACCGAGGCTGCGGCGATCGATCCGGCGCAGGCGTGGCGGCAGTGGGTCCGCTGGTTGGTCAGCGATGTGCCTCAGGCGGTCGAAGTGAAGGTTCGGGATGCCGATTCGGCAACGCAGCCGCTGACCCTGGAAGTTGCGGTCCGTGACGAGCTGTTTCAACCGCTTGATAACGCAGGCGTCGCATTGACGATCACGAATCCGGACGGCTCGGAAACCGAGTTAGAAGCCACCGCCGACGAGCGGCAAGCGGGCGTTTATCGGACATCCTATTGGTCACCGCAGTCGGGAGGTTTTCGCGCAAGCGTGACCGTCAAGCGTGCCGATGGCTCGATCCAAGGAGTGGTCGAAGCGGGCTGGGTTGCGGATCGGTCGGCGGCGGAGTTTCGACACCTCGCCAATAACGTGTCGCTATTGGAAGAACTCGCTGCAGCGACTGGCGGCCAAATGGTGGCGGTTGAGGAATTGGACGCTTTCACCGAAACGTTGTCCGCTAAAGAAATGCCTGTCATGGAAACATGGACTTATCCCATTTGGCATCGGCCATGGATGCTGCTAATCGCCGTCTCCTGTCTGTGTGGTGAATGGGCACTGCGACGCTGGAAAGGTTGGCCGTGAATAGATTGCTTCGATTCGCCTCGAAATGCCTTGCAACGACGACGCTATGGAGCGGCGTGGTTTGCCGATGTGTCGGCGAGGAACCTAGGTCGAGTCCTTCGCCGGAACCCGCTCCTATCGCAGCACCGCGTATTATTGTCGCGGTAGGCGCCGCGGGAGAAGCGACTTACGGCGAATCGTTCCAAGCATGGGCGGAACAATGGCGAGCGACTGCTGAGGAGGCGGGCGCGTCGTTCGCCGCGGTCGGTATGGCAACGGAAAAACCGCATGGGGAATCGTCAAACGACTTAGAGCGTTTGCGAGAACTGATCGCAGCCGAACAGGACACGGCGGCGGACGCGCCGCCACTGTGGATTATCCTGATCGGACATGGAACCTACGCCGAGCAAATCGCGAAGTTCAACTTGGTGGGTCCTGATTTATCGGCCAGCATGCTGGGGGACTGGCTGCAATCGCTGCGGCGGCCGCTCGTGCTGATCAATACGGCGTCGGCGAGCGGCCCGTTCATGCAGACGTTGGCGGCGGAAAACCGCATCGTGGTAACCGCCACGCGGAGCGGCGCGGAACAGAACTTTGCTCGTTTCGGGAAGTTCCTAGCGGCCGCAATCGGCGACTTTGCCGCTGACCTGGATCACGATGATGCAGTATCCATTCTCGAAGCCTACTTGATGGCGTCTGCTCAAACCGAACGGTTCTATAAGTCCGAGGGCCGCTTGGCGACCGAACACGCCTTGCTGGATGACAATGGCGACGGAGTCGGAACACCGCCGGAGTTTTTCCTTGGAACGCGAGTGATCAAGCGGTCGCAGGATGGACAGCCAGTGGACGGAGCGGTCGCCCGCTACGTGGTGCTGGCATCGGGTGCTGAATTTTCGCTGACCGAAACGGAGCGGCAGCAGCGAGACCGATTGGAGCAACAGCTTGAAGCGGTGCGAGATCGCAAACAAACGCTCAGTGAAGAGGCCTACTACGAACAACTTGACGCCATCTTCGGAGAGTTGGCCTCGATTTACGACGTCGCCGCGGAGTCCACAAAGCCCGCGGAGGCAGCCGAGGATGGAAAGCCGAAGGAGTCGAAGGAGCTAGAAAAGCCACAAGAGCCCGACCTTAAGGTGGAAAACGCCGAAGCGGCGGCCGAGCGGACAGCGGCTGAATAGCGGCGGCTGAGGTTTTTAAACCGAGTCTCACTCGCCAGCGCCACTTTGGACGCGAGACTAGCTCGACGCGCCCGTTTGCAGAGGGCTTGCTGGGATGTGCTCAGCTTTCGAACCAATGAGCCGTTGGGGCTAGCCACGGCTCCAGCCGCAAAACCGCCACTATCCCCGAAGGGTCCCATTTCTAATGATGCTGGCCCGGACAGGATGGGACCAATAAAAAAGCCGGGGCATTGCTGCCCCGGCTTTCTGTTCCAAACATGCTGTTCGGACTTGATTAAACCCGTCTTACGGAGTCTCTTCTTCGCCCGATTCGGGAGCTTCCTCGGCTGCGGGAGCTTCCTCGGCTGCGGGAGCTCCTTCGGCTTCAGGAGCTGCTTCGGCTTCAGGAGCTGCTTCGGCTGCGGGAGCACTTTCGGCTTTGGGCGATGAAGTGGGAATCAGCAGGCCATCGCCACCACCGAGCCCACCCTTGAGCTCTTCGTTGGCACCGGCCCGTTGCCGTTCTTCTTCGGCAGCTGCTTCCTCTTGGTCCTCGGCCCATTCGACGCGTTTACGCGACAAGCCAATCTTTCGTTCGTCGGTATCGACCCGCAAGATTTTGACTTCGATGGGGTCGCCCACTTTGACCACTTCTTCCGGATCGTCGACCTTGTGATCGGCCAGTTCGGAGATGTGCAGCAACCCTTCCAGTCCATCTTCCAAGCCCACAAAGACACCGAAGTTGGTGATCTTGGTGACGTGACCATTGACCAGTTGACCTGGCTGATACTTCTCGGGGATGTCGGTCGTCCAAGGATCGCTGTCCAGTTGCTTCAGTCCGAGGGCGATGCGGCGACGTTCTTGGTCGACGCTCAGCACACGGCAGTGGACTTCTTGGCCTTTCTCCAGCAGTTCGCTGGGGTGGCTGATTTTGCGAGTCCACGACATGTCGCTAACGTGTAGCAAACCATCGATGCCCTCTTCGAGTTCGATAAACGCACCGTAATTGGTGAGGTTGCGAACGTGGCCCGTGACATCGCTGCCTTCGGGGTACTTTTCGAGGACTTCGTCCCAGGGATTTTTCTGAGTCTGCTTCATGCCGAGCGACAACTGCTGGCCTTCGGGGTCGACGCCCAAGATCTTGACTTCGATCTCGTCACCGATGTTGACCAATTCGCTGGGGTGATTGACGCGTTTGGTCCAGCTCATTTCGCTGATGTGCACCAAGCCTTCGATGCCCGGTTCCAGCTTGACGAACGCACCGTAGCTCATCACGTTGACAACTTCGCCCTTGTGAGCGGTGTTGACAGGGTACTTGGTTTCGATGTTTTCCCACGGGTTGCGATCTTTTTGCTTCAGACCGAGAGCGATCTTCTGCTTTTCGCGATCGATGTTCAGCACCTTGACTTCGATTTCTTGGTCGATCGAAACCATTTCCGATGGGTGGCCAATGCGTTCCCAAGCCATGTCGGTGATGTGCAGCAAACCGTCGATGCCGCCCAGGTCGACGAATGCACCGAAGTCGGCGATGTTCTTGACGATCCCTTTGCGGATCTGACCGTTTTCCAGTTCCTTCATCAGGTAAGCGCGATCTTCTTCGCGCTGGCGTTCGATCAACGAACGACGGCTGATGACAATGTTGCGACGCGTGTCATCGATCTTCAGCACTTCGGCTTGAATCACGCGGCCAATGAAATCACCGATGTCACCGGGACGTCGGATATCGACTTGGCTGCCCGGCAAGAAGACGTTGACGCCGATGTCGACCAGCAGACCGCCTTTGATTTTGCGAATCACGGTACCGGTGACCACTTGGCCCTCGGCGACCGATTCCATCATCTCTTCCCACTGGATGATCTTTTCGGCTTTGCGTTTGCTCAGCGAGATCATGCCGTAGGGATCGTCGGCCGCCCCCAGTTCGTCCTCCATCTCTTCGATGAGAACCTTGACGGTGTCGCCGACCTTAGGCTGCTCTTCTTCAGGGCCCCATTCATCCAGCCCAATCGTGCCCTCACTCTTGAAACCGACGTCGACCAGAGCCCACTCGTCGTTCAGCTCGACAATGCGACCATCGACAATTTTGCCCTGAATGTAATCTTGTTGTTCTTGTTCGAGGGCATCAAAAAGAATGTCTTCGGTGTCTTCGGCGGGAGCCAGCAGCGCTAGTTCGTCCGCTAGGTCGTCATCTTCAAGGGCGCGAATGAGGTTACGATTTACCATAAGGAAAACTCAGTTTCGTTGAACCTAACAAGGCTGCGACCCTCTCGGCTCTCTCGCGCGTTGAACTTTTTTCAAACGCCGTGGAAAAGCAAAGCGACTGCGGAACCTTCGAAACGTTCGGGGCTAGAGAAAATAAACGGGTAACGTCGCTCGACAACATCCCCGCGGTATCGACAGCAGCCACTAAACCGGGCAACAGGAATCGCCGTTCCGAGCACCATGGTTTTGAAGAAAGGCTGGCCAAACGCCGAAGGGCGGCTAGTCAGAGCTGACACAATCCGCAAAAACTAGCAAAGCCGCTGCGTTCAGACAACGGCCTTTCGCGTTTTCCTGCTCGCTTTTCCCCACAATCTCAGCTTTTACGACCAAACTGCCGCCATGACGAATATTGACCAACCGCTCCGAGTCGCTTTGGGCGGCGATCACGCCGGATTTCCTCTGAAAAAAATTGTCTCGCGTCTACTGGCTGACGCGAATGCTAGCGGTCTACCAGAGGTCACATTGCACGATTGCGGCGCATTCGACGAGTCCCGCAGTGACTATCCCGACTTTGCCTCGCTCGTCGCCGCCGAAATTATCCACGATCGCGCGGATCGCGGGATTTTGGTCTGCGGTAGCGGTGTGGGAGTCAGCGTGGCGGCGAACAAAATCGATGGCATCCGAGCGGCGGTCTGTCACGACACTTATACCGCTCATCAGGGCGTCGAGCACGACGACATGAACGTGCTGTGCATCGGCGGCCGCGTGATTGGCTCGGAGCTGGCGATCGAGATCGTGCGTTCGTTCTTAAACGCGAAGTACCAGCCCCAGGAACGCCACGCCAAACGGCTTGAAAAAGTGCTGCAACTGGAGCGAACCGGCCTGCCGGCGACTCCGTAGTCGAATTTTTATGCTCGAGCCAACGGAACCGAACCCGTACTCCCCGACTACCAGCGAGTCGGTTCGTTTGGTCGAACCCCGGCCGGCGAACAGTGTCTCGACGGTGCTGGTAGGGCTGAATGTGTACGGCGGCATTGTCTTATCGGGAGCCGTGTTCGGTGTCGGTGTCGGTCTGTTTTCTGTCCTGAGGGGCTTCCCGCCCAATGGCGAAGTGTTTTTGATTTTGGCAGTTTTGTTTTTGGCAGGAGCACTTTGGGCGGGAGCGATGGGATTGCCACTGGTTGTTGCCACCCTCACGGTGTTGCAACTGGCGACGCGAGTCACGCGATACTGGACGCCTCGTTCTTTGCGTCTGGTTGCCGGACCGCTGGGAGCCATCGCGGGTTTGATGTGCTGGGCTGTTCCCGCGCTATTGGCCGACGGCGGGCTGGTGGTGCTGGTGGCATTGGTGCCAGCGACCGTCGGAGGAGTAGGGTGCAGCTTGATGATCGAGCCGCTGGTGCGGCAGGCGCGACGGCATGCAGCGAGTCAACCGGCGGACCACTCGCGAGAGATTGCCAGCCGGAATCCTTTTCTGCTGACCGACACCTTGGCGGGGCAGGGCGATTCTTCCGCGGAATGAAGCAACGACGGCCAGGGAATGCCTGCCATCGGTGTGTTCCACGGTTCGGGGCTTGGTGAGATTCGGCTGCGGAGGCGTCCTCTCCGATTTTCTTGCCCTCTTTACGCAGGCTTGCGGGAATCATTCCGCAGAAATCTGCATAGCCGTTTGGGCGATAACCCCGGTTGAATCCAGGAACCGTGGCTATTGCCAAGGCGGCCCATTGACCGGATGAATCCAGCCTGCCTGCTTAATAACCGAGGCCCGGCCCATCAAGACACTTTGTCGGCACGCGGCCTTGCTGGACGTCGAACATGCCGGGGAAGCGATCGCGATAGGCGTCGTTGCCGGCGGGGCAGTATTGCCGACCGTTGCTTTCGATCGCTGCGACCGTTGGAATGTGAGCCGCCAGGGATGCGGAATGCAATAACGAGATCCCCACACACGTGAGGTCTTGGACACAGAGGTACATTCCCAAGTGCTGTGCGACGGCGCCCATTAACAACGCTTCGGCGTGTCCCTTACAAGCCTTCAAAGCGACGCCACTGTAGCCTTGCTCCCGCGCCAGCAGGAGGCTTTCAAGATCGAGCAACGATTCGTCGATCACGACCGGCAACCGCGCCGCCACGCGATGCATTGTGTTTTCAGGATGGGCCTTCAAGTCGCGATGCGTGGGCTGCTCGATGTACTGCACGCGCTCGATAGCCCGAGGCTGCAGCGATTGCAGTTGGTCGAGCATCTCCAGAACGTAGTCGGCACTTTCGCAGCGCTCATTGAAATCAAGCGAGAAGGCCCAATCGTCGGCCGAGCCTCGGGACGATTGATCGGCGATGCCGCTGACCTGTGCGACGCGCTGCACGTCCCATGCTAAGTCGTCGCCGGCGAGCTTGATCTTCAGATGGGTCAGGCCGTCGCGTTCGATCCAGCGGGCAAGATGTTCGGGCAAGCCATCGTCGACGGCGGTCACAACATCGGCGTCGGTTAACGGATCAAGTGCACCGACAAGGTGATACAACGGCATCGTCGGTTGCGGTGCCGAGCGGACAAAATCGTCGAGCCACAAGCCCGCGAATTCGGCGCCTAAATAGACACTTAGATCGCGCGGTAAAACGTCTTTGCCAAGCAACCGGTAGCTGCTCGTTTGCAACGCTTTGCCATGGGCGTCAAACAGGGCCGCCTCCAGCGGAGAAGCCGCCAGTAGGATCGCCAGTTCGGGAATCGGCTCCGGGAGGGACAGTTCCTCGACGACTTCTGCAGCGAGTCGCTGGTGGTGCTTGGACAGTTGCGTGCAGATGTCCAGAGGATGTCCGGAGAGGGGCGATGTGGAAGCGTCGGCGAGCATTTTTTCCGCCAATCGTAGCACCGCGGCCAAAGTTTGTTCACTGTCGAGCTGTTGACTCGGCCAGGCCCAAACGACGCCCATCGTCATGCTGCCACACCCGCTGGCTCGGGCACCCGACTGGATTTCGGCTTCACAGTGAACCGTCAGAATATCGACGCCATTGACAACCCGACCGCCGAACTTCATTGGCGTTCGGTAGGCGATCGATTCACGGTCCAGCGAAAGAGAGAAGGCAGACAAATCGGTAGCGAGCATGCGGAAACCTGCGGGGCGGGTGGGAACAGGCAGAGGAGTCTAATCCACTTTCGCCTATCATCCCACCGGCCACTCGCTGCCCTGCGTTGGAGTCCTCTGTCCTCACCAGCAAAGAAACATCATCTGCCGGACTCCAACCCTCCGTCAAGAACCAATTGTGGTTCTATCGTCCCGCGAGGGATCTCTAGAACAAGTTCTTTCGCACTGCCCAAACAGCAGCTTGCGTTCGGTCGGTCACGCCAATCTTTCGCAAGATGTGCTGGACGTGTTCTTTGACCGTTTCGTAACTGATACCCAGCGCTTTGGCGATTTCCTTATTCGTCAAACCGAGGGCCATTTGACGCAGGACTTCGCTTTCACGCTGGGTCAGAGGCACTTCGATATCGCCTTGCAAGCGTGGCGTTGCCAAAGCTCCGGTGACGCGACGCAGCTCTTCACGCGTCCAAGCCGACTCGCCACGGGCGGCCGTTTGAACACACTCGAGCAGTCGTTCGCGACTAGCGTCTTTGACGACATAACCAGCAGCACCCAACGCAACAGCGCGAGCCACATAGGTTGGGTTGTCATAGGCTGAAAACAACAGGATCGGTAAGTCTTGATGATCAAGCTTAATGCGACCGAGAGTATTCAGGCCATCGCCACCTTCCATCCGAATGTCGAGCAAAACGACGTCGGGTTTGCAGGTTTCTACCAATTTCAAAGCTTCCGCCGCCGAAGCTGCTTCGCCGCAAACCTCGATTCCTGATTCCTGGAAGGTTTGCTTTAAACCAACGCGAACGACTTCGTGGTCGTCCACAATCAAAACACGCGTAGACATGTTTAACACTCACTTAGAAAAAAAATGGACGCTACATGGGATTTGCAGCGAAGTTGTCCGGCACGACGATCGGGCCGGTATGTTGAGCTCGATCGCCCTCTGGAATGAGGGGAACATCGCTCTTGAAAAGACTTGGAAAAGAGAACACCCGATCACTCGGGGGATACCGGCCTACCTAAGAACTAGCCATAACCGCTAACAAAAGTAGCGTGATGATCGAAACATCCTCTTTTCCGCTCTGGGGTCTTTTACATTGACACCACGACTCTTATTATTCCACCATTTTGGGGGACTGGCAACTGCGTTAGATGCACATCGCACACTTTTTAGCGATTCTTATCGAATTTCGTTAGCCAACGGCTTTTTTCAAAGAGTGGTTTGAGACACCTCCGGTTCCGGCGGGCGGTTCGGATCCCTCACTACAAACTATGCCAGACTGAACTAGTGGGAGGCACCTCTTTAGTGCCGATTTCCTGCCGCTAGTGGTGGTTAAGCCAAGCTTTTCTTCATTTTTCGTGTCAGCAGATTCCGATTTAATTGGCGCAAGGGGGAGTTGGTCGCTGCTAAGAGATGGGGTTTGCGGGGACGCCTCCGCCAGTTCCAGCCCCCAAGGCTTGCGGTATTCTCGGAAAGCGCCCTGTTGTGGGAGGGGGCTGGCTGACGACCGATGGCGCGACCCGTTTTTCGTTTTCGCGACGTCGATTCCTTTGATGGAGCCGTTGACGAGCGGGATGAACCACCCGATGCTAGCAGATAGCGGTTGTGACTTGTATCCATTTTTTTTCTTCGGATGGCTATTATGGGCTGGAATCGAATCTTGATGACCTGCGTCGTTGCGGCGGCTTGTACTGCGGCGTCGCGTGCCGAAGCTCAGGTCAGTGTGGGATTTGGCGGTGTCGCGGTTGGCATCGGATCGGCCGATTACGCTCCGCCGACGGTATCGGTTTATCGAGCTCCCATGGTCGGTTTCGGAGTCGCTCCGGTGGCAGCCTATCATCCCGCCTCCGGCCCAGCTCCGTTTGGACCGATGGCTGTTTACGGCCCGGTTGGCCATGCCGGCGTTGGCTATCGCCCCAGCGTGGCAGTCACGGTAGCACGACCGGTTGTGGTGCCTGCTCCAGTAATGATCGTGGGACGTCGGTACCGCTTTGGTCAACCGGTTCGGAACGCCGTTCGCCGGGCAGCTTGGTGAGATGAAAGCGGCCCTTGGTTTACCGTACCGCCCGGCGAAACCTGACTATCGCCCGCCCATTGGGCTGGTCGGCTGTGGTGGCATCGCGAAGCATCATCTTGAAGCCTATCGCGACTACGGTTTGTCGGTCGTGGCGGTCTGCGATGTGCGTCTTGAGGCGGCCGAGCAGCTCCGCGATGCGTTTTTTCCACAGGCTGCTGTCTATAGTGACCATCGGCAACTACTGGAAGACACCTCGATTGAAGTCGTGGATGTCTCGACCCATCCCGAACCGCGTGTTGACCTGATTCGCGACTGTTTGTCGGCCGGTCGACACGTGCTAAGCCAAAAACCATTTGTGCTGGACTTGGATGTGGGTGTGGAACTGTGCGATCTAGCCGATCACCACAACGTTCGCTTAGCGGTCAATCAGAACGGGCGTTTTGCGCCGCACTTCAGTTACCTCCGTTCGGCCGTTGCCGCGGGATGCTTGGGAAGCACGCATGCGGTGCATCTCGCCGTGCATTGGGATCACAGTTGGGTCGAGGGGACTCCATTTGAGCAGATCAAGCATTTGATCTTGTACGATTTCGCGATCCACTGGTTCGATCTGGTCCGTTGCCTGCTACCCGATTCGACACCGCAGCAGGTGTATGCAACGGTCAGTCGCGTGCCGGGGCAAACGATCATGCCGCCGCTCGCCGCACAGGTCGCGATCAAGTTCGATAATGCACAGGCGACGATGGTCTTCGATGCGCTGACACCTTTTGGGCAGCAAGACCGAACGATTGTCATCGGCGATCAAGCCACCGCTTACAGTTCAGGGCCTGACCTGCAACAGCAGGTTGTGACGATCACCGACGGCGAGGGCAGTTATTCGCCGCGTTTGGCTGGCAAGTGGTTTTCCGATGGCTTTGCCGGCACCATGCTGGAGTTGTTAGCCTCCATCGAGGCGAACCGGCCATCGATCATCGAGGCACGCGACAACTTGAACAGCTTGGCACTCTGTTTTGCCGCCGTGGCGAGTGCCGAGACGGGACAGCCACAGCGTCCCGGCGCGGTTCGGCAGATGCCCGTCGCGGACGAGTAACCAGCTATTTCGCTTCCCCTGCCGAGGGCACCGTTCCCGGGGGCAGGAAGTGCAGCGAGTCGAGGTTCATCAAGCCGCCGCGTTGTCGCTCGTTCTTAAAAACGACATAGACCGCATCGCGACCGGCCATCGCTTCGACATCGATCCTCTGGTCATGAAACGCATCCCAACTGCCATTGACCGCGACTGTGGTGCGTCCCATCAAAGCCCCCTCCACGCTGCCGCGACGCAGTTCGATTTCGCCCCCTGCTCCGGCGCTGGTGACTCGTACGGAAACGGCACCGATTTGATCCAGTTGCATGTCATTGAACCGGAGAAATCCGTCATGTTCGATTGCACCCATAAACTGCTTGCCTTGCGCGTTCCCACCGCCCAACGGTTGCGTCCCGCGGAACTCATCGGCCGCTTCGGCTTGGAGGATTCGGCTCCGCAGGGTGACGGTTCCCTGGCCGGACAATTTCGAAATGTCTCCGCGGCCCAGGTCGGTGTAGGTCGCTTCTAGTCGGATCGCACTAGCCGTTTCGCTCTGCTTCGGGTCGATCACCAATTCATTGTTGAATCCCTGTGCCATCGGGTTGGACGCGTCGGCTTGAAGCGAGAAAACGTACTCGACCATCTGCTGAACTTCCGCTGGCGAGTGCTGTTTATGCGGCAACATGCCGACCTTGCCCCACACACCGGTGGAACCTTCGAGTACGCGTTTGGTCGACTGTTCCCGTTGGTGAGGTTGGTTGCGGTACTTCTCGGCGATCGCGAGGAACGCGGGACCGACCAATTGGCGTTGCACCGCGTGGCAGTTCAAACAGTCGCTTTTACGAATCAGAGCCAATCCAGGCGGTACATCGGAGGCCGCCGCGTCGGCTTTGACGGGAACCGCTTCGACAAACAGGCGGCTCGGCGCGGTCCCTTCAATCGGCTGCCAGCCCTCCTCTTCGGCTTGGTCAAAATCGCTGGTGCCATCTTCTCGGTCCTGGACGATCAAGCGGTACCGCACGGGCTGACCGGGAGTAAAAAAGTCTCCATCGCGAGGCTCCAAGAACTCGACTTGAGGACGCTCGTTACCAACCACGACCGGCAGCGAGCTGATGCTCTTGGCTCCCGCCGCATCGGCAACTTCCAGTTCGACCGTGTAGACACCCGGCTTATCAAATTGTGCGGTCGCGTTAACGGTTGTAGCCAGCAGCTCTCGCGGTGCATTCTCCATGCCCGCCGGAACCGCGGTCCAGCGGTAGGAGAGCACGTCGCCATCCTTGTCGCTTGAATCGCCCGCGGACAGTTCGACCGTCAGCGGTTCACGCCCCACGTTATTGGTGGCCGACGCCACGGCAACAGGCGTCCGGTTGCCGCGAATGTAATCCAGTCGCACCAGGCGCGCGTCGGGATTGACACCCCAGGTTTCGCCATACTCGATCAGGTACAGCGATCCGCCAGCGTCGAACTGCATATCGATGGGCCTGACAAAACGCATCTCTGGAAGAAAACGTTCCAGTCGCCGCACGTTAGAGTCGGCATCGAGGTGAACGGCCATGATGCTGTTGCGCGACCACTCGAAGGCGAACAGCGTGGCGTCGTAGGCGGCCGGAAATTTATTCGGTGCGGGGGACTCCGCGTCGTAGTAGTAGACCGGTCCAGCGCATGCGGTGCGTCCGCCCGAGCCCATCGCAGGGAATTCCGGGGATGCAGCGGCGGGATAATAGATCATGGCGGGCTGTGTCGGCGGCAGATCTTTCGCACCCGTGTTGTTGACCGAATCGTTGACAGGTTTGGCGGGATCTTGTGCGGCGTGAATCGCGCCGGTCACAAAATCGACCATGGAGTAAGCAAAGTTGTCGCCGATGAAATAAGGCCAACCAAAATTCCCAGCCGTGCGAGCTTGATTGATCTCGTCGTAGCCGCGCGGCCCGCGATCATTGTCCGAGCCTGCGTCGGGACCGACATCGCCCCAGTACAGAAATCCGGTTCGCTGATCGACATTGATGCGCCACGGATTGCGACAGCCCATCACGTAGATCTCGGGATGCCCCATCGAGCCGTCTGCGGGGAATAAATTGCCCTCGGGGATCGAATAGGTGCCATCCGGTTCAGGGTGAATCCGGAGGACTTTGCCGTTGTACGACTTCGTGTTACCGCTCGACCGCTGCGCATCCCAGGGTTCGCGTCCCTCACGTTCATCGATGGGGGCGTAGCCTTGCGAGTCATTAAACGGATTGGTGTTGTCGCCGGTGCCGATGTAGAGATGCCCTTCCGGACCGAACTCCAGCGAACCCGCATGATGGCAGCATTCTCGCCGCTGTTCTTCGTACTGAAACATCCGCTGTTCGCTGGCCAAGTCGACTTGACCAGCGGTGAAGGTAAAGCGACTGACGCGTTGCCCCGAAAAATCGGGTGGCGAATATTGCAGGTACAGCCATTGATTAGTCGTAAAATTCGGGTCCAGCGCTAAACCGATCAGTCCATTTTCCTGTGCCGTTGTGACATCGAGTTTGCCGACGACTTCGACCGCCTTGGTCTGCGGATCGATCCGTTTGATGGTGCCGCCCAATTCGATTAGAAACAGCGTGCCATCGGGAGCGATGTCGAGCTCCATCGGCTGGATCAGTTGCGTGGCGATCGTCGTTCGCTCGAAACGGCTCGGATTAACTTCTTCTCCCCATGACGGCAAGGGACGCAAGGCGTTGGGAAGGGTGGCCGCGCAGAAGCAAGCGGCGGAAAGCCAGAGTGGTTTCCAATTCATCGGGGGCGGACTCAGCGAGGGAGGGAAGGAGGGGCGAGCGACCACGAGCGGCGACCGCACGAATGCCTAGCTTAGTCAACAGGTTGGCTTAGCGGCAATCGTTACGCAGCGTCGCCTCAGCCACTTCGATCGCCTGTTGGGCGGTCCTGATTTGGCCATCCAGTTGGGCGGCTCTGGCGGCGGCCAGCATGTCGCGAAAGCTAGGCCCTGGCTTGTACCCCTGCTGACGTAACGCATCCCCGTCGATTAACGGCGGGGGATCGAGCCGCTCGCGCGGCCACGATAACCGCTCGGCGGCAAACTCGATTCCTGCGAGCCGCCCTTTGGACGTGGCGTGGGTGCGTTTCGCGAAGGCTTCGGCGACCGCCAAAGCGGTGCTGGCAAATCGCTGGACCAGGTGCGGCTGGACGACCGACCACGGCAACTGGTCGGCCCGCAAGATGGTCGGGAAACCCGCGATCGCCTGGAGCGCAGCATCGCGCCGCTGCGCGGCAAGTTTCCATTGATGAAACAGTTTGCCGAGCACCTGCTTGGCGGCAGCGAGGTCGGGCTGCGGCTCGGCGTCGGTGCTTTGACTGGCGACCGCTGCGAGGATGGCGAGCCCCGATTCAAAATCAGGTCGTGCCCGAGCGGCCAGCCAATCGAGTGTCAGCGGCGCGTTGGCAATCGCCGCGATCGCCGGTGGCAACAGGCTGGCGGCCAGACGCAGCGACACGATCATCTGCAGTGCCGCCGGCGCCGAGCGACTGGCTAGCATCCGCTGCATCTCCGCGCCGATTCGCTCGCCGCTGACGGTGGTGATTTCGCCTGCGTGGCGGGCCACCGCCGCAGCGGTGTCGTGGTCGAGAGAGAACTCGAACAAGGCGGCGAATCGAATCGCGCGGAGCATCCGCAGTTTGTCTTCGGCAAAGCGATCGTCGGCCACACCGATCGCTCGGACACGGCGGGCAGCCAAGTCGGCTTGTCCGTCGACAAAGTCGATCACATGCTTCGTGACGGGGTCGAAGAAGAGCCCATTGATGGTGAAATCGCGCCGTTCGGCGTCGGCTTGAGGCGAACCGAACGCGACTGAATCGGGCCGCCGACCATCGCTGTAGTTACCATCGCTACGAAAGGTGGCCACCTCGACAGGCTGCGCCGACGATCGAGCGGGCGGCAATACATTGATCACTCCAAACGCAGCCCCAATCGCCAGGGTACGGTGTTTTCCAAACAGCTCGCGAACCGCTGCCGGGGTCGCGTTGGTCGCCACGTCGTAATCCTTGGGCGCGTGCCCCATCAAGGCATCCCGCACGCACCCTCCGGCGAGGTACGCAATAAATCCATGCTCCGACAAGGTGCGGATGACTCCTAAGGCGAACTCGGAATCGGCGTCTCCAGGAAGCAACGATAACATAAGGCAGGTAAGCGCGTGGTGCGGAAAGAAGAGCAGCCCCGTTTCGTGGCGGTCGCGAAGCGGGAAAGGTTAGGCTACCAAACCCTGGGGGGAACACCAGTTGGTAGCCGTTTGGCGGGGGATTGGGATTGTCGTCGACGAAGCATAATGAAAGCGTGGCAACGGTCTCTGGCCCAGCCTTTTGCCACTCGACTAGCTGCCCGAGGTTGTGCCGTCCTGGGGTAAGTCGCTACAAACGGCTCTCATCTTTTTCTGAATCGCTCGGAGTCTCCTTTGAATCGGCAGTTGCCTTCTGAACCGGATGATCCGTCGGAAACCTCCGAAGTTGGTTTGCCCGACGATCCTCCCGCGGTTCATCGCCCCCCCAAAATTTCTACGCCGAAACCAGCCCACGGACGCCGGGGCGTGGTGGCGGTGATCCTGCGCGAAGAACGCTTCTTGGTGATTCGGCGGTCTCAGGAAGTGACAGCGCCGGGCAAATTGTGTTTTCCAGGAGGCGGTATCGAGCCGGGCGAGAGCGAGGAGCAGACTTTGCAGCGGGAGATGCTCGAAGAGCTGGCTTTGGAGGTTTCGCCGGTGCGACTGTTGTGGCGGAGCCGAACGCCATGGGGCACCAAATTGGCTTGGTGGTTGGCCGACACGCCCGAGGATCCGCAGCTCCATCCTGATCCGTCGGAAGTCGAAGAGGTGTTTTGGATGTCGCGACTCGAGCTGCTCGAGGCCGAAGATCTGTTGCCCAGCGTGCCGCAATTCATGCGAGCTTGGCGAACAGGCAAACTGTCGCTGCCGATCGACTGGTGAAGAAACGAAAAAAGCGTTGCATGGCGGGTCATGCAACGCTTTAATCGACGAGGCGGTGAATGGGTTTTTACACCAATTCTTTTTTCGCACCGATCAGAGTCCGCAAACGCTCGGCCAACAGGTGAGCATCAAACGGCTTCTTAAACGTCTCATTGATCGCACTGCGATCGAAACTCATGGGCTGACCATCGTCAGGCAACAGAGCGATCAGAATCACGTCGGTAAAGTCGACGTTCTTCCGTAAATTTTGACAGATCTGCACCGACTCGATTTTCCCAATCGAAAAGTCGACAATGATGCAGTCTGGATTAAAGCTCTCCGCCTGAATTCCCGCCTCGAAGCCGCTAGCAGCGACCGCGACTTTGAACGATCTTTCAGGTGGTAGCTCTCGTTTCAGATTTTCAATCAAGACTTGGTCCTGAGCGACGATCAAGCACTTGGCCATCGCTTCGTCTTCCAAGTCGCCAAGCGGCATACCATGCTCCTTCAGGAACTTGATCAAGTATTCGCGAGGAATACGGCGATCTTGTGATCCTGGGATACGGTACCCCTTCAAACGCCCCGAATCGAACCATTTGGAAACGGTTCTCGGAGCCACTTTGCAAATCTTGGCGACCTGTCCAGTCGTGAAGACCTTCATATTAGGTTCTCCATAACGCCTCGTTGTATCTTCCCTCAACCAGCGGTGCGTCGGTAACCGCCGGTCTACTGGCCCCGTTGTCTGTCCTTCTTCCTCAGCCGGTCCTGTACGGCCGCTGCTTTCGTGGGGGAAAGCAAAAAGGAAGTCATTCAGACGGCTGGGTCTGGGCCTGCCGGTTGCATGGTGCAACGCTCTGTTGGTACGGGATTCTCGCGGTTTCGGTAAAAAAATTATCTCGCAGACTGTCTATCTCGCCGTCTTCCCGAAAGTTCGAATCGGCGGCGAGATCTACGGCCTGAAAGCCAGTGGGTAACGAGTCTGTGCGGGCAAAGAAGCCAACACGCGGGCAGAGGCTGAGCGTCAGCCATTGCGTCTCACCAGCGAAGTAGGTGACACCCAATAACTCCACTCGCAAACGACAACCAAACTGGCTGCGTCGCGATCCCAGAATCCCCCCTGTCGTCTTAGACATGCTGCCGCAACCGCCACCGATCCCTTCCAAGGAAGAGACCCGGTTATGACCTGCCTGTCCGAAGGTTAGTTTCGAGCAAAACCGGTCCAACTCTTTAAGGCGAATGCTCAGGAACAAGCGTTATAGCCAGACTTGATCCTCAGGACCGTTGCGTCGCCACTCCCCCATGATAGCGAATGACCCCAGAAAAAGCACGATTTTAACATTTGTACCGCGGGGGCTAGTGCCGCCCGAAGGGGCAAAAAGAATTTCCTCTTGACGTGGAAGTTTGCCTTCCGGAACGCAACACGCACGGTACCCCCACGCGTCTTATCGCTGGGCGAGGCTGCCAAAGATGCTGTCCAGGGCGGACTCGGTGGGTCCAAGACATCGCTTGCTAGACCTGCGCCCGCTTGCTTGATCAGTGACCGCTTCATGGGCAGCTCGCTGGCCGCGTCGAACTGCTGTAATTGCCAACAACGACCGATAATACGCAGTAGCCGATCCGTCTTCGAATCCGTCAGCATTGCCCCCTCGCCTGAAAGGAAACTCAAGTGCCTTACTACATCGGTGTCGATGTCGGGGGAACGACCTCAACCATTGCGGTCGGTTCTCCTAATCACGAAGTCCAATTCATTTCGCCGCAGTTTACGACGCGGTCCAGCGAGGGACCGATCGCGACGGTCGAGGATATCGTCCAACAAATCTTGCGGTACTTAACAACGCGATCGGCCGACGCGACCGAGATCGCCGGCGTGTCGCTGGCCACGCCCGGTCCGGCTACCCGCGATGGCGTCTTGCTGAAGACGCCGAACCTCGACCCGCGTTTGTGGAACCGCTGTCCGATTCGCAAAATGCTGCAGACCGCGCTGGTCCAGCATGGCTGTAGCGTCCCGGTCAGCTACATCGGTGACGGCCAGGCGGCAGCGTTGGGGGAGTTCGCGGTGCGGAAGCATGCACTGGCCTGGCCTGAAATTTGGCAGGCGACCCTCGATGGTAGTCGGCCCGATTTCGATACGGCAAACCTGGAATCGCTGTTTATGGTCGCCGTTGGCACAGGGTTGGGAGGTGGCGAGGTGCGCGATGGCCAAGTGATTCGAGGCCAACAAGGCCGCGCAGGACATGCGGGGCATATCTTTCTGCCCTACGATGCCTTTCGTTATCCCGAAGAACGGGAATTCAAAGTCGGCAATGCCGTTTCGACGCTGGAGTCGGCGGTTTCGCTGACCGCCTTGACCCATCAACTGTCGCACCGTTTGACGTTGCCGCAGTGGGCGGACCATCCGTTGCATCGCGTCTCCGGTACGATGAAGGATCAGGCCAAGCAACTGCGCGAATTGGCGGCTCAGGGCGATGCCTTGGCGAGCGAACTGTTCGACGATCAAGCGCGCGCGCTAGGCATCGGAATGCTGCAGGTCAACTACATCGGAGACTACGATTTGCTGGTCATCGGAGGCGGCGTGTGCGATCTCGCCCCCGCACTCCGTACACGCTATCTCGAACTGGCCCACGCCGCCTACCGCGAACACGCCCTCGATGGTTTTCGAAACCTCGAAGGCTTTGCGTTCTCGATTTGTGGTGACCGATCAAGCGTCATTGGCGCGCTCAGACAGGCTTACGAGTCCTGAAGGCAGTCTTGCTACTGCGCGGTTCGTAGCGGCCGGTAGGGGTTCGTAGCGGATAAAAATTTTGCCGCGATTTCGTTCCCCACCACGGTCGCCTGGGCCTCGATCGTCGCTCCGACAAATTCCCGTACCGCTTCCCGTACCGCGACCGACCAAAGGTCGAGCGTTTTAGCTCTAGCAACAGGGAATCGAAAAACTCGGCGACTTCATAGAGTGAATTATGCCAAATCAAACCGCAGCGCGTCGGTCGTTTCAATAGCGCTGCACATGCAGCGCCGTCGCACGACCAGCAGCGACGGCGTCGCCGGTTCGCGCCATCCGAAACGTGAATCGGCCCCGCAGCGTTCAGCGCGCGGAAGCTTCTGCAACTCGGTGCGATGAGAGCCGGTTGCAGGGGAGTCGGAACCCGGAGAATTGCCTTGAGCAAGAGGCATAACGCACCAACATCGACAAACGCACTACACGCAATGCAAGTCGCCGGTGCAAAAAAAGGTGTCGATCAAACAGGGCGATGATTTTCCTTCGATGAATGCCGCGATCCGATCGTGTCGATTAACAGCCGGGTTCAGACGCGAGGGTCGGTCAGGCGGGCAAGTAATCGGTCGGCAAGCTTTCGCAACTCCGCCAGCCTCGCCGCGGATCTTCCGTACCAACACGCTTGCGGCGCTTCTCGAAGCGGCTTTGCTGCTGAGGCATGTGGTAGTGAGAAGAGTTGCTGCCCTCTGATCGCGCGGCAGCGTAGCGGTCGAGAAGGGCGCGCGCGGAAACGCCTTCGGCTTCGGCTTCGGCTTCGGGTCGAACTTGCAAACGGCTACGGGCCAAACGCGGCTTTCCAGTTTACCCCGTAGCCGAAGGCGCAGGTACACTCGACAGTCGTACTACTGAATCTCAAGCGAACAATCGTGAAAGAGAACGTGGGTGTCCCCTTCCGGCAGGGGAAAGCAGCCGCTTGCAACCCAATCGGGGACACCAACCCACTGCAACCCAATCGGGGACACCAACCAACCCAATCGAACCCAATCGGGGACACCAACCTTATCAACCAACCCAATCGGAACCCAATCCAAACCAATCGCAAACCAATCGGGGACACCAACCTTATCAACCAACCCAATCGGAACCCAATCCAAACCAATCGCAAACCAATCG
>Ga0102938_10001019_pt1 | contig 21245 bp, 15 predicted proteins | sample SalPonR2_B_D2_MG_FD_84516 | JGI IMG/M metagenome (GOLD analysis project Ga0102938, IMG submission 84516) | Salt pond soil microbial communities from South San Francisco under conditions of wetland restoration - Salt Pond MetaG R2_B_D2_MG | ecosystem: Environmental > Aquatic > Marine >... | reverse complement strand
GCAGGCCGTGAATGAGCGCGCGACTGCCGCGTTCGCGTATAGAGAAGTTATCTATCAGGTGCCGGATCTCGATGGATTGCAGAAGAAGCTGGCTGTCAGCCCGCAGGTCGCTTGAGAACGGATGGAGAGTAAACGTGCACCTGGATGAAATAGTGGATTGGATTGATCGTGCTTTCGGTTCCGATGAAGTGATCATGGAGCAGGAAGACAAGCACCCGGACCTTCATTTGTTGCGTTCCCTGATTGGCGAGAGCGCCTACCAGCGTCACCTGCGGGACCAGGTCAACCGGCAGATCATCAGGGATTACCTGACCAATGCGGTAGTGCTGGGCATTATCAGCGAAGGCGGCCTCGCCGCTTTCGCCAGCACCATCGCCACTGAAGAAGGGCGTTCGACGCTGGCGCTCTACATGCTGATGAGTTCGGTGGAGGACGCCGCTGACCTGCCTGTCAATGCCGAGGCTGAGCCGCTCAGGCCGCTGGAGCCCGAGCCGGTGGGCGATCGCTCGCATATCAAGCTTGTTCCGCGCTGATACCGGCCCCCTGTAGGCCATTCAGAATGGGACGGCAGCGCTATGCGCACCCAAAACACCGCGGGCGCACTAACAAAAAGTGACTAATTAAGGCGTTTATTGGACCAAAAAGCCGTATAAAAATAAAAAAATGGCTAGTAAATCAGCGTTTATTGAAATCTAGAAAAAAAACGGCATTGCCGCCGTTGTCTACCGCCCCCTCTCGACTTATAACTTTCCTAACGCCGCGCCGTAGGCAGCGGTCTCGGTCTTCTGCTTGTCGTGCCCATTCGGGGCTCACGGGCCAGGTGGCCGGCGGTATCAGGTAACAACACCAACAACTAGAGAGAACATTGGGGTAAAAAGCCATGCTGACCATCACACCCACCGCTACACTGGGAACCGTTTCTGAAGAAGGTCCCGAAGTTTTTGCAGTCATCGAGGGCAAGAAGGTGTTCCTGCCCGCGGACGCCAAGTACGTCATGCAGGATCGCCGCGGAATCTGGTACTACAGCACGCGCAAGCCGCGTCCCAAAGAGGGTGACTGGACTCCCAACAAGACCAGCATCGCCTTTCGCACGGACCAGGGTTATGTGCGCGCACTGCGTACCGAAACGCGCGTCGAGTGGTTGCAGACCTGTCAGCGTACTGTGCGCATGATCAGGGACGCCGCCAACGATAACCTGCGCCGTCCCGCCGACGACTGATTCGCGTTGTACTTCCCCCACATTTGTCGGCCGCTTCGTGGCCGGCTGTGGCGGGAGATAGCCCGGTTGATTATTTATGCGCCGCAGCGCGCAGCATGGGTGCGACGCCCGGCGCAGGCGCGGATAGCGTAGCGACAGGGCCCGCAATTTGCAGGCGTCCAGCTTGTATCGCGGTGCTTACGGGAAAATGCGCGATCGGCCTCAGGCTATCACTGCAGCTGGAAGCTCACGGGTATGGGAATGACGAGTTCGCCCGTGGTGAAGCTGCCGAACTCCGCAACGGCCACAGGGTCGATCGATTGCAGTCTTTCTTCGAAAGCGTCTTGCGCCGCCGCGATTGCGGCTTCATCCAGTAACTGATGCCCGGAGGTGGTTGCCACCGCGATGCCGACGAGATCGCCCTCGGCGGTCAGCGTCACGTCCAGCTCAAGGCGACCCTCGAGGGCACGCCGCACCGCCCGTTTCGGGTAGTGTATCTGGCCATACACCTTGCGCACCAGATTGGTGTGAAAGCGGGACAAGCGTTGAGAGTACGCCTGAACACCGATCGCGGAGAGGTGATCCTCCAGGGCGTGCCTGGGGAGCATATCGGCGCCCGGTGAGAACAGGGACGCCACCTGCACAGCTTCGCCATCTTCTTGATTTGCTTCCGCCAGGGTGTGTGCCGCCGGGTCGCTGTCTATTCGCCGGCTGGCCTGCACGCTAATGGGAGAGAGTGTGGCCGCAGGGGCGGCGTCTCTCGTGGTTATGGTAATAGCAGGTGAAGCGCTGGCCCGGCTGGTGTTCGCGGCGACGGGTGTGGCCTGCGTTTCCCCTGTCTCTTGCCGTTCTTTCTGAGCGGCGTCCGCTGTTGCTGCGGTTCCGCTCTCCGGGGCGGCAGCGATGGTGCCTGGCGGCTCCGTGGATTGTGCAGGGGCGGTGGTCTCCGCTTCCTGCGGCTGCACCGTTGCGGGCGCGGTTGCCCCGGAAGCGTCTTGAAGAGAGTCCTGCGTGGCTTTTGGCGCAGCTTCTGCAGCTGTCAGTTGGGGGGTTGGCGTGGCCTGCCCAGCCCCGGCTGGCGCAGGGGGTTGCGGTGAGTTGCCCAGCCATGCCGCGACTTCCGCCTCGCGCTCGGCGCTGTAGGTTCTGGTTTCGAGCATGTCCCGCAGCGCGGGGTCAATGTCGCGGGCCGTAATGGTGTTGCGGAACACGGTGGAGGGTCCGGACTCGCCCACCCAGCCCATTAGCAGGTAGTCAGCCACCTCAGTGCCTGCAATGCGCGCCAGCTCATGGCCATTCAGGCGCGCCACGGTCTCGTTGCCGTTGGTTGCCTCGACCTGCAGGGAATCACCCGCGTACAGGCTGGTGTTGACTGACGATAGCAGGGCGTCCGCGAAATCCGTGGTTGCGGCGTCGGGTGCGCGGCCGGTGGCGACTTCACTCTGTAGCAGCATACCGCCCAGCAGGCTGCGCAAACTGGTGCGACGCGCAATGACGCGGTACTCCATTACGCGTGTTCCCCGGGATCGGGTAAAATCGTCGGGCTGTCCGAGTTCGCGTTCGAGGTAGATGCCGCCAAGATAAATGTTGCGACCCGTTTCCTGGTGCATACCGAGACCAGCCAGGTACAGGTCAGCGTCCTCCGCTGTGCCCGGCGAGGCCACCAGAGTGAGTAGCGCTGCCAGCAAACAGCAGGCTCCTGTGCGGATGTTGAAGTACTGTCCCATCGTTTTACTGTTGTTTTTTTGAGGCCGGATAGTCAGGATGCAGAGCGCCCTCCGGCTTCGCAACTGAAAATCCGCGAAAACGGCAGAAAGTCGGGTTTTCCGTGTGCCTGGCCATTTTTGACCTGTGTTGCTGCAAGGCATGGCTAAACAACGCTTGTTGCACCGGAGCGCAGCGGAGTTTGTTAAACTGCTGCGCCGTCCCACAGGTTTGCAGTGCCGATGTCCCAGAACCCATCACGGCAAGCAGCATTGTCGCCCGAGCAGGCATCGCGCCTGATGCGTCTGGCAACCTACGCCTCGGTAGCGACCGCAATCCTGCTCATTCTGGTGAAGAGCGTTGCCTGGAGTATGAGCGGCGCCGTGAGCTTGTTGGCGACCCTGGTGGATTCATGCATGGATGGCATGGCATCTCTGGGGAATCTTCTGGCAGTGCGCCATGCACTGTCGCCCGCTGACCGCGAGCACCGGTTCGGCCACGGCAAGGCGGAGGCGCTTTCTGGCCTGGGGCAGTCCCTGCTGGTGGCGGGCTCTGCGATCTTTCTGCTGGTGGAGGCGAGCCAGCGCCTGTTTGCTCCGGTGACTCCGGAGGCACCGATTATCGGTGTGTCGGTGATGGTGTTTTCAATTGTCGCCACCGGGCTGTTGGTAACCCTGCAACGACACGTTGTGCAGCGCACGGGCTCCACTGCTGTCGGCGCTGACGCGCTTCACTACCGCGCAGATTTGCTGGTGAACATTGGCGTTATCGCGGCGCTGGTGCTGGCGCACTGGGGTTGGCCTTATTTCGACCCGCTGTTCGCCGTCCTGATTGCGCTTTACATTCTATACAGCGCCTGGAGCATCCTGCGAGGGTCGCTGGACCACCTGATGGACAGGGAGTTACCGGACGCAGAGCGTCGGGTAATCCGGGACATCGTGCTTGCGCACCCTGAGGTGCGGGGTATGCATGACTTGCGTACCCGCCGCTCGGGTATTGATACATTCGTACAGCTGCATCTCGAACTGGACGACCATCTCCGATTGCCGCAGGCGCACACTATTTCCGATGAAGTGCAGGCGCGCTTGCTGGCGGCGTTTCCGGATGCGGAGGTGATTATTCACAATGATCCGCTGTCGATAGTGCCGCATGAGGTTCCGCCACCCTATGTGCAGGGCGACGGTCACCGCTAGAAGCTGTACATCAGCCGGGCAAACAGATTTACGCCGGAGGCCGGCAGGCGCTCGCCGCGCGCGATATCGTCATTCGGGGCACGATTATAGCCCCCCAGGTGCGGCCGATACTCACGGTCAAACACGTTGTCGATCCCGGCTGCGATCTGCAATTGCTGGCTCACTTGCCATGTGGCCAGCAGGTTCACCACGCCGTAACCCGGGCTGTCGAGTTCGCGGTTATCCGCGCTGATATCATCCTGTTCAGCGTAGGTGATACCTTCCAGTTCGGCGCTCCAGCGAGCCGCGTTGTAGCTCAGCCTTGCGCTCATGTTGGGTGGGGCGATGCGGTACAGGTTGTCGTTGCTGCCATCGTCGCGCTTGCCGCGGACGTAGTTAACGATACCGGCGAGGGCCCAATGCTCACTGAGCTGCAAGTGCCAATCCATGTCGAAGCCATAGAGTTCTGCATCGACATTGGCAAAGCGCAGTGGCTCGGCGTTGGTGCTGCCGTTCATGTTGTTCATCATGCGTACCAGCATGACGGCGGCGGGGTCATTGCCGGGTATTCCCTGAATGTAGTCCTTCACCTTGTTGTAGAAAATGCGTGGCGACAGCGTCAGGCGTTCCCCGCTGAAATCCAGGCCGAGCTCGAGTTGTCTTGAGACTTCCGGGTCGAGTTCAATATTGCCGGTATACAGATTGCCATCCGCCAGGCCTGCGGTTGCCTCCAGCGGTAGCCAGAGATAGCGTTCCTGGTAGCTGGGAGAGCGCGTTCGCTGCGCCGCACCGAAGTACAGGCTGCTGCTTGGCGAGAGCGTGAACCAGGCGCGTGCGACAGCATCCAGGTTGTCGTCTGTCTGTTTGCGATTGGCCGCGTTGAACGCGTCGCGCAGCGCCCGCGCCGGTGGCATCATCATGGCCGGCGTACCATCCACCTCGTCGGCATCCATCTCAACCCGGTTGTAGCGCGCCCCCAGTTCGATGCGCCAGTCGCTGCCCGGGCGATAGCTGCGCTCCAGAAACACGCCCAGAATATCGCGGCTGGCGGCATTGAAGTTGGTCACGAAAAACATGGGGTTGTTGGGGTTGTCGATATCGGAGTCGTGGGTGGCGCTGAAGCCGTCGATGCCCACCTTCCACTGGCCCTGCGCATCGCTGAACGTGGCCAACAGATCAAAGCCGACATTGTCTGACGCGGCCGTGTTGCGCCGCCACATCGGCTCGGGTGGGGGTTGACGCAAGGCGAAGTTGGTCATGCTGTGATCAAGATCGCTGGCATAGATGGTGGCCTCCAGCGTTGTCTGCCCGCCGGCGTCAAACACGTAACCCAGCCGATAGATATCGCCCTCGATGACTTCGATGTCCATGGGCAACGCCGGGGTACCGCTGTCTGCCGTATCGTTGTAGCCGTAATCGAGCTGCACGGTGTGCGCGCCCAAGCGCACACCGTAACCGATGTCGTAGCGCTGGCGCTCGTACTCGGTGGGGCTTATCTCGCCCCCGGGAAATTCTGCGTCGTCCGCGCTTTCCGTCATCGCAGATATTTTCAGTCGTTGGTTGTCGGTGGCGCCATACAGCGTACCGCTGAGACGGGAACCATCGTTTACGGACTGCGCAGAAGCAATAACACGCCCGTTCAGCAGCGGCTCGCTGCCACTGGCAAAGTCTCCGCGATTGGAGCGCGCGTTCACCGCGCCGCCAATCGCCTCCTGGGCCACGCTGACCGGTACGATACCGCGATACAGCTCGAGCGATTCGAGCTGGCCGCCAGTCGCGTAGGACAGTGGCGGATCCATCCAGTTGGGGCCGGAGGGCGCCAGTTGCATACCGTCCAGGGAGGTGGCGATACGCGCGCCGAACATGCCGCGGTACTGTGGGATGCCCGTAATCGGCCCATTGCTGTTGACGTTCGCGCCGGGCGCACGCTTGAGCAGTTGGGTGACATCGGACGAGGCTATGATCTCCTGTGCGATATCAATGCTGCGGGTGTCATGCGCGGCACTGACAACGAGCTCCTCGATGTGATCCGCTTGCGCCCAGATGGGTAGCAGTAAGGCGACGGTGCCCAGGTAACGCAGTGGAAACGGCATTTTTCGCTCACCCAGTGGTAGTGTGTAGTGGTGGCGAAGTATAAAGGCCCGGTGGTCGCCTGGGGCTGCGTCACGTTGTCGCAGGGGCGGTGATCTGAAGGCAAAAAAAAGCCCGGCGAACCGGGCTTGGTGTTCAGCAGCAAGGCGCGCTCAGAATTGGTAGGTTATTTCCACGCCGTAGGTTCTGGGGTCGCCGAAGTAGCTGGTTGTCCAGCCAACACCGCTGCCGCCATTGGGGTCCACGCGCTGATCAACACCCCCGAAAGGAATGGTGTTGATGCGGTAGTCCTGGTCCGTGAGGTTGCGACCCCATAGCGCCATGAGTATCGAGCCATCGCCAAGTTCCACGTCTGTCAACGCCAGTCTCGCGTTGAGGAGCGAGCGGCTACCGAGTTGCGATGCGGCATTCTGGTCCGGGTCGATGTATGGCACATGTTCATCGAGGTAACTGTAGTCGACGTTGAGGTTCCAGTTGCCGTAGTTCTCGCGCGCGAGTGTCCAGTCAAGACCCAGCGTGACGTTGTTCTCCGGCGTGTAGGGAATGCCGGCTTCATCTTTGGTGAAGATGGTCAGGTCACTGGGGAACTCGGTGTACTCGGCATCGAGATAGCCATAGGCGAGAGAAAGCTGCAGGTCCTCTGTCACTAGCGCGACTGCTTCAAGTTCGAAGCCCTCGTTCTCGTACTCCGGGATGTTGAACACCACCGAAGATGCAGCCTGCCCCTCAAACACGGAGAGCTGGAAATCCTCGAACTCATTGTAGAAGACAGCCGCATTCAGTTGCAGTCGGCCATCCATCAGCAGCGATTTCACGCCCAGCTCATAGGAGGTCACTTCCTCGTCGTCGTAGCCGGCGAAGAACTCGTCAGGACTCGCCGCCTCGCCGTTGAAGCCGCCGGATTTCCAGCCGAGGGCATAGCGCGCGTAGGCGCTGATGTCGTCGGTGAATGCCCAGGACACGGCCAGCGTCGGTGAAATGTTGTCGAATGTGTCGTCGGTCTGCCCGGCGAAATTACCCGGCTGTTCGATGAACTGATCCTTTTCCTCTTCCGTCCAGCGTAGCCCCGCGGATATCGTCAGGCGATCGTCAAACACGGGCGGGCGCCAGTCGGCCTGGCCAAAAGCGGCGATGGATTCGTTTTCCATCCCGTAGCGATTGTTGGCCGTGGGCGTGCCGAAGGAACCAAAAAAGGTAATGGGGTTGAACACATCACCTTCTTCCCGGAAGTAGTACAGGCCCAGCACATAGTCGAGACGGTCGTACTGGCCGTTGAGCTGGAATTCCTGCGACCAGGACTCGTAATCGATGCTCCGTCCGGAGTGAAACAGGTCCACCGCGGTGCCGTCGATATCGATCAGGTCATCCCATTGCAGGTCGCGGTAGGAACTGATCGAGCGCAGCGTGATGTTGTCGCCGCGCCAGCTAAGGTCCAACGCATGGCTGTGTGACTCCGATGTCTCCTCGACCGCCCAGTCGTTGCTGCCCCGGTTCCTGCGGTCGTCGTCAGGGGTGAGGTAGGCTTCCTGGATCCCGCCGGAATAGAGAAAGGAGTTTGCGCTCACCTGTGTCAGTTGCCCGAAACGTGGCTCGTTATCCTGGTCGGAATAGTCGTAGGTGTAAGCCGCGGAAAAACTGTCGTTCGCATCCCACAGTAACGCTACACGCGCGGCCTGGCTGTCGAGAGAGTGGAACTCATCAGAGGAAGGCGGCGCTGCCAGCGGGTTGTCGAAAGGGTCCGGCACGTTGTCGGCAAAGCCATCGCGCTCGGCCTTGTAGAAGCTCAGCGTACTTTTCAGGCCGTTCCACTCGCCGGTGTCGACGCTGGCGCGGCCGGCGACGTAACCGTCGCTGCCGAACTCGGCTGTCAGGGTTCCGCCGAATGTCTCAGCCGGCTTGCGGGTTATCAGGTTGAGAGCACCGCCCACGGTGTTCTTGCCGTAGAGGGTACCCTGCGGGCCCCGCAGGACCTCTACGCGCTCCAGCTCGACAATATCGAATACGGCGCCTATGTTTTTACCGATGAAAACACCGTCAAGGTAGATACCGACGGAATTCTCCCAGGTGATTGCCGGATTGATCTGCGATGCGCCACGAATTGCGATAGTAGCCGCGGTCGTATTGGTGGGGGAATCGACGATTTCGACGTTGGGCGCAAAGCTGCTGATATCCGTGACTTTGGTAATGCGCTTGCGCTCCAGGGCGGTGCGGTCGAGAGCGGTCACCGCGATCGGGATATCCTGTATCGATTGCTCTCGCTTCTGCGCCGTGACCACGATCTCTTCGAGCATTGGCGCCGCCAGGGTGTCACCGGCAACAGCGAGCAGTACGGCACTTGCCAGGAGGCGTTTCAGGGGTGGTGTATGCATGCTTATGATCTCCGTAAAGACACTGTGCCTGCGCGCGAGGGGAGAGCGTTGCTGCGCTTCTTGTTCGGCCCCGCGGTGCACATCTTATTATCCGGCTCTGCTGCCGGTTCGTTGGCCTGGTTCGCGACGTCCACGGGGTGGATGCCGCGCTGCCAGAAGCTGCTGGGCAGTATAGGCGAATTCCGGCTCGGTTGCCGCCTTTATGGTATTTTTGCCCGTCATCCGGAGAGCCCGTGCGGGGTCTCATCCGACAGGCGATCGGCGTGGCAACCCGGAGTGGCTTCTGCCCCGAGGATACTTGAATGCCCGCAAAACATACTGTATGTTCAAATGCGTTTTTCAGGCTCTGCGTGGCCTGACCGTGGCCCGTCGATAGCGCAAGCAGACAAGACAGCGCCGGGCCCGCTTGTTTGAGTGGCAGGGCCTGATAGAGAGGTGATTGTGTGACTGAACTCGAAGATTTCCGTAGGGAGACCCGCGACTGGCTCGAGGAAAACTGCCCTCAGAGCATGCGCAGTCCGGTCGAGAGCTTTGAAGACATTTATAACGGCGGGCGGAACCCCGAAATCAGCCACCCGGACCAGGTAGTCTGGTGTGAGCGAATGGCCACGCGTGGCTGGACCGTACCGCACTGGCCCGAGGCCTATGGCGGCGCAGGGCTCGACCGCGACCATGTGAAGATTCTGCACGAGGAGATGGCGCAGATTGGAGCGCGCCGGGCGCTGGACAGTTTCGGCATCTCGATGCTGGGTCCTGCGTTGCTGAAGTTCGGCTCTGAAGAGCAGAAGCTCGAACACTTGCCAAAAATCTGTCGCGGGGAAATCCGCTGGTGCCAGGGCTATTCAGAACCCAACGCGGGCTCCGATCTCGCGAGCCTCGCGACGCGCGCCGAGGATCAGGGGGATCACTACCTGATCAACGGGCAGAAAGTATGGACTTCCTACGCCGACAAGGCCGACTGGATTTTCTGCCTGGTGCGTACCGACAACAGCGGCAGCAAACACGAGGGCATCAGTTTCGTGCTGTTCGACATGGACCAGCCGGGAGTTGCGGTGAAACCGATTCGCCTGATCAGTGGCAGCTCACCTTTTTGTGAAACGTTCTTCGACAATGCGATTGCCGATAAGAAAAACCTGGTAGGCGAGGAAGGTAATGGTTGGACCATCGCCAAGTACCTGCTGACGCACGAGCGGGAGATGATTTCCGGCTTTGGTGCCGCGCCCAGCAAGTCGGTTGGCCTGGCTGCGCTGGAAGCTTTTGGCGATGACCCCACCGGGCGTCTCGCCAACGGCGTGTTGCGCCAGTCAATCGCGCAGTATCAACTCGATGCCCTGGTGTTTGGCGCGACGATGACGCGCGTGGGTGACGAGGCGAAAGCCGGGCACGGGCTGGGTGCCGCTTCCTCCATTTTCAAGTACTACGGTACTGAGTTGAACAAACGGCGAAACGAACTGAATCTTGCAGTCGGCGGCGAAGCGGCGCTTGGCTGGGAGGGCGAGGCCTGTCACGGCGGCGCTGTCGCGCGCGACTGGCTGCGCTCCAAGGGCAATTCGATCGAGGGTGGCACCTCGGAAGTGCAGCTGAATATTATCGCCAAGCGCGTGCTCGGACTGCCTGACGCCTGATTGGTACGCTACCGGAGCGCACGTGGCAGAAACGCAACAGGAACGAATCTCATGGCATTGGTACTGAACGAAGAGCAGGTCATGCTCAGGGATGCAGCAGCGGGCTTTCTCGGGCAGAAAGCCACGGTGGCGCACCTGCGGAAGCTGCGCGACACGGCGGCCCCCGAGTGCTTTGACGCCGGCGTCTGGCGCGAGATAGCCGACATGGGCTGGGCGGGCATTGCGATCCCGGAAGAATACGGCGGTCTGGGCTACGGCTACACCGGGCTCGGACTTGTGCTGGAGCAGGCGGGACGACACCTGAGTGCCAGCCCGCTGCAATCCAGTGTTCTGGTGGCGGCGACCGTCATCCTCGAGTTGGGCAGCGCGGCGCAGAAGAGTGAGTGGTTGCCGCGTATAGCCGCCGGTAGTGCCCTGGCCAGCCTGGCACTGCAGGAAGGCAGGCACCACGCGCCGCTTGCGACGAAACTGTCGGCAACACGCGAGAAGGAGGGTTACCGACTGGAAGGAAACAAGGTGCTGGTACTGGATGCGGCTACCGCTGATACTTTTATTGTCATCGCCCGCACCGGCGGTGAACCGGGTGATCGCGACGGCCTCAGCGCCTTCCTGGTAGACGCAGACGCCGCGGGTCTCGCGGTAGAACGTCGAGACCTGGTCGATTCCCGGGGGATGGGCGCTCTCGCTTTGAGTAATGTGCTGGTACCGCAGGGCAACCTGTTGGGTACGGAAGGGGAGGCCTGGGCAGGTCTGGAGCGAGCGCTCGATATCGCCAATATCGGCCTTGCCGCCGAGTTGCTGGGTATTGCCTGCGAGGCGTTTGAGCGCACGCTTGGCTACCTTCAGGAGCGCAAGCAGTTTGGCCGCGTGATTGGCTCTTTTCAGGGTTTGCAGCACCGGGCGGCACAGCTCTTTGCGGAGTTGGAGTTGTCGCGTTCCGTGGTGTTGCAGGCGCTACAGGCGGTTGATGCGGGAGACGACCGGGTCGCCCTGCTTGCGAGTGCCGCAAAAGCCAAACTGTGTGAGGTGGCGGAACGCACGACAAACGAATCCATTCAGATGCACGGCGGCATCGGCATGACCGATGAGCATGAAATCGGCTTCTTCATCAAGCGGGCGAGGGTTGCGCAGCACTGCTTCGGCGACTACAACTATCACCTTGACCGGTTCGCCTGCCTGAGCGGCTTTTAGTTCCGCGACTCTTTCAGCCTGATTTGCGAGGAAAGCCTGCAACCATGAGTTCTGACCTTGAACGCTTCGACGCGACAGTGGCCAGCCTGACGGCAGAGGGTCAGCCATTCGCGCTCAATACCGTGACCGTCAACGGTGTTGAATATCGCAACTTCGCCAACATGCAACGCAACCTCGGCGAGTATTTCCAGGTGATGCTTGGGCACGCCGAAAAAGAATTCGTGGTTTACCGCGATGAACGCTATACCTTCGCGGAAGGCTACCAGCACAGCGCCGAATTTGCGTCGGCGCTACAGCAGCGGTACGCGGTAAAGCCGGGTGACCGCGTAGCGATTCTCTGTCGTAACAACCCCCAGTGGATGATGGCCTTTATAGCGGTCACCTCGATCGGCGCCATCGCCGTGCCAATGAATGCCTGGTGGACGACAGAAGAACTGGAGTACGGGTTTGACGACAGTGGCGCGGTAGTGGTGATAGCTGATCGACAGCGTGCCGAGCGCCTGTTGCCCTTTGCTGAAAGCCACGGACTGCAGGTCGTTTCGGTGGATGATTTTTCGGGGCTGGAACTCGAGCATACACCGTTCAGTGGGCTGCTCGAGGAGTTTGCCGGTCAACCGATGCCAGAAGTCGACGTGCAGCCCGACGACTACGCGACCATTATGTACACCTCCGGTTCCACCGGACACCCAAAAGGGGCGCTCTCCTCGCATCGAGCGATTCTCTCCGCGCTCTGGAGCTGGATGTGCCTTGGTGTGGCGACCAAGATTGCCGCCACGCAGGAAGTGCGGGATGCGGGACTCGCCCCCTGCGCCCTGGTGACTATTCCGCTGTTTCACTGCACGGGTAGTCATTCCGCGTTTCTGTTGTCGCTGGTGGTGGGGCGTAAGATGGTGATCATGCACAAGTGGGATGCCGGGGAGGCGCTGCGCCTGATTGAGCAGGAGAAGGTCACCTGGTTCAATGGCGTACCTACCATGTCTGCCGAGTTACAGGCTGCGGCAGAGACTACCGAGCGCGATATCTCATCGCTCACCGAAATTATGGCGGGTGGCGCTGCACGGCCGCCCGAGCAGGTGAAAAAAATCAGCAAGACCTTCACTAAAAGTGCGCCGGGCATCGGCTACGGCCTGACCGAAACCAACGCGCTCGGTGCGGTGAACGCCGGGGCGTTTTATGTCGCGCGCCCTGCAAGCAGCGGCAGGCCGGTGCCTGCGGTCACGGATTTTCGGGTTGTCGACGAGCACGGAGTGACAGTGCCCGCGGGCGAGCGCGGCGAGCTTTGCATCAAGTCGCCCGCCAACGTGCTGGGTTACTGGAATAAACCCGAGGCCACGGCGGAAGCGTTTGTCGACGGTTGGTTCCACACCGGGGATGTCGCCCGTATCGATGAAGACGGTTTTGTCTATATCGTCGACCGCATCAAGGAGATTATCATACGTGGTGGAGAGAATATCAGCTGCATCGAGGTGGAAGCAGCTATTTACAGCCACCCCGCGATTCACGAGGCGGCGGTTTTCGGTCTGCCGGACGAACGTCTCGGTGAAATAGTCGCAGCTGCGCTGGTATTGAAAGCCGGTCACGAGTTGCACGCGGAGGAGCTGCTGGAGTTTCTGGGTGAACATCTCGCTGCATTCAAGCTCCCCGCGCATATTTTTTTCCGCGAGGAACAGCTACCGCGCATCGCCTCGGGCAAAATTTTCAAGCGGCAGTTGAAGAGCGATTACGCTCTGGAACTCGGGCTAGAATAAAGCCTAAAACACCACACCGCCCTGGGCGGAATCGAGGAGTAAGTGATGGACCTGGGAATAAGCAAGCGAGTGGCACCTGTCCTGGAAGAAGTGAAGCGTTTTATTGAAGACGAGATCGTGCCGGTCGAGCACGATTACTACGCGGATATAGCACAGGGTGATCGCTGGGAGTTCACTGACCGACAGAACGATATTCGTGAGAGTCTGAAGGCGAAAGCGCGGGAAAAAGGCCTGTGGAATTTCTTCCTGACAGACGGCGATGCGGGCTCTGGCCTGAATACAGTCGAGTATGCCTACCTGGCCGAGGAGATGGGCAAGTCGCACATGGCGGCCGAGGTCTTCAACTGTGCCGCTCCCGATACCGGCAATATGGAGGTGCTGCACAAGTACGGCACTGAAGCGCAGAAAAAGGAGTGGCTGGAGCCGCTGTTGAATGGCGACATTCGTTCCGCTTTTGCGATGACGGAGCCCGGAGTCGCATCCTCCGATGCAACGAACATTTCTACGCGGGCAGAGCTGGATGGCGACGAGTGGGTCATCAATGGAGAAAAGCATTACGTCTCTGGCGCGGGTGATCCACGTTGCAAAATCATGATCGTCATGGTCAAGACGGACCCGGATGCCCCAAAGCATCTGCAGCAGTCGCAGATTCTGGTGCCTACCGATACACCCGGGTTCGAGAATATTCGGCCCATGAACGTGTTTTCCATGGACGACGCGCCACACGGCCATATGCACCAGCGCTTTGAAAACTGTCGCGTACCCAGGGACAACATCATCCTCGGCCGCGGCCGCGGTTTCGAGATTTCCCAGGGCAGGCTCGGTCCCGGCCGCATCCATCATTGCATGCGTGCTATCGGCGCTGCCGAAAGGGCGCTGGAACTGCTTTGCGAGCGCTCCGTGTCCCGGGTGGCGTTTGGCAAGCCCCTCGCGCGGCTGGGAGGCAATATCGACATTATCGCCAACGCCCGAATGGACATCGAGCAGGCGCGCCTGCTCACGCTGAAAACAGCCTGGATGATGGATCACGTGGATGCGAAGGAAGCTCGCGTGTGGATCTCCATGATCAAGACCGCGGTGCCCAATGTGTCGATTCGCATCGTCGATGAGGCGATACAGGTGTTTGGCGCCCTGGGTGTGTCGCAGGATACGCCCCTGGCCACAATGTATATGGCACAGCGCACGCTGCGCCTGGCGGATGGCCCGGATGCGGTGCATCGCATGGTGGTCGGACGGCATGAATTGAAACGGTATGTGGCGCAACAGCAGGAGGTGAACGCGACCTTCCGCGATGGTTGATTCCCGTCGCGGCGCGTAAGTGGGGCGGGTTGATCCTGCCCCACGTGTTTACCAATTCCAACCGATAATTATAGCAACGGTAGGATGGTATGAAGCAGTTTTGTAGATTGTTCGGCCCCCTGGTGGGCGTGATTCTGTTTGCCGGCCACGCCGGTTCTGTCGCCGCTTCCGGGGCAGCGTCCGCAGGGGCGCTGGAAGAGATCATTGTCACCGCAAATAAACGTGAATCCTCGATCCTGCAGACCGCGGCGGCCCTCAGTGCTTTTGACACTGATGCGTTTGATCAACTTGGAATTGAAAACAGCGCCGATCTGACGGCGCGAACCCCTTCCCTGACGGTGTCCACTTTCCGGGTGGCGATTCGTGGCGTGGGCCGGCCAAATCTTGCGGTGGGCTCGGAGCCGGGAGTGGGTATTTACTGGGACGGTGTCTACAACACCGAGAATGGCGTGTTCAATTATGCCCGCTATATGGATATCGAGCGCATCGAAGTGTTGCGCGGCCCCCAGGGGACTTTGTACGGGCGTAACTCCATCGGTGGTGCGGTGAACTTTATCAGCAAGCGGCCGGCCAGCGAATGGAGCGGCCGCCTCACGGGTGAGTTGAGCAACTACGATGGCGTACTCGGGCAGGCCTACGTGAGTGGCCCTGTGACAGACAAGCTGGGCGTGCTTGCCGGCTTCTCGAAATATGAGCGCGAGGGCTTCCAGGAAAACACTTTCAACGGCAAAGACTACGAACAGGACGACACCCTGTACGGCACCCTGGGCTTCGAGCACAAGACAACGGACAACTGGACCACCAACCTCAAGGTGATTGGTGTGGATCGCGGTTATCGCCAAAGCAACGGCTATATTCTGGAACCGTTTGAGCGCGAACTGATACAGCAGGTGCAGGATGTCGACACCGGCGAAATACTCAATCTCCCCGGCATGTTCCCCAAGCAGAATTTTGTCAACATGCGCCAGGGCCTTGCCGTCACTAATCCCGCTCTGCGTGATGAGAGTAAAGTCCGGCAGGATCGCGATCCAAACCTGGAGAACCGGCGCATCGCGGCGTTCCTTACGAGTGAATACTCGGCCGATTCCTTCAGCCTGAAATACACGGGTGGCTACTCCAAATACTGGTTCGACACGGTTATTGATGCCGATGCGAGCGTCGCGGCAGAGTCTGGCGTCGACTGGAGCAAGTTGCTGTTTCTGGGTGTGCCGGTTGCAAACTTTACCGGTTTCACCGTAACACCCGCAGATATGACCTACGAGGTGAACCAGGAGGCGCAGTTCAGTTCACACGAATTACAGTTTGCATCCGACTGGGACAGCCGTTTCGCGCTCTTGGCCGGGCTTTATTACTATCATAGTGATGAGGAACAGGTGGTAGCCTTCCGCGAGTTCAATAACCAACTGATGGCGACCTACGCGTTCTTCGCCAGCCAGATCAACAAGCCCGTAAGCGACAACAATTTTCTCTACCGTGGTGAGGCCAATGTCGATACACGCTCCTACGCGACCTACGGACAGCTAAGCTGGGACTGGACCGAGCGCACAGTCCTGACCGCCGGGCTGCGCTATTCCTACGACGATAAAAAAGGCAACGACAATACCTTCGTGCAGTTCGTCGGCGACCCGGAGAACCCGGTAGTATTCAGGGCCGAGGACGACAACTGGGACGAGATCACCTGGCGTCTGGGAATCGACCACCAGTTGAGCGATGACCACTTCCTTTACGGGTTTATTGCCACCGGCTATCGCTCGGGTGGCTTCAATTTCCAGAAGCCCACCGCCAGCCCGGAGGTGGATGTTGTTGAGCCGGAGAGTCTGTTGTCCTATGAAGTGGGGTACAAGGGCGTGGCTTTGGATAACCGGGCGAATATCGCCGTCTCGGCTTACTACTACGACTACGAGGACCTGCAGGTCATCAAGCAGGATGTTGTGGAAGGCATTGGCCTGAACACGTTCGTCAACGCGGACAGTGCCAATGCCTGGGGTGTAGAGTTCGAAAGCAAGCTGCTGGTCACGGAAAACCTGATGCTGAGCGCTACCTATTCCTGGAACGATTCCGAGTATCAGGAGTTTCTGACCAAGGACGCCAACGCCTGCGCCCTTGGTCCATTGGCCGAGGCTCGCTCCCTGGACTCACTGTGCACCGATGAACTCGATCTGGCGGGCAACCAGTTTCCCAGCATGCCCGAGCACAAGGCATCTGCGAATGCCACCTACTTCTGGGACATGCTTGAACTAAACTGGTCCGCCACTGTGAGTTACTTCTTCACGGGCGATGCGTGGACAACTCCCTTCAACAACCCGGAATTCGATCGCCTGGAGAGTTTCGATAGCTGGGATTTGCGGCTCATCGCGGCGAGCGCCAATGCGGCCTGGCAGGTGACCGCATTTGTGCGCAATCTGGAGGATGATCGCGCGGTGATTGACCGCGGGCGGCCCAGCACGGTGACACAGAACGCCCAGTCCACGTTGCTTGAGCCACGCGTCTACGGCGTCAGTCTCGACTACAATTTCTGAGCGCTTGATCTCGCGCGAGGCGGCCCGGCAACTGTGACCGGGTTGCGCGCGCATGTGGCCGGTGAGTGCGCTTCCCGGCGCAAAGCTGTAATGCATACGCGGACGCGCTCACGGAAACGTTGACGGGCGCGGGACGGCGGCAAATACTTGAAAGAACTAATTACATACTGTATGTTCAAATCCCTTTTTTGGGCGAACGGCGGCAACCAATCTGGCAGCGGTTGTGCTGCGTCCAGTGTACAGGCCCCGCGGTTGTCTCAACACTACGAGGAAAATCCCATGGCAGTAAAAGTCCTACCCAAAGAGCAGCTACTGGATGCTATCGGCATGCGGTTTGAACCAGGTGAGTGGATTGAACTCACGCAGGAGCGAATTAACACCTTCGCGGACTGCACGGAGGATCACCAGTTTATCCATGTGGACGAGGAAGCTGCGAAGAATACACCGTTCGGCGGGACCATCGCGCACGGCTTTCTGACATTGTCGATGTTGAGCAAAATGGTGGAAGGCAAAGGCGTGATTCCCGAGAATGTTGTGATGGGCCTTAACTATGGTTTCGACAAGGTGCGTTTCCTCGCGCCCGTGCGCGCTGGCAAGCGCGTGCGCGCCAATATGGAGATTGCCGATATCACACGTAAAGACGACAATCGATTCCTGGTTAAACAGGCCATTTCAGTGGAGATTGAAGGCGAGGAAACTCCGGCGTTGGTCGCGGAATGGTTGACCATGGTAGTGGCTGGCTAGTGCACAGCACGATTCAATTTAAAGCAAGAGGATAGTAGTAATGTCTATTCGTTATGATGGCAAGGTTGCCATAGTCACAGGTTCCGGGGGCGGGCTTGGTCGCTGTCACGCCATAGAATTGGCCAAGCGCGGCGCAAAGGTTGTAGTGAACGACCTCGGCGGCAGCGTGGACGGCACAGGTCAGGGTTCCGACGCGGCGCAGGCAGTGGTGGCGGAGATAGAAGAGGCCGGTGGTGAGGCAATCGCCAACGGCGCCAACGTGGCGAAGTACGACGAAGTGGAAGCCATGGTGAAGCAGGCGGTGGATAAATGGGGCCGTGTGGACATCCTGGTGAATAACGCGGGCATTCTGCGCGACAAGAGCTTTGCCAAGGGCGGCCTTGATGACTTCAAGCTGGTGCTGGATGTGCACCTGATGGGTACGGTCAACTGCACCAAGGCTTGCTGGGAAATCATGCGCGAACAGGCCTACGGGCGTGTAGTGGTAACGACATCTTCCTCGGGTCTGTACGGCAACTTCGGCCAGTCAAACTACGGCAGCGCGAAAATGGGCGTGATCGGCCTCATGAATACGCTGTGCCAGGAGGGAGCCAAGTACGATATACGCGTGAATGCACTGGCACCAACCGCCGGCACGCGCATGACCGAAGGTCTTATTCCGGAGGAGGCGTTTGAATTGCTCACCCCGGAAACCGTGACCCCCGCAGTACTTTACCTGGTGAGCGAGGATGCTCCGAATCGCACGATACTGGGCGCTGGCGCGGGCAGTTTCGCGGTCGCCCGCATTGTTGAATCGCCAGGCAAATGGCTGCCTGTCGAAGAGCAGACGCCCGAGGGTATCGCTGCGCACTGGGCCGAGATCAGCGCCACTGACGGTGAAAATCATCCGCAGGCCGGCTTTGAGCAGACCATGAAAATGCTCGGCCTGGCGATGGAAGGACTGGGTATTCAACAGGGGTAGGTCAGCCTCTGCCGCGACGCCTCCGGCGTCTGATATAGGGAGACAGGATAATGAGCGAAGCAGTTATCGTAGCAACCGCGCGCACGCCGATTGGCAAGGCCTATCGAGGCGGGTTCAACAACCTCGGGGGGGCATCCCTGGGCGCCGCTTCTGTAGCCGAAGTGGTCAGGCGCGCCGGGATTGATCCCGCGCGCGTGGACGACGTGATAATGGGCTGCGCGCTGCAGCAAGGCGCAACCGGCTCCAACGTGGCACGCCAGATTGCACTGCGTGCCGGCTTGCCGAATACCGTGTCCGGTATGACCATTGACCGCCAGTGTTCCTCGGGCCTGATGGCGGTTGCCACGGCGGCCAAGCAGATTACCGATGACGGGATGAGCGTCGTCATCGGCGGTGGGCTTGAATCGATTTCGCTGGTACAGAATGAGCACATGAACATTCACCGAATGGTGGACGAGGAACTGCTCGCGATTGAGCCCAACATCTTCATGCCGATGCTGCAGACAGCCGAGGTAGTGGCTGATCGCTATGGCATCACTCGAGAGCAGATGGATGAATACGGCCTGCAATCGCAGCAGCGCACCGCCGAGGCCTACGAGGCGGGCCGGTACTCTGATGAGCTGGTACCGGTCACCTGCAAGCGCATGGTGTGGGACAAAGAGACAGGTGAAGCCTCCGAGGCGGAAGCCACCGTATCCGCGGATGAGGGCCTGCGCGCCACCACCGCTGAGGGCCTGGCCGGCTTGAAGACGGTGGTTGAGGGCGGCACGATTACCGCCGGCAATGCCTCGCAGCTTTCGGACGGCTCCTCGGCGCAGTTGGTGATGGATGCCAAACTGGCTGAGAAGGAGGGTCTCGAGCCGCTTGGTATCTACCGCGGTATTGCGGTGGCGGGCTGCGCGCCGGATGAAATGGGAATCGGCCCGGTGTTCGCTGTGCCCAGGCTTTTGAAACAGCATGGGCTGAAAGTGGATGATATCGGCCTTTGGGAGTTGAATGAGGCCTTTGCCGTGCAGGTTATATACTGCCGTGATCAGCTCGGGATCGACAACGACAAGCTCAATGTGAGTGGCGGCGCCATTTCCATCGGCCATCCCTATGGCATGAGTGGCTCGCGCATGATCGGGCACGCGTTGATCGAAGGCAAACGTCGTGGCGTGAAGTATGTTGTGGTCACAATGTGCGTGGGCGGCGGCATGGGAGCCGCCGGCCTGTTTGAGGTAGTGTGATCGACCTGCATCTGGAGCGGCGCCTGAGGGCGCCGTTCTCGTTTATGACGGGTGCGCAAAAACTTTTTGAACTGGAGATTAAACGATGAAAGCAGTAGTTTGCCGTGAGCACGGCCTGGCAGACAAGCTGGAACTGGCAAGCGATTGGCCCGAGCCCGAGGTTGGCCCTCAGGATGTGCTGATTGATGTCAGGGCGGCAGGCCTGAATTTTCCCGACGTCCTCACCATTCAGGGAAAGTACCAGATGCAGCCGCCGATGCCTTTTGTGCCGGGTGGCGAGTGCTCGGGCGTTGTCAGCAAGGTTGGCGATGAAGTGAGCCGCTTCAAGGTCGGCGATGAGGTGATTTCGATGGGCGCCTCGGGTGCGTTCTGCGAGAAAATTGCGGTCAGCGAGTTTGCCGCATTCCCCAAACCAAAGGCGCTCAGCTTCGAGCAGGCGGCGGGTGTCAGCATCACCTATTTCACCACCTACCACGCCTTCAAACAGCGCGCACAGCTGAAAGCTGGCGAGAGCCTGTTGGTGCTTGGTGCGGCGGGAGGCGTGGGTACCAGTGCCATCGAACTGGGCAAGTTGATGGGCGCAAAGGTTACTGCAGCCGCCAGCTCTGACGAAAAGCTCGAAATCTGCAGAAAGCTGGGGGCCGATGAACTCATTAATTACAGCGAGGGCGATTTCAAAGCCACGCTGAAGGAGCTTTCCGGCGGGAAAGGTTACGACGTCATCTACGACCCGGTAGGTGGCGATTACGCGGAACCTGCCATTCGTAACCTGGCGTGGAAGGGACGTTACCTCGTGATTGGCTTTGCCAGCGGCCCGATACCGAGCATCCCGCTGAACCTTGCCTTGCTCAAGGGCGCTTCCATTGTCGGTGTCTTCTGGGGACGCTTCGCCGGCGAAGAGCCAGAGGTGAGTATGCGCAACATCGCTGAACTGAGCGAGCTGTTTGAGACCGGCAAACTCAAGCCCCTGATCACGGACTGCTTTCCGATAGCGGAGTATGAGAATGCGTTTAACTGTATGATCGAGCGTCGCGCGCGCGGTAAGGTTATTATCACGATGTAGGAGGCGCAGTATGCAGGGCTTCGAGTTTAATAGCGTCAAGCGCATAGTCAACGCGGGCGGTAGCGCGCTCAAACTGGCGGAGCAGTGCGGTGCGCTGGGCGTCAGCAGGCCGCTGGTGGTAACCGACCCGGGGCTGATGGCCATCGGCCTGGTGCAGCCTGTGCTGGCAGCGCTCGAGTCTGCAGGGCTCACTCCATTCGTATTCGACGAGGTGCGGGAGGACCCCCCGGAAGAGACGGTGCTGGCGGCTGCCCGGCTGGCGCGGGAACGGGACGTGGATGGCGTGCTGGCGGTGGGCGGCGGCAGTTCCATGGATGTCGCGAAAGTGGTCG
>Ga0102938_10001016_pt1 | contig 21269 bp, 14 predicted proteins | sample SalPonR2_B_D2_MG_FD_84516 | JGI IMG/M metagenome (GOLD analysis project Ga0102938, IMG submission 84516) | Salt pond soil microbial communities from South San Francisco under conditions of wetland restoration - Salt Pond MetaG R2_B_D2_MG | ecosystem: Environmental > Aquatic > Marine >... | reverse complement strand
GTGCATCCGGTCGCCCGACGTCGGCTCGCGGCAGCGTGGGCGTAGCATCCGCTGCATGCGTTCGGCACGCGCCACGACGACGACGGCGGTGATCTCGGCCCTCACCGTCATCCTCGCAGCTTGCGGTGGCGAGGTGCTGGTGACCACCGAACGCGCCGATCCGATCAGCGTGGCCGTCCCACCCGTCGTCGCGGCGCCGGAGCCCGACGACCCGTCCGAACCCGCCGACCCGGGCGCCGCCGACCCCGACTCCGCCGACCCCGGTACGGGTCCGCCGGGCGCCGGTGACCCGGACGAGCCCGGGCCCGGCACCAGCGGGCAGGCCGGCCGGGCGCCGCTCGACCCGTCGGCGATCGATCTCGGCCCCAACAAGCCCGGTCAGCCCTACGACGACTTCCTGCTGGCCGTGGTGACCGATCTCGAGCTGTGGTGGAGCGAGCAGTACCCGGCCATCTACGGCGACACGTTCGTGCCGCTCGAGGGTGGGGTGTACGCCGCCTACGCCGACCGCCCCGACGACATCCCCGGGTGCGGCACGCCGCGCACCACCTACGAGGAGGTGCAGGAGTTCGTGGCGTTCTACTGCGGCGTCGGCGACTTCATCGTCTACGACGACGGCGGGGACGGCCTGCTCGCCGATCTCGCACGCGAGTACGGAGCCGGCACGATCGGCACGGTGTTGGCGCACGAGTACGGCCACGCGATCCAACTCCGCAACGGCGGTCTCGACCGGGCGCTGCCCACGGTGGTCACCGAGCAGCAGGCCGACTGTTTCGCCGGTGCGTGGACGGGCCGGGCCGCCCGAGGGGAGGCTGCCACCGTGCGCTACGGCGACGGCGACGTCCGCGCCGGGCTGATCGCGATGACCGAGGTCAGCGACCCGGTGGGGCTCGACCAGTTCGTGGCCGGTGGGCACGGGTCGGCCTTCGACCGGGTCGGTGCGTTCCAGGTCGGCTTCAACGACGGGCCCGCCCGCTGCGCCGAACTCCTCGACGATCCCCTTCCCCTGATGCCCAACCAGTTCACCCCGCTGGATGCGGCGACGGGCGGCGACGCCCGGTTCGGGTACGGGGACGACGACCTGCTCGGGTTCATCCCCGACGACCTCAACCGCTACTGGGACCAGGAGCTGTCGATCCCCGGCCTCGATCCGCTCCGGCTGAGGGTGGCTCGTTCGGCGGACGGGGTGGAGTGCGACGACCTCCGCGGCGACTTCGGCGCCGGCGCCGCGCTGTGCGCCGACACCGGCGAGGTGTGGTTCAACGAGCCGGTCGGACGACAGTTGTACGACGAGTTCGGTGACTTCACGGTGGGCTACCTGCTCGGTTCCGCCTGGAGCGAGGCCGTCCAGGACGCCGTCGGCACCGGCGCTAGCGGTGAGGAGCGGGCACTGCTCAACGACTGTCTCACCGGCGCCTGGGTGAACACCGTCGTGCCGATCGACTTCCAGCTCCCTCAGCCACGTCTCGACACGCGCACGGTGCGAGTGTCGCCGGGCGATCTCGACGAGGCGATCCAGACCCTGCTGATCGTGGCCGACATCGGCTCCGACGACGACGTCCTCGGCGACGCCTTCGAGAAGATCGACGCGTTCCGCACCGGCGTCCTCGGCGGCCTCGCCGTCTGCGACCTCGACCTGTAAGGAGCATCACCCGTTCGTCAGGGGTCAGACCCCTGGCGAACCTCCACCCGAACGCTGGCGGGCCCGGTCAGGCGTGACGGTCGAGCCAGTCGGCGACGAGGGCGGCGAGCTCCACCGGCCGGTCACCCTGCACGCTGTGGCCGGCACCGTCCACCACGTGCAGCTCGAGATCGGGCTGCCGGCGCTGCGCCTCGGCGACGTCGTCGTCGTCGACCACGGGTGACAGCGAACCGCGCACGAGCATCAACGGGCAGTCGACGGCGCCGAAGTCGTCCCACAGCGGTGACATCGCCGTGGCCGTGCTGTCGCCCGACGCTGCCGGCGCGCCGACCGACGTGTCCGAGGTGCCCGGCGTGTCGGCCGTGCCCGACGTGCCCGACGTGCCCGGCGTGTCGGCCGTGTCGGCGGGGCGGGTGCGGGCGTGGCTGCTGCGGTCGTAGCGCCACTGCCAGGCGCCGTCGGGACGCTGGTAGGCGTTGTGCAGGATGCCCCGGCGGAGCGACGACTCCGAACGCGTGGGGTTGAACTCGATCGTGCGCGCCAGCAACTCCTCGAAGCTGGCGAACTCCTGCGGGCCGTCGACGAAGTCGAGCACCGCCTTGGCCTTGGTGGCGTTCACGCCCGGCGTGATGTCGACCATCACGAGGGTCCGCACGAGCTCCTCGTGGCGCACCGCGAGCTCCATCGAGGTGAGGCCACCCAGCGACATGCCGACCACGGCGGTCGCGACCGGGGCGTGCTGGGCGATCACGTCGGCGAGGTCGTCGGCGAGGTTCTGCGGGCTGTAGGCGCCGTCGGCACGCCAGTCGGAATGGCCGTGGCCGGGCAGGTCGACGGCCAGTGCCGGCCGGCCGAGAGCCAGCACCACCGTGTCCCACGTGTGCGCGTTCTGCGACCCGCCGTGCACGAACACCACGTCGGGCTCCCCGGTGCCCCACCGCAGGGCGCTGACCGTGCGGCGGTCGTCGCCGGCGCCGCCGACCTGGGACGTGACGCGCCGCACCGGTGGCAGCTCGGGCACGTCGAGGCCGTACTCGGCGATGTTCTCGTGGAAGAGGCCGAACTCGTCGTAGTCGATGCGGTCGGTGTCGGGCATGGGGCCGAGCGTACGCGCGGACCGTCGCAGAGCTCCGCTCAGGAGGCCGGTTCGGCACGGCCGATGACCGTCAGGAACCGACCGTCAGGAATCGTCGGCGGACGATGCGTCGGCAGCCACGGCGTCAGCCGACGGTGTGCCGGCGGACGGTGCGTCGGCCGACTCGTCGTCGACCTCGGCCGTGTCGGCCTGCGCCACCGTGGTCGTGGTGGCCGACGTCGCAGTGGGCGCTGCCGTCGTGGCGGTGGTGGTGGTGGCCTGTGCCACGGTGGTCTCGGGTGCGACGGTCGTGGTGCTCTCGGGCACCGTGGTCGTGGTGGTGCTCGTGGTGCTGGTCGTGCTGGTCGTGGTGGTGGAGTAGTCGGGGTCGAGCCTGTTGAACGGCGGGAGCTGCTCGCCGTACTCCTCCGGCTCCTTCACCCCGTCGAACACGTAGACCTGGTCGCCCATGTCGATCAGCTGCTGCATGTCGGGCGACATGCTGAGCGGGATGCGGATGCAACCGTGTGATGCGGGCTGCAACGGCACGTTCAGGGCACCGTGGATGGCGATGCCGTAGTTGAAGTACACGGGGTCCCACATGCCACCGAGCGACCCCTGCCGGATGCCCTCGACTTCACGATGGACATCGAAGATGCCACCCGGTGTGAGCGAGACGCCGCATTCGCCCCGCACGAGCGGCTCGTCGCTGGGGTTGTTCCATTCACCGGGGCTGATGGTGACCTCTTCGCACCATTCCTCGCCATCGCCGCTGGAGATGTGGGTCACCATCACCGGGACGTCGTCGTGGAAGATCGCCAGCACCTGCTCGGGCAGGTACACCTCGACGTGATCGGGGCTGGCGTTGGGGCGGCGGGGAGCGATGACGAAGGGCTCCTGCATGTCGTCCCACATCTCGGGGGTGACCTGGCCGGTCGGCTGGTTGAAGGGCACGCCGAGCACCAGCTTCTCGTAGGCCCACACCGAGCGGCGGGTCTCGTCGCCGAAGATCCCGTCGATCGGACCCGGCCAGAACCCGAGATCGGTGAGGCGCTGCTGCACCCCGGCGACGTCGTCGCCCACCATGCCCTTGGCGAGCACCCGCGTGAGCTGCGTCTTCTCCACGGGCGCCGAGGTATCGACCGTCTGCGTCGGCTCCACCGTGGCCACGGTGCTCACGTCGAGGGCGACCGTGTCGGCAGCACCGGTCACGTCGTCGGGATCGTCGGAGGCGCCCCCGTCGCCACCGCCACCCAACGCCACACCGGCCACCACGACCACGGCCAGCAGGCCGGCTGCGGCGGCAGCGGGAAGCCACTTGCGGGCATCGGGAGGCAGGGACGGGCGGTCGTTCACGAGGTGGAGGGCCGGCTCGACAGGGGGTGCGGAGACGTACGGAGCACAGCGCCCGACAGACTACCAACGGGACCGGGGCAGGTGACCGCGAGCCCAGGTCACGCCGGAAGGTTTTCGCAAGCGTTCAGAACTCGGTCGGGACCCGCCCGGATCAGTCGCGTGTCACCAGGGGTTCGATGTTCTCCAGGTCGCTGCGGAGTTCCCACATCTCCTTCACGATGGTGGTGATCACACCGAGCGAGCTGAGCGTCGACTCACCACGCGTACGCGGGAAGTAGTCGACGCCGAACTGCAGCATCTCGTAGCCGAGACGCGTGGAGCGGATGACCAGCTCGGCGTCGATGAACGAGCCCTCGCTGCGCAGCTCCACGTGGTCGAACACCTGCGCCCGGCACAGTTTGAACGCGAAGTTGATGTCGCGGGCCTTCACGTCGAACAGCGTGCGGATGAGCAGGTTGTAGACGAACGTGTACACGGTGCGCAGGTAGCCCTCGCCCGTGCGGTCGAACCGGTAGGCGCTGACGATGTCGGCGTCGTAGTCACGCATCAGCCGCATCGCCCGGGGCAACTCGGCCATGTCGAAGGGGAGGTCGGCGTCGGTGTACAGGATCACGTCACCGGTGGCGGTGGCGAAGCCTGTCTTCATCGCACCACCGAGCTTGCGGTTGCGGGGGTGGTGCACCACCTTCACGTGGGGGTCCTCGGCGGCGATGCGGTCGGCGATCTCGCCGGTCCGGTCGGTGGAGGCGTCGTCGACGACGATCAGCTCGTAGTCGCCGATGTCGCCGCGGGCCAGCAGCCGCTTGCAGGCACGTCGCCCGGCGGTGAGCGCACGCTCGATGTACTCCTCCTCGTTCCACATCGGATAGAAGATGGAGAGCTTCTCGAAGGGGTCGCCCATCGGTACCGCTCCGTCCGTGTGACCGTCGCCGGCCACCGACCCCTGCTGCACCGACCCCTGCTGCTCCGACATCGGGCCGCAGGGTACCTGGCCCGACACTCCCCTAACCTGCAGCGCGTGTCCGACCTGCCGCCGCCACCGCCTCCGACGTCGTCGGCGTCCTCCGGCGGGACGCCGACGGGGTCGGGCAGCGAGCTGCCACCGCCCCGGCCCGAGTGGCGGCCGGCGCCCGGCGATCCCGCGGTTCCGTTCGCATCGAGAACACCGCGCCCGCCACGGGTCGGCGAACTCACCGCCACCTGGCGGATCGCGCTGATCGTCACCTGGATCCTGGTGTTCCTCGCCTACATGGGGGTGTGGAAGGCCAGCGAGGAGATCGGGATCGGCACCTGGTGGCTCGGGCCCCGCTCCGACCCGCAGCCGCTGCTGGTGCGGCTGGTGCCCTTCTTCGTCACCGCGTTCTTCGGCATCCTCGCCAGCTACAACCTGCGGCGACTGCCCTGGATCGGGGTCGCCGGCGCCGTGGTGTTGGCGGCGATCGCCGTGCCCGACGTGTCCCGCCAGGCCGGCCTGGCGCTGGTGGAGTTCGTGCTCGCGGGGGCCGTGCTGGTGGTCTCCCTGGCGGCGCTCACCGGCAGGTACCGGGCCGCACCCGCCGATCCGTCCGACCCCGCCGGTCGGTCCGACACCGCCGATCGGTCCGGTCCGTCCGACCGGTAGGTTCGGTGCCCATGTCGGACGGCGCCTCCTCCAGTACCAGCAACACCGGTTCCACCACCACGGGGTCGAACAGCACGGGTTCGAACAGCACGGGTTCGAACAGCACCGGGTCGAACAGCAAGGTGCTGATGTCGCTGCCGGTCGGCGAGCGGGTGGGCATCGCCTTCTCCGGCGGGCTCGACACGTCGGCGGCGGTGGCCTGGATGCGCGAGCGCGGCGCCGTGCCCTACACCTACACCGCCGACCTCGGCCAGTACGACGAGCCCGAGCTCGACACGGTGCCCGACCGGGCGAAGCTGTACGGCGCCGAGGAGGCGCGGCTCGTCGACTGCCGCGAGGAGCTCGTGCGCGAGGGTCTGATCGCCCTGCAGTGCGGCGCCTTCCACATCACCACCGCCGGCAAGACGTACTTCAACACCACGCCGCTCGGCCGGGCGGTGACCGGCACGCTGCTGGTGCGGGCGATGCACGACGACGGCGTCGACGTGTGGGGCGACGGGTCGACCTACAAGGGCAACGACATCGAGCGCTTCTACCGCTACGGGCTGCTCGTGAACCCCAACCTGCGGATCTACAAGCCGTGGCTCGACCCGCAGTTCGTCGACGAGCTCGGCGGCCGTCAGGGCATGAGCGAGTTCCTCCAGGCCCGCGACCTCCCGTACCGTGACTCGGTGGAGAAGGCGTACTCCACCGACGCCAACATCTGGGGCGCCACCCACGAGGCGAAGGCGCTCGAGGAGCTGTCGACCACGATGGAGATCGTGTCGCCGATCATGGGCGTGGCGCACTGGGACCCCGCCGTCGAGATCGCCACCGAGGACGTGTCGGTGCGGTTCGAGGAGGGCTGGCCGGTGGCGATCAACGGACAGACCTTCGACTCGCAGGTCGACCTGGTGACGGAGGCCAATGCCATCGGCGGCCGTCACGGGCTCGGCATGAGCGACCAGATCGAGAACCGCATCATCGAGGCGAAGAGCCGCGGCATCTACGAGGGCCCGGCCCTGGCGCTGCTGCACATCGCCTACGAGCGGCTGGTGACCGGCATCCACAACGAGTCGACGATCGAGAACTACCGCACCATGGGTCGGCGCCTCGGCCGCATGATGTACGAGGGCCGCTGGTTCGACCCGCAGAGCCTGATGCTGCGCGAGCCGCTGATGCGGTGGGTGGGTTCGGCGATCACGGGTGAGGTCACGTTGCGGCTGCGTCGCGGCGACGACTACTCGATCCTCGACACGGTGAGCGACAACCTCACCTACGAACCCGACCGTCTGTCGATGGAGCGGGTGGAGGACGCTGCGTTCGGGCCACTCGACCGCATCGGTCAGCTCACGATGCGCAACCTCGACATCACCGACACCCGCAACAAGCTGGACGTGTACCGGCAGGTGGGCGCGATCGGCTCGGGCGACATCGGCACCGCCCTCGAACCCCCGGCGGAGTGAGCCCTCGAAGCCGCAACGCGTGATCAGTGTGCGGCGAGTCGCCGCCAACTGATCACGCGTTCGGGTTGGTCAGGGCGGCGACGAGGCCGGAGACCAGGCGGGCGCGTTCGGGCATCGCGGTGACGTCGATCCACTCGTGGTCGGCGTGGGCGCCGCCGCCGACGGCGCCGAGCCCGTCGAGCGTGGGCACCCCGATCGCCGCCGTGAAGTTGCCGTCGCTGCCGCCACCGACGGCGATACCGCCGAGATCCGGGGCGATGTGCTCGACGAGCGGCATCAGCGTGGCCGACGCCGTTTCGGGCATGGGCGGCCGGTTGACGGCGCCCGACACCTCGACCGCGGCGGCATCGTCGACCGGCGCCAACGCCGCCATCGCAGCCTCCACGCGCTCCTTCTCCTCGGCCGACTCCACACGGACGTCGACCCTGATGCGCGCCTGCGCCGGCACGACGTTGTCGGCCGTGCCGGCCACGGCCACCGTCGGAGTGACCGTGGTGCCCACCTCGGGCCGCCCGATCCCGTCGATCGCCAGCACCTGCCGCGCCACCTCGACCAGGGCGTTCACCCCGTTCTCGGGCTCGAGGCCCGCGTGCGCAGCGCGGCCGGTGACGACCACCTCGAACGTGCCACAGCCCTTGCGGCCGGTCTTGAGCACCCCGCCATCCGCGGAGGGTTCGAGCACGAGCACGGCGCCGCAGGCCTGCGCCCGCTCCTCGATCAGCTCGCGCGAGTCCAGCGACCCGACCTCCTCGTCGGCGCTGAACAGCAGCTCCACTCCGGCGAGGTCGTCGAGCACGGCGAGGCCGTGGAGCGCCTGCACGATGCCGCCGAGCATGTCGAACACGCCCGGGCCGGTGGCTCGGCCGTCGGCGACGGTGAACGGTCGCTGCGCGAGGGTTCCGAGCGGGAAGACGGTGTCGTGGTGGCCGAGGAGCAGCACACGGGGCTCCCCGCCACCCGACCAGTGCACATGCGGGCCGGCGGGGCTGTCGATCAGCGTGGCCGGCGAGCCCAGCCGGCGCTCGATCAACCCGGCCAGGGCGTCGGCGGAGGTCCGCAGGGCGTCGAGGTCGAGGGAGGGCGACTCGATCTCGACCAGCAGCCGCAGGTCGGCGAGCATGTCGTCGATCGAGAACGTCGAGGCATCGGTCACGCCGACACCGTACCGGCGGCCGTCTCCCGAATCCGGTGCGGCCCGGGGCCACGCCGGTTGGTTGACTGTGGCGATGACGTCGGGAGACCATCGCCGGGAACTGGGCGATTTCCTCCGCGCGCGGCGCGAGGCCACCCGACCGCAGCAGGTGGGGCTGCCGGCGGGACGCAACCGGCGGACGCCGGGCCTGCGCCGCGAGGAGGTGGCCATGCTGGCCGGGGTGTCGCTCACCTGGTACACGTGGCTCGAGCAGGGACGCCGGATCAATGCGTCCCACGACGTGCTGCTGGCCATCGGACGGGTGCTGCAGCTCGACCGGGCCGGCCTCGACCACCTGCTGTCGCTCACCGAACCGGGCACGGCCGTGACTCCGTCACCGCCCGAGCCGCCGAGTGCGCTCGTTCGGCTGCTGGATGCGCTGATGCCGGCACCGGCGTACGTGCTCGGACCGCACTGGGAGTTCGTGGGCTGGAACCCGGCCCAGGCCCGCCTCTACCCGGCGATCGAGCGGCTGGAACCGCCCCGGCGCAACCTGCTGTGGGTGCTGTTCGCCGATCCGGCGACACAGGAGCTGATCGTGGACTGGGACATCCACGCCCGCCAGGCCCTGGCCGAGTTCCGCTCGGCGACGTCGGCGGTGCGCCACGACGCAGCCATGACCGAGTTGGTGGGGCTGCTCACGTCGGAGAGTGCGGAGTTCGCCGAGTGGTGGCCGCAGCACGACGTGTCGGGTTTCGAGACCCGGCTGCGGCGGTTCCGCCATCCCACCGCCGGCGAACTCACGTTCCAGTACCAGCAGCTCACGCCGGCCGAGTGGCCGTCACTGCGTGTGGTGGCCCAGTTGCCCGTGCCCGGCGACGACTCCGCCGAACGCCTCGCCGTCCGCCACTACCTCGTCTGACGCCGACCCCACCCCGCCCAGCGACCGTTGCATCCGGTGTCAGACACCGGATGCAACACCCCCTTCGTCTGCGTGACGGAATTGTCGGGACGGGCCAACGAAAGCGTCACGCAAACGGGAGACTTTGGCCCACCGATGGCGTTTGCGTGACGGAAATATCGGGACGGGCCAACGAAAGCGTCACGCAAACGGTTCTTGCGGTGGGAGTCAGGGTGGCGGGGGCCAGGGGGTGGGGAGGTCGGGGAGCTGGGGTGGATCGCAGCCGCGCCGGGTGACGGTGACGGCGGCGGCGACCCCGGCGGCGGCGACCGCCTCGGCCAGCCGGTCGAGCGAAGCCGGGCCCCGGAGGTCGTCGCGGCCGAGCCCGGCGAGCGTCCACCACGCCACGAACCCGGCGCTGAACGTGTCGCCGGCACCGATCGTGTCCACCACGGGCTCGGGAGGCGTCGCCACCGGAACCTCGCGGCGGCCGCGCCCGGACACGACGGTGCTCCCCCGCGCTCCGGCCGTCACGATCACCGCCGCCGCCCCGAGCGACAGCATCGCCTCCACGTCGAGATCGGGCGCCAGCACGTCGAGGTCCTCGTCGCTCACCTTCACCACGTCGGCCCGACCACACGCCCGACGCACGGCATCGAAGTAGCGCAACCGGTCCTCCACCACCGCCGGCCGGCAGTTGACGTCGACGAACACGAGCACGTCGTCGCCGACCACCTCCATCGCCTCGAGCACCGTGTCGACCATCGGGGGGAACACCAGCGCCAGCCCGCCGGTGACCAGCGCCGTCAGGTCGCCGTCGGCCGCCAACCGGGTGAGCTGTGGGGCGGCGGTGCCGAGGATCTGGAAGCGGTACGTCGCCGTCCCACCCGTGTCGATCTCGGCCAGGGCGATCGTCGTCGGTGCCTCCACCCGCTGCACGCGGCCGGTGCCCACCCCGTCGGACTCCAGTCGTGCCGCCAGCGCCTCGCCGAGAGCGTCGGTCGAGAGCGCCCCGGCGAACTCCACGTCCACCCCCAGCCGGGCCAGCGCCCGGGCCACGTTGTACGGGGCTCCGCCGAGCGCGTCGGTCACCGATCCGTCCGGCGTCGACACCCGGTCGACCAGCGCCTCACCCACCACCACGATCACCGGCCCATCGTGGCACGGCCCGCCTCTCGGCCGACGCACGACTGCCTCGACCGGCGATCACGGACGCGATACAACAGTGGGTGGGCGGGGGTGGCCCGACCAGGAGGATCCGATGAGTGTCGTCGAGCATCGCTACGAACTGTCCGACCGGTTCCGGCTCGAGACCGGCACCGTGTTCCTCTCCGGCGTGCAGGCGCTCGCGCGGCTCCCGCTCGACCAGCTCCGTCTCGACCGGATGCTGGGCCTGCGTACCGCGGCGTTCGCCTCCGGCTACCAGGGGTCGCCGGTGGGCACGTTCACCGAGGAGCTGCGGCGTGCGGCGGCCACCGTCGCCGACCTCCCGATCGTGGTCCAGCCGGGCGTGAACGAAGAGCTGGCCGCCACCTCGGTGATGGGCAGCCAACTGGCGATGACCCTCGACGACGCACGCTACGACGGCGTCATCGGGCTCTGGTACGGCAAGGGTCCGGGTTTCGACCGCAGCAGCGACGCGATCCGCCACGCCGTGTTCGCCGGCACCGCCCCGCACGGCGGTGTCGTCGCCGTCGTCGGAGACGACCCGGCCGCGAAGTCGTCGACCCTTCCCTCCTCGAGCGACGCCACCATGGTCGACCTCCACATGCCGGTGCTGTTCCCGGGCGACGTGCAGGAGGCGCTCGAACTCGGCCGCCACGCCGTGGCGCTGTCGCGCTCGTGCGGGCTGTGGGCGGGCCTCAAGCTCGTCACCCAGGTCGCCGACGGCACGGGCACCGTGGCGGTGCACCCCGACCTCGTGCGCCCGATCGCGCCGGTCGTGGAGGTCGACGGGCACCCGTTCCAACCACACCCCGACGGCCGCCTCATCACACCGCACACCGTCGACATGGAACAGGAGTTCCAGGAACTCCGCCTTCCGCTGGCCCGCCGCTACGGCGTCGACAACCGCCTCAACCGGGTGGTGGTGCGCTCCGGTGACGACCGCATCGGCATCGTGGCCAGCGGCCACACGTTCCACGAGATGCGCGAAACGCTGCGGATGCTGGGTTTTCCCACCGACGACGACCTGCGCGCCGCGGGCATCCGCCTCTTCCAGCTGCTGATGCCGGTACCGCTCGAGCCCGCACAGGTGCGCGAGTTCGCCGACGGCCTCGCCGAGGTGATCGTGATCGAGGAGAAGAACCCGACCCTCGAACAGCTCGTGCGCAGCGCGCTCTACGACAGCCCTCACCGACCACGTGTGGTCGGCCGTCGCGACGACCACGACCGGCTCCTCGTGGAAGGTCACGGCTCGCTCGACGTCGACCGGCTCGTGGAGCCGTTGCACCGTCGCCTGGCCACCCACCCCGGCATGGTGGACACGCGCCTGCGCCCGCTCGACGACGTCGTGCAGCCGCAGCGCCAGCGCATCCCGCTCACCGTCGACCGGGCGCCGTACTACTGCTCGGGCTGCCCGCACAACCGCAGCACCCGGACGTCGGCCGACACCCTGGTCGGCGGCGGGATCGGCTGCCACGCCATGGTGGCGATGATGGATCCCGAGCGGGTCGGACATCTCGTGGGCCTCACCTGCATGGGCTCCGAAGGCGCCCAGTGGATCGGGATCCAGCCCTTCGTCGAGCGCGACCATCTCGTCCAGAACCTCGGCGACGGCACGTTCTTCCATTCCGGGTCGCTGGCGGTCCGCGCGGCGGTGGCCGCCGGTGTCGACATCACCTACAAGCTGCTCTACAACGGCACGGTGGCGATGACCGGCGGCCAGGACCCGCAGGGGCAGATGGCCGTCCCCGAGCTCACGCAGTTGCTGCTGCTGGAGGGGGTGACACGGGTGATCGTCACCACCGACGACGTCGACCGTCACCCGCGCGGCGACTTCCCGGTGGGAGTCGACGTGTGGAACAGGTCGCGCTTCGCCGAGGCCGAGGCGGCCCTGGCCACCACCACCGGCGTGACGGTGCTGCTCCACGACCAGGCCTGTGCGGCCGAGACCCGGCGGGGACGTGCCCGCGGCACGATCCCCACGCCCGGGTTCCGGGTGGTGATCAACGAGCGCGTGTGCGAGGGCTGCGGCGACTGCGGCGACAAGAGCAACTGCCTGTCGGTGCAGCCGATCGACACGCCGTACGGCCGCAAGACCCGGATCCACCAGGGCAGCTGCAACTTCGACGTCTCGTGCCTCGACGGTGACTGCCCCTCGTTCGCCACCGTCACGGTGCCCGAACGGTCGGCACACGATCCGGCCGACCTGCCCGAGCGGTCGACGCCGCCCGCCGTCGCCGAACCGAGGGCACCGATCGTGGATCCCGACACGTTCACCGTGCGCCTCGCGGGGATCGGCGGCACCGGCGTCGTCACGGTGAGCCAGGTGCTCGGCACGGCGGCCATGCTCGCCGGCCGTCAGGTGCGCGGGCTCGACCAGACGGGCCTGTCGCAGAAGGCCGGCCCGGTGGTGAGCGACGTCTGCATCGGTACGGGCGACACGCCGGTCTCGAACCACGCCGCCATGGGCGGCGTCGACTGCCTGCTCGGCTTCGACCTGCTCGTCGCCGCCAACGACACGAACCTCGCCGGAGCCCGCCCCGACCGCACCGTGGTCGTGGCGTCGACCGACGCGGTCCCCACCGGGCAGATGGTCACCCACCCCGATCTGGCCATGCCACCGGCGACCGAGTTGATCGACCGCGTGGACGCGACGTCACGGGCCGACGACAACCGGTTCCTCGACGCGGCGGGGCTCGCCGAGGCGTTGATCGGCTCGCCCACCACCGCCAACGTGCTGCTGCTGGGTGCGGCGGTGCAGGCCGGGGCGGTGCCCGTCCCGCCCGACGCCGTCGAGCGGGCCATCGCCCTCAACGGGGTGGCCGTGGACGCCAACCTCGACGCGTTCCGGTGGGGCCGGGCCTGGGTCGACGACGCCGAGTCCGTGGAACGGGCGGCCGGGTTCGCACCGGCGCCGCCCCCGGAGACCGTGTACGAGCTCACCGACCGCCTCGCCCGCGATCTCGCCGACTACCAGTCGGAGAGCTACGCCGAGAGGTTCCGCGCCGCCGTGGAGCGGGCACGCGCCGCCGAGCGGGCCGTCGATCCGCACTCCACCGCGTTCACCGAGGCGGTGGCCCGCAACCTGCACAAGCTGATGGCCTACAAGGACGAGTACGAGGTGGCCCGACTCCTGCTCGCCGACGAGGCGCTCGCCGCCTACCGCGACGTGGGCGGCGACGACACCACGGTCACCTATCACCTGCACCCGCCGATGCTGCGGGCGCTCGGCGTCGACCGCAAGCTGCACCTGCAGCGTTCGGCGGTGCCGGCGCTGCGCGCCCTGCGGGCGTCGAAGCGGCTCCGGGGAACGCTCGCCGACCCGTTCCGCTGGGCCCGGGTGCGGCGCGTGGAACGGGCCATGATCCCCGAGTACATCTCCGCCGTCGACCGGCTGAGCGCACACCTCGTCGCCGACGACCTCGACGACGCCGTCGAGGTCGCCTGGCTCCCCGACCAGGTGCGCGGCTACGAGGAGATCAAGCTCCGACGCGCCGAGCGGTACCGGGCCGAACTTTCGCGACGGCTGCCCTGACGCGAGACTCGAACCATCGCCACCCATCGCCTCTCCCCCCGGACGCACGCCAGACGGGCCTGGACGGTCGTCCGCCGCCTGTGGCGGGAGATCCTCGACGACCGGCTGCTCGACACCGCCGCCGGGGTCGCCTTCTGGCTGCTGCTGAGCCTGCCTGCTGCCCTGCTCGCGGTGCTGTCGTCGGTGTCACTGCTCGGCCCCGGCCTCGCCGCCGACCTCGAGAACGCCGTGTTCGAGGTGGTCGACCGCACGTTCACCGCCGAGGCCGACGGCGTCCGCAACGCGATCTCCGGGCTGTTCGACCAGCCCCGCGCCGGCCTGTTCAGCGCCGCGCTGGCGGCCGCCGTCTTCACGCTCTCCGGCGGCTTCTCGGGGCTGATCCGGGCACTCGACGTCGCCTACGACATCGAGGATTCGCGCAACTTCCTGCGGGTCAGGCTCACCGGCCTGGGCCTCGCCGTCGGCACGCTGGCGCTGATCGCCGGGTCCACGTTCGCGTGGTCGTGGACCGGACGCAACGGGGTGCCCGACCTGCTGCGACTCGCATCGGCACTCCTGCTGCTCGTGCTGTGGGCGGCCACCATCTTCCACATCGGCCCGCACCACCGCACGCCGTGGCGCTACGACCTGCCGGGGGCGGTGCTGGCCGCCGTCGGCTGGTTGGTGCTCTCGCTCGGCTTCGGCTGGTACGTGCGCCTCGCCGGGTCGGGCAACGAGCTGGTCGGCGCTGCGGGGGCGGCCCTGCTGGCGCTCACCTGGGTGTGGCTCGCCTGCGTGGTGCTGCTGATCGGGGCCGAGCTGAACGAGATCATCGCGGCGCGCGCCGGTGTCGTGCAGGCCCCCGCCCCCCTGGTGCCTCCCGAGTGGGCCGACCGGGTGCGCCACGAGGTGCGCCGCCGCCGGTCCGCCAGTGGCCCCGACGACGTCTCCCCGTAGCCTCGGCCGCTCATGAACGTGCTGACCATCATCGCCCTGATCGGTGGCATCGCAGCACTGGTGGTCGGAGCAGAAGGCCTCGTGCGCGGCGCCGCACGGCTGGCCGCTCGCACCGGCATGTCGGCGGTCGTGATCGGGCTGACGGTCGTGGCGTTCGGCACCAGCGCTCCGGAGCTCGCGGTGAGCATCGGCGACTCCATCCGCGGTGGGGACGAGGCCGGGGCCATCGCCGTCGGCAACGTGGTCGGATCCAACATCGCCAACATCTTGCTGGTGCTCGGCGTCGCTGCGGCGTTCGGAGGATCTCTCGTCGTCGCCCAGCGGATCGTCCGTCTGGACGTTCCGATCATGATCGGCGCTTCGGTGCTGGTGCTGGTGTTCGCCCTCAACGAGATGATCGGACGACTCGAGGGCGTCGTCCTCGTGGTGTCGCTGATCGTCTACATCACGTGGACCGTCGTCGCCGCCCGGCGAGGGTCCACTCCGGCGATCGAGACCGAGTACGAAGAGGCGCTCGACCCCGAGAAACTGGCCGCCACCCCCGTCTGGTCCGACCTCGGCTATCTCGTGGCCGGGCTGATGCTGCTCGTGCTCGGGTCGCAGCTGTTGGTGAGTTCGGCCAGCGACATCGCGTCCGAGCTCGGCGTGAGCGACCTGGTGATCGGTCTCACGGTGGTGGCGATCGGCACGTCGCTGCCCGAGGTGGCCACCTCCGTCCTGGCGGCCGTGCGGGGGCAGCGCGACCTCGCCGTGGGCAACGCGATCGGTTCGAACCTGTTCAACCTGCTGGCCGTGTTGGGCATCACCGCTGCCATCGCCCCCAACCCGCTGCCGGTGGCGGCCAGCGCCGTCCAGGTCGACCTGCCCGTGATGGTGGCCGTCGCCGTGGCCTGCCTCCCGATCTTCGCCAACGGTCAGGTCCTGCACCGTTGGGAGGGCATCGTGTTCCTCGTGTTCTACGTCGGCTATCTCGCCTGGCTGGTGCTCGACGCCACCGAATCCGAGCTGCGCGACTCCTACGGCAACGTGGCGCTGTACTTCGTGGTGCCCCTCACGGCGCTCACGCTGGCGGTGATCGGCTGGCGAGCCAGGACGTCGACGAGCTTCGACGTCCGCTGACCTCGGGGACGCCTCGGCCCGGTGTCACGGTGCACTCACGAGCCGGGCCCTCACGAGTCGTGCGCGACGAGGGCAGCGCCGACGATGCCGGCATTGTTGGCCAGCTCGGCCACGACCACGTCGGTGTCGACCGTGAGCCGGGGCACCCACTTGTCGGCGTTCTTGCTGACGCCGCCACCCACGATGAACAGGTCGGGTGAGAACAGCATCTCGATGTGACCGAGGTACCGGTCGACTCGCTTGGCCCACTGCTTCCACGACAGGCCCTCCCGCTCGCGGACGCTGGCAGCGGCACGTTGCTCGGCGTCGAACCCGTCGAGTTCGACGTGCCCGAGTTCGCTGTTCGGAACCAGTGCCCCGTCGAGGAACAGCCCCGACCCGATGCCGGTGCCGAAGGTGAGCATGATCACCACGCCGTCGCGGCCGCGGCCTGCTCCCCAGCGCATCTCGGCGAGACCGGCAGCGTCGGCGTCGTTCACCATGTGCACGTCGAGGCCGGTCGCCGTGCTGAACGTGGCGTCGGCGTCGACGTCGATCCACGACGGGTCGATGTTGGCCGCCGAATGGACCAGACCGTTGCGCACGATGGCCGGGAAGGCCACGCCCACACTGCCGGTCCACCGGTGGTGGGCGACGAGTTCGACGACCACGTCGGCCATCGCTGCAGGAGTGGCGGGCTCGGGCGTGGGGATGCGGACCCGTTCGGACACGATCGCGCCGGTGTCGAGGTCGACGACGGCCGCCTTCATGCCGCTGCCGCCGATGTCGATCCCCAGTCGGAGATGGTGCATGGCCGTGGGATCGCTCACCGTCGGGAATGTACCCACTGCACGATCGCTGCACGACCACTGCCCGCCGGACCCCGTTTCCCGACCGTGGACCCGCAACCCCGAAATCTGCCCCGATCGTCTCGCTCAGCGCAAGGATCGAGGCATTTTTCGGGTTCTGGGCGCGGGTTCTGGTCAGGGGGTCCGGTGGCGGGCCTCGGCCCAGCTGAGGCCACGCTCCACGTTCGGCTCGCGGGGCAGGCCCAGCACCATCTCGGCGACGATGTTGCGCTGCACGGCGAAGGTGCCACCCCCGAGCGTGAGCGCCGGTGAGAACAGGTAGCCGAAGTGCCACACCGGGTCGACGTCGGGGAACTGCGCGAGCTCGCGGAAGCGGTTCTCCACCGGCCCGTTCTGGGACGTCTCGTCGACCGCACCCGCAGGCCCGGAGCCGGTGAGCATCCCGTCGGTGCCGGCCACGGCCTTGGCGAGCGCCATCACGTGCTGGCCGTGCTCGTCGGCCATGATCTTCTGGATCGACGCCTCCGGCCCCGGCGTCTTGCCCTGGAGAGTGGCCGACAGGCTGCGCATCCGGTTGAGGCGCAGCAGCTCGGCTTCGGTGTGCAACCGGGCCGCCTGGTCGCGCAGCACGGGGTCGTCGAGACCACCGTCGCGACGGATGACGTCGAGCAGGTCCTCGGCCGAGGGGCCCACGCCCCACAGCGAGCCCGCCGCCGACAGCGAGACGCGCTCGTTGGAGAGCGTGACCTTGGCGAGTCGCCAGCCGTCGTTCTCCTCCCCCACCAGCAACGACGCGGGGATCCGGACATCGTCGAAGAACACCTGGTTGAAGCTGTGCGCCGTGGTCATGTCGACGATCGGGCTCATCGAGATGCCGGGCAGGTCCATCGGACAGATGAAGTAGGAGATGCCCTTGTGCTTGGGCTGGTCGGGATCGGTGCGGGCGATCAGGATGCCGAGTTGGGCGTGATGGGCGCCGCTCGACCAGATCTTCGAACCGTTCACGACGTACTCGTCGCCGTCGCGGACGGCCCGGGTGGCGAGGTTGGCGAGGTCGGATCCGGCGTCGGGTTCGGAGAACAGCTGACACCAGAACTCCTCGCCGCTGAAGATCGTGGGGAGGTACCGCTGGTGCTGCTCGGGCGTGCCGGCGAGGAAGATGGTGGGCGCCGCCCAGCCGATGCCGATGTGGTTGGCGGGTCGCCGGATCCCCGCGGCGGCGAGTTCCTCGTCGATCACGATCTGCTCGATCGGGTCGGCGTCGAGGCCCCACGGCGCCGGCCAGTGCGGCACCACGTAGCCGGCGTCGGCCAGCTCCCTGCCCGAGGGTGAGGGGTTGGCGGCGATCCAGTCGCGGACGCGCCGGCGGGCGGGGTGGTCGTCGGGGGGCAGGTCGAAGTCCATCGGAGCCGAGTCTTGCCGGTCGGCCACCGTCACCTCGTGCTCGGCACCACGAATCGCTACGTCGCGGACGTCGTCGAAGCTGACGTCGTGGCGGCCGACGTCTTCGCGGCCGACGTCTTCGCGGTCGACTTCTTCGCGGCCGATTTCTTCGCGGCCGATTTCTTCGTCTTCGTCGATTTCCTCGCAACCGACTTCTTCCTCGCCGATTTCTTCGCGGCCGACTTCTTCGTCGCCCTCGATTTCTTCGCGGCCGACGCCGTGGCGGCGGGTGTCTCGGTGGCGGCCGACGTCGTGGCGGCTGCCTTCCTGGTCGACCGGGCGCCGGCCGCTCCTCGACGCCACTCGGGCGCTCGGGGCGACTCCGCCCACTCGGCGCCGGTGGCCTCGAACAGCCGCGCCAGTTCGTCCATGTGCAGGTCCACCAGGTCCCACAGGTCGGGCACCAGCTCGCGGTCGGCGATCAGGCCGAAGTCCAGACGGTCGAGGTAGCTGTGCACCGTGATGTTGAGCCCCATGTCGTCGGCGATGGTCGACACCGGGATGTAGTTGGTCATCTTCGCCCCCGCGAAGTACAGCGCATGACGCGGGCCGGGCACGTTGGAGATCACCACGTTGGTGGGCAGGTTGAAACGGTCGGCGAGCCGCAGACGCTGCTGCAGACGCATCGCCGTCGTCGCCACCAGCGGCGGCGCCACCTGCGCCAGGTCGCTGATCGCATCGGCCGGCACCAGGTCGAGCTGGCGTTTGGCGCCCTGCATCGCCACGTGGCACCGCCGGATCCGCTCGAGCGGGTCGTCGCAGTCGGTGGGCAGGTCGGCGATGATCGCCGACACCCGGTTCGTCCAGGGGTCCTCCTCGTCACCGGTGCGGATCGACACGGGCACCATCGCCCGCAACGGTTCGTCGGGCAGCGCGTCGTGGCGCAACAGGTATTCGCGCAGCGCCCCGGTGCAGACCGCCATCACGATGTCGTTCACGGTGCAGCCGGTGGCGTCCTTCAGCCGCTTCACGTTCTCGAGGGCCGTGGAGCGCATGGCGAAACGGCGGTGCGGCGTGATGGTGCGGTTCCACGGCGTCGGCGGCGCCGGCGACAACGGGATCGAGGTCCGGTCGACCGGTTCCGGCAGCTGGTCGCCGCCTCCACCACCGGTGGCGATCGCCTTGAGCGCATCGCGGGCCTGCGCCGCCGCACTCGACACGCTGTCCACTCCGGCGGCCTCGGCCAGGTTGCGCACCAGACGCAACGACAGTCGCGCCCCCTTCACGGGATTGGTGGCCAGGTGCTTCATGGTGCGCTGCAGCAGTTCGCCGTCCGACGGCACCGGTTCCCCGGTCCAGGGGATCGGATCGGGCAGGGGCGCATCGGGGTCGGTGTCGGTGAGCAGTGCCAGCAGCAAGACCCCCGAGGCCCCGTCGATCGTGGCGTGATGGGTCTTGGTGAGCATCGCCCACCGCCCGTCGCCGATCCCCTCGATGACGTACACCTCCCACAGGGGATGCGACCGGTCCATCGGGCGGCCGACGATGCGCGACACCTGTTCTCCCAGCTGGTCGGCGCCGCCCGGAGGGGCCAGTCCGATGTGTCGGACGTGGTAGTCGAGGTCGAAGTCGGGGTCGTCGATCCAGTACGGATGATCGAGCCGGAACGGCACGTCGACGAGCCGGCGGCGCATGGGTTCGAGCCGGCCGACCATCGCATGGAAGCGCTCGTAGGTGGCCTCGAACGGATCGAAGTCGGGCGACGGCCGCTCGTAGATGGCGAGGCCGTTGACGTGGCCGTACGTGGTGGGCGTCTCCATGTAGAGAAAGCCGGCGTCGAGGCCCGAGAGCTGCTTCATCCCCGGAGTCTCGCACGGTCCGCGGCCGGCTGAGTCCTCGGACACAGCCGGCGCCGACCGTGTACCGTCGAACAGTGTGAGGACGACCCGCAGGGAAGGCGTTGGGAGGTGCCGGTGTGAGTGACCTCGAGTACGCGGAGTGGATGAGCGAGAGCGACTCGGTGCTGTGGCACATCGAGCGCGATCCGTTGCTCCGGTCCACGATCGTCAGCGTGTGGATGCTCGACACCGCACCCGACCGTGAGCGGATGGACGCCGTGGTCGACCGCATCGTGGAGAAGGTGCCGCGGCTCCACCAGCGAGTGGTCGACGACTCGCCCGGCCTCGCCGCCCCGCGGTGGGAGGACGACCCGATGGTCGACGTCGACGACCACTACTCGTGGATCCGTCTCCCGGGCCGACGTGTCGGGCGACCCGAGGTGCTCGACCATGCACGGCGCATCGCGAGCCGGGCCTTCGACAAGGATCGGCCGCTGTGGGAACTGGTGGTGGTCGACGGGCTCGCCGGCGGGCGCGCGGCATTCATCATGAAGGTGCACCATGCCATCGCCGACGGCCTGGGCATGGTGCAACTGCTGCAGCACATGGTCGACCTGGAGGCCCACCCACCACCGCCCGACACCGGCGGCAACGACGGCCGCCACGACGGCCGCGAGGGTGACCCCGGCGGGGCGCCGGCGGCGAACGAGGGAGCCGACACGCTGTTCCCGACCCTGCCGCAGGTGGTGGCGCCGCTGTGGTCGATCCCCGGTGCGAGGGCGGTGAGCCACCGGATCGCCACCGAGGCCGACACGGGGCTCCGCCTCGGCAAGGCGTCACTGCGCACGGCCGGCGAGCTGCTCAGCAATCCGCGTCGCACGATCGAGCAGCTCACCCGCACCACGGGCTCGATCGCCCGGGTGGTGAAGCCGGCGACCACACCACGCAGCCCGCTCATGACCGAGCGCTCGATGAACGTCGATCTCGATGCGCTCACCGTGCCGTTCGACCGGATGAGAACCGCAGCGCACCGCGTCGACGGCACGATCAACGACGTCTTCGTGGCCGCCACCCTCGATGCGCTCGACCGGTACCACCGCGATGCCGGCGTGGAGTGCGACGAGGTCCGGATGAACATGCCGGTGAGCATCCGCGGCGGCGAGCGCGCCGCACGCTTCGACAACCAGTTCGTGCCGACGCGCATGCTGCTCCCTCTCGGAGGCGGCGACACCGTCGAGCGCCTCACCCGTGTGAAGGCGCTGCTGCGTGAGGTGCGAGCCGAGCCGGCGCTACCGCACGTGAACGACATCTCGGGCGTCATCGCCCGGCTGGGC
>Ga0102938_10001013_pt1 | contig 21316 bp, 13 predicted proteins | sample SalPonR2_B_D2_MG_FD_84516 | JGI IMG/M metagenome (GOLD analysis project Ga0102938, IMG submission 84516) | Salt pond soil microbial communities from South San Francisco under conditions of wetland restoration - Salt Pond MetaG R2_B_D2_MG | ecosystem: Environmental > Aquatic > Marine >... | reverse complement strand
TGCGTGATTATTTGATGCGCGGCATGCGCTCGGGCGCGAAGGTAACGCTCTCGAAACTGCCTGCCGAAAAACGTCCGAATGTCGACCTTGGTTCGTTGGATCCCGAATCCAAAGCATGGCTGGGGCATTGGAAGCAAGGCTTGCTCGAGCATGCTTGGCGAGCACTGGAGCAGCGGCAGCATAAACACCCCGGAAGCATGCAGTATTCCGTCCTCAAAGTTTCGCAGTCGATGTCCCGCTCGGTGGTTAAGCCCGATATCCTCGCGGTTCAAGTGAGCGCCGATACGGGAGTGGCTGTCGAACCGGAGCGGGTCATGGAGTTGCTTCAGCAGAGCCGTGAGAGCTTTGCTCAAATTTTGGCAACGGAGGTGGCCAATACGCTGCATGAGCCGACACAGGCAAGTGTGGCCGAGGAGTTGAAAGCATTGGGACTGGTTGCCAACATTTGATTTCAATTGGCCCGAGTCAGAAAGGTTGCTCTGAGGGACGCATCAACCATCGTGCGAGACGTCCCATCGGCAGGGGTGGTTGCGGCGGAAACGAACCCAAGCCTGTGGAACGCAACACGCCGTCAGCAGCTAAGAAGCCGCTGATGACAGCTCCTTCCATCGTCGCCGGCCAGCCCGTTAAGGTGTAGTCTCCTGCCAAGTGGAGGCCGCGATCGGCGGTCTGTTGCGAGGGACGAATCGCCTCGGTGGCGGGCCGAACAGAGAACACCGAACGCGGGTCGGTCACGATCCGAGACCGCAGCAGGTTGGCCGTTTTCGTTTGCGGGAAGTGGTTTTGCAGTTCCTTCAAAATCTGTGAGGTCGCTTCCGATGCTTCCATCTGGCGCAGGTCGCGCGACGCGCTGACCACGACTTGATAGTAGTGCTCGGTACCGATTGCGGAGTTTGCCGCCGGATGTTCAGGTCGGAACAACCACTGCGCCAAACCGCCCACCAACACACTGTGCCGACGTTGCGTAATGGGGCGATCGAACCACAGGTGCAAGCCGGTGATCGGCGAGGTCGGTAATTCGGTGATTTCACTTAAGTTGGCGATCGCCATTGCAGCAGGCGTGTTCGCCACCAGTCGCTCCAGGCCGTGCCAAGGTACGGCCAGCACGACTTGCTGCGCCCCAATTCGGCCGGCAGTCGTTTCAACGCCGGCGACCTGGGTTTTCTCATGAAACAGTCGTTTCACCATTTGTCCGCATTCCAGCGTCACGCCGCGGGCTCGCAGCACGTCGGTCAGTTGGCGTCCAAAGAGTTCCGCCAAGGGTGGTTTCGGGATCCAAACATCGGCAGCCTGATGGGCCGCTAGGAAACCATCGACAAACACTTTGCGCGCCGGGGCGACGGCGACATGCTGTGCTTGTTCACCGAGCGCGCTGATCAGGATCACATCCCAGAAGTGTTCTACCGTGGCCGACGACTGGCCGGCATCACGCAGCCAGTCGCCCATCGTTTGGGCGTTGGCTGGAGACGGCTCGCTGCGCATCAGTCGCCAGATGCCGCGGCGCACCTCTGCCCGTTGAGCCCTGTTCAGAAATGGCAGCTTGCCCAGCGTCGCGGCGAGATGCAGCGGTGCCGGCAGTCGCTGGTTAGGGGCCCACCTTGCCGGCGGTGCATGGGGGGCGAAAAACGTCAGCTCGCGGAAGCGCGAGAACTGGTCGATTAACTCGCATTGCCGCATCCACCACAGGAAATTGGTACAGCATCCCATGGCGACATGCTGGCAGTAGTCGATTTCATGTCCCGAATCGGTGTCGAGGAACGAGCCCGCGCGGCCGCCGCAGCGCTGACGTGACTCAAGCACAACCACATCCAACGCAAAATCGCTCAGCGCCCACGCGGTGGCGAGACCTGCCAAACCGCCTCCCACGATCACCACGCGTGGACGGCTCATCGTTTTGGTTCCCATGGTGGAACGGGCAGGCGGCGAAACAGGGGGGGCACAAAATGGTGCGTCACCAAGTTCACTCGATCTGAAAAACTTAACCTGACCCGACGTAGCGCTACAGCCCCGGGATCGGCTTGAATGCGTTCTAACAGGCGGCGATACGTTCGCCACATCATACTGAACATCGGTTGGCCGTCGGGATGGATTTGATCCCAGATTTGCCAGCCACTTTGAAAGAGAATCTCCGCCCGGTTGGACTCGTCGATGATCAGGCATTGCAGTCGCTTGTCACCCCGCAAGTCCAGCAAGTCGTCTTCGCATAAACCGTGTTGCTGCCAATGTTGTCGCGGCAAATAGATGCGACCCCGCTGAGCATCTTCGCGGATGTCTCGCAGGATGTTGGTCAACTGAAAGGCGACCCCGCAATCGACCGCGGCGGCCAGCGGCAAAGGCTCGCGGAATTCCCAGATATACAGGCAGCACAACCCGACCGCCGAGGCGACTAGGTAGCAGTAATGCTCGAGTTGTTCAAAGGTGTCGAAGCGAGTCTTCTGCTGGTCGGCCAACACCCCATCGATGATTTCCAACAGATGCTGGGAAGGGATGCCAAACTGCTGTGCGGTGTCGGCGATGGCGGGCAGCAAGCGGGTGGCGTTGAGGTGGAGGTGCGGCTGGTAGCCACCCGGTGCGCCGTGTGCGGGGGAATCGGTCGGTAGCGATAACGGACGATTCGGATCGTCCGACAGCAGCGCCAGCGCGGTGGCTTGTCGCCACCAATGCAACCAACGTTTGCGAATTGAAACCGGCGCATCACAGTCGCCCAGGTCATCGGTGAATCTCGCGAATGCGTAGAGCGCGTGCATCGCCGCCCGTTTGCGTCGTGGTAGCAACCAGAACGAGCGATAGAAGTTGCTGGAGGCTCCGCGAGCGACTGCGGTTGCATATCGGTAGCTGTCTCGGACTGTGACGTGTTCGGTCATGTCAGCCTCCCGATGCTGGCACGCAGCAACAGTTTGGCTTGCTGCCAACGCGAGACAGTCGGTCGCCGACGCAGCACGTCGTAGTCGACACGACGGATTGCCGCGAGCGTCTGCAAGCCGCCGTGGGCGAACAACCGAACGTCACGTGACAACCAGCCAGGCACCTGCTCTGCAAGCGGCAGACCCCGATGAAAAAAGCTTTCGGCACGATCGACTTGAAAACGAATCAGTTGTTTGACCGCTGGCGTGGCGGTGGTGGCCTGCAGGTCGCTTGGCTGGACCTCAAAACGCAGGCAGTCTTCGGCCGGCAGGTAGATTCGCCCGATCTGCAGGTCGCGCTGGATGTCTTGCCAGAAATTTGCCAACTGCAATCCCGTGCAAATCGCGTCCGACAAGCGGTCGAGCTCGGGATCGTCGACACCGGCTAATCTCAACACGATTCGTCCGACCGGATTGGCACTTCGTCGGCAATAGTCGCGCAGTTGTTCAAACGTCTCATAACGCGGTGTTGTCTGGTCTTGTTCGAATGCATCCAACAGGTCCAGGAAAGGCTGCGTTGGTAGCGCGTGACGCCTGATCGTCGCCGCCAGGGCGACGAAGATCGGATGCGGCAGGGTGGCTGGGTCAAGCTCGGCAGCCACGCTTTGCAGCAGGCCGCGACGCCACTCTGCCAACCGCTGCAACGCCAATTCGGGGGATTCTGACTGGTCCGCCAGATCATCGGCGCGGCGGCAATAGGCGTAAACATTGAAGAAATCTTGACGGACTCGACGAGGTAGAAACAGCGAGCCAACGAGGAAATTTTCGTAGTGCTGTTTCGCAAGTTGACGGCAGGCTGCTTCGGCCTGTCGCAACACCGGATCGTTCGAGAGGGCAATCAAGGGGGAAACGTCAACTCGCAGCAGTGTCAGGAATTCGCCCGCCGGTCAGCGAGGTTTCCCCGGCCACCCCGGTTAGGCGATGAAGGGGTTTACCGGTTATCTTAGAGCGAGGGCTACGGCCGTACAGCGGCAGCCCTGTAATTTTAAAAGTCTTTCAAACCGGTTTACCCGTACAACGTTTGTGCTATGAAAATCATCCTCGCTGCTCCTCGCGGTTTCTGTGCCGGCGTCAACATGGCTGTGGAAAGTCTCGAGCTGAGCCTGCAGGCGTTTGGGGCTCCGGTCTATGTCTATCACGAGATCGTGCATAATCAGTACGTCGTGCAGACCTTCCGGGAAAAAGGAGCCGTGTTCGTCGACCATCTGGAAGAAGTCCCCGAAGGCTCGACCGTCCTGTTCTCGGCACATGGTGTCTCGCCAGCCATTCGGCAACTGGCCCAAGAACGTCAATTGCGTGCCATCGATGCGACCTGCCCGTTGGTTACCAAAGTCCACCTGGAAGCGATCAAGTATGCAAAGAGTGGCTTCACGATCGTGCTGATTGGTCACGAGGGGCACGATGAAGTCATCGGCACCATGGGGGAAGCTCCCGAAGCGATCGTGTTGGTAGAGGACGAAGCGGACGTCGACAAGTTGCAAGTGTCCGACGAAACGAAGCTGGCTTATCTGACGCAAACGACGCTCAGTGTCGACGATGCCGGGCGGATCATCCGACGCTTGCGAGAGCGGTTTCCCCAGATTCAAAATCCCCCCAAGGAAGACATTTGTTACGCGACGCAGAATCGCCAAGAAGCGGTCGCGGCACTCTCCAAACAAGCCGACGCGGTCATCGTGCTGGGCAGCCAGAACAGTAGCAATAGCCAACGTTTGCGTGAATTGGGGGCCGATATGGACAAGCCGGCTTTCTTGGTCGATGGACCGCAAGATCTCAAGCTGGAGATGTTTCAGAAGGGCATGACCGTCTTGGTGACCGCCGGGGCAAGCGCTCCCGAATCGGTCGTCAACCAAACCGTTGAGTGGCTGGAGAAACACTTCGATGCAACGGTCGACACCCAGACAATCCGCGAAGAAAACGTCGTTTTTCCGTTGCCACGACCGCTGCGTCATCTGGCAAAGTAAACTACACCGTGGCTTGGTGACTCCCGTACGCGGTCACGCTATTTCCCCCCTTCACCCCTCCATTGCACGGAATCTTCAATGAAATCGGTTGTTCGCCTGATCGGCTGCGGTTTGCTGATCGCTTGTTGCTCTTTTCAAGTCCACGCCAAATCGCCTGCGCGGCCTGCGGATGATTCCGCGGCCAATGGCGGCTGGGAAACCTTGTTCGACGGGATGTCGACCGACCAGTGGCGCAACTACAAAAAAGAAACGCTCTCGTCGGGCTGGAAAGTCAAAGATGGTGCCCTGGTGCGCAGCGAAAAAGGGGCCGGTGATATCGTCACCAAGCAGAAGTATGACGCTTTTGAGTTGTCGCTTGAGTATCGCATCTCTTCCGGTGGAAACAGTGGCTTGATGTTCCACGTCGTTGAGGGGGACGGCCCGCCCTGGCGCACCGGTCCTGAGATTCAGATCCAAGACAACGTCGATGGCCACGATCCGCAAAAATCAGGGTGGCTGTATCAGTTGTACAAACCGGCTTCCAAAGATGGATCCGATGTGTCGATCGTCGATGCGACCAAGCCCGCCGGTCAGTGGAACCAAATGACGGTGCGGATTTCTCCCCAGGGCAGCAAGGTTTCCGTCAACGGTGTCGACTACTACGAGTTCACCAAGGGAACCGATGAGTGGAACAAGCGAGTCGCTGCCAGCAAGTTCGCTGCCTTTGAGGGCTTTGGAAAGGCGGCCACGGGGCACATCTGTTTGCAGGATCACGGCAATGAAGTCGCGTTCCGCAACATCAAGGTGCGTCGTCTGACACCTGCGCAGGACTGATCGACACGTCGAAAGGACGGTCCAGTCCTTCCACAAGCAACCATTCTTGGCCCGCCCTCAGCGGGCCAAAGGTTTCTGTTTTGCCGGTCGGCCACTGCACGGTCAGTTGGTCGACCTCGGTCGCATCGCCCAGCCCAAAGCGAAACTGTTTCTCGTTGCTGCACATATAGCCATCGCCGGCGAGTTGCACCGCCGTCAGCGTTCGCTCGCCAATCGTGGCGGTGATGCGTGTGCCGATGGCATCGCGCTGGCCAGTGCGGCTCTTGACGGTCAAGCGAAGCGAGTTACCCGCCCCTGGGCTGTCACAGATGAGCAGCGAAATCGGTTCGTAAAGATGGGTGATCGCTACATCGATCAGGCCATCACGATTGGCGTCGAGGGTTACCAGAGCGCGGCCCAAGTGATCGTTGCGGAAGTACTCGCCCAAATCTTGGCGATCCCATTCCCACCACGAACCGATGCGGTCATAGGCAAACAGTTGTGGCGGCATCTTGTACAGAATGTTTTGATGCGTCAAATCATCAACGTGGCCATTGGTGACGATCCATTCCTGGCGCCCATCATTGTTGAAGTCTGCCAGTTCGCAACCGAAACCGAGCATCGGCATGGACGGTTTTGCGAAACCCGCACGGGCACTACGATCGGCCCACAATCCAGGGCTGACCTGTTCGTAGTAGGTGTTGTGGTCGCTTTCAAAGTGAGTCAGCAAGATATCGAGGTCGCCATCCTCATCGGCATCTCCGGCGGCCATCCCCATCGAAGCTTGCGAAAGCGACTTGCCACTGAAAGCGAGCCCACTGATCGCGGCACGTTCCTGCAGGCTAAATGCGGAGGCCGATGGGGATGCGTTGGCCGACGCGGATGTTGAGAGCTGGGCGGACCAGAGGTGGTTGCCTGTCATGTCATTGGCCACATAAACATCCAGCCCCGCTTCGGCGTCGAGCGGACCGACGATCACGCCCAAGCCGCGACCGGCCGTGGTGGGCGTGAACCACGCATCGGTGACATCTTCAAACGTCCCATCACCCCGGCCTCGCAAGACGCGATCGGGTTCGGCATCGAATTCCAGGGGAGGGCAGGTGGCGATGCGAGCTTTCCCACACCGCACTTGATAGGGTTGGTTGCCGGCGCAGTACTGCGTCAGAAACAGGTCTGCAATGCCGTCGGCGTCCAGATCGGCAATCGCCGCCGAGGTGGTCCAAGTGGCCCGCTGCCCGGAGGTTCCCAAGGCTTCTTCAGTGACATCGCTAAAGGTGCCGTCTCCATTGTTTCGGTACAGCCGATCGACACCGATGTTGGCGTCAAAAATGTCTGGAAAGCCGTCGTCGTTGTAGTCGCCAACGCAGATACCTTGACCGAAGCCGTGGTCGGCTAAGCCCGCCGATGTGGTGACGTCGTGGAATTGCCCCGCCCAGTTTTGAAACAACCGGTTGATGCCGGAGTCCTGTTTCAGCGGTTGCCCGTCTAGCATCGCTGCCGACAGATCGGGCCAGCCATCGAGGTCGAAGTCGATCACGCCGATCCCCCCACCGACACTTTGGTAAATCCAATGCCCTTCGCTCAGCGCCTCGGGAGCGATCGCGCAAGTATGGTTCAAGCCCCGCTCGGCCGCCTCGTCTTGAAACTGAAAAGGTCGGCTCGTCGCAGGCTCTCGCGCGATGGCGTCGGGTACGGGTGACGAATTCGACGCCGGTCCAGACCACTCGGGCAGCGGAAGTTTTTCCAGATCCAGGGCCAACGCGATGTTGCCGGTGGCTTGCTGCCAATCGCTGGCAGGATTCAATTGCTGGCGGATTCGAAGCTGAAATTCCCGCGCATCGGCAACCGCTGCTTGTCGCAGTGACAGTGCCCATTGGCTCCAGCCTTCGGCTTCCCAGAGCCGCCCAAGTTCGGCCATTTTTCTGGCCACGCGAAGCGCGTCGGCTTGCGATTGGCCGCCACGTTCAAAAAATGTGTCGACCAAGTCACGCATCTCGCTCAGTTGGTCGACTCGCTCAGCCACTTGTTGGGCCTCGCCTGTGCGTCCGATTTGCCGCAGTCCCACCATCAGTTGGACGAGCGTTTCGCCGTTGCTCGACTGTTCAGCCTTGGCCGCTTCCCAGAACGCGCGAACCGCTTGCTCGGGCCGCTGTTGCCGATCAGCCCAAGTGCCCGCGTGCCGCCAAAATGCTGAGTGCTGTTTTGCTTCCGGTGACAGTTGTGCATGCCACTGTGCGACCGCCTGCGTCTCGTTCAGTTCGATCAACGCGCGACCAAACAAGAGCGAGGCTGGGACGAAGTCGGGATGTTGGTCGATGACCGGCTGCAGACGGATGGCGACGGCTTGCCAGTCATTTCGAGCGGCTTCGGCAAGCGCCAAGGAATAATGCGGACGGAGGTCCGATGGATAACGATCCAGTGCCGTTTGGCACAGACGCCGATCGGGCTTCGTACGGGCGGGAGCGGCCAGGACGGTCAGTGTTTCCGGGCTCGCTTCGCCGTGCTGTACCAGCCAACGCACGTGCGGAAGGGCGACGTCGGCGATCCCCAAAATCGCCGCCAAGCCCGCGATGTCGCGTCGTACTTGACGGGACTCGGGATAGTGCCGCGCCGTCAATTCCAACACTTCGAGAGCTTCGAAAGGCCGTCCGAGCGCTGTCCAGTGGCGAGCCAGTTTTTCGAGCAAGGCTTGTGTGGGACGTCCCGTGTCGGGAATCGCGCGGGCGAAATATTGGCACGCTCGTTCCGTCGCGTCTTGCCGCAGCGCAACGTCGCCGGCCAACTCCCACACCGCGAAGTCTTTCGGCGACGCCTCTAGGTAACGCAGCAAATGCTGCTCGGCTTCTGGCCAACGCGCCGTCCGCAGTGCCGCTTCGGCTGCTTCTCGCGCACTCGGTTCAACGACCGGGGCGGTCGCCTGGTCGCCATCAGTCGGAGTGTCCAGCGATCCGCCGTCGGTTGAAGAGCGACCGCAGCCACCAGTGACAATGGCAATCCAAGTCGCTGCAAAGATGCACGCCATGTTTGCTCTTGTTCGTCTCATCGACGGCAAGTCGTAGCGCGTATTGCATTCAAAAAGACGTTGGGAAATGGGAAGCAGTGGGAACGGCACCGAAAACATCAACCGGGTTGGGGGAGGGGGCCAGTGGCAGACCAGGGCGTATAGGCGGCGACTTGCGTTTTGGCCTATCCGTGGGGACTCAGCACGATCAGCTCCGCTTGGCCTTCCACCAACAGGTATCGGGCATTCGGAGCCGGTTGCTCAAAGGCTTGCACGTCGCCACTTGGCCACGTCACCGTCACGCTGTCGATCCGTTGTTGATCACCCAGCCCAAAGGAAACCAGCGGTTCGCTGGAGCCCATGTATCCGCCACCACCGATTCGCCATCCATGCCACTCTTGGTCACCGGAGACGACGCGGACCGCTGCGCCGATTGCATCACGTTCGCTGCGAGTGCCGACCAAACTTAATTGTAGCCAATTGCCGCCGGGGGAGCGGTTCTCGAGCAATGCCACCGGGTGGTCCAAGTGCGTTGCCAGCAGGTCGGTGCGACCGTCCGCATTCCAGTCGCAAGTCGCCAGCGAACGTCCCAGTTGAGGACGCCGCCAATAATCATGGTCCGCAGCTTCGGGGGGCGGAGATGCCGCTTGTTCGATAAAGCGGTTCGCTTGGCCGCGAAACAATTGCGGTCGCATTTGAAACGGGACATCCTGGGCGCGTGCGTCGTAGACATGGCCGTTCAAGACCGCCAGATCAATATGCCCATCGTTGTTAAAATCGGCGGCCTGCGTTCCAAACCCAAGCACGTTGAAGGAAGGTTCTTGCAAACCAAACCGTAAGACCTGATCGGAAAACATCCCCGAACGGCTCTGCAGGAAGAGGTTTGCAGCGTCGGCGTGAAAGTTCGTGATGTGTAAATCGAGCGTCCCGTTGTGGTCGAGGTCGGCCGCCGCGACCCCCATGCAGGCTTGCGACAACCCTGTTGCTCCGATCGCACAGCCCCGCAGTCCCGCCTGTTCACGCAGGCTAAACCGAGGGTCGTCGGTCTTGGCCAAGTCATTGGCAACACTGACCCAGTACTGATTGTTCGAAACATCATTGGCGACAAATAAGTCGTTGCCTGCCTCTCGATCAAAGTTGGCAATCACCGCGGTAAATCCATAGTTCTTATCTGCTTTGCCGATAACATCCCACGGTTGGAACGTGCCATCTTCGTTCATCCTGAGGATGCGATCGACGGCCGGCGTATAGTCACGCGGGCCACAGGCATCGGATTGAATGTCGCACATCGTTGAGAACGCGCTGGGATCGTCGATGTAGTTGACTTCGACGATCTCCGGTAGATGATCGCCATTCAAATCTCCCGTGGAAATACTCGACGTCCAGTTCGCTGCTGAGCCAAAGGCCGGAGCTTCACGAAACGTGCCGTCCCCTTGATTGAGCAACAGGTGGTTGACGCCAACGTTCGCCAGCAACAGGTCGGCAAAACCATCCTGGTTGAGGTCGGCGACACACACGCCTTGGCCATAACCACGATCCTCAACGCCCGCCAGCGAGGTAACTTCGCGAAACTGTTGGGTGTCTTGTAAACGAAACAATTGATTGCTGGTCGAACCGGTCGCATCATTCGGAGGACCGCCCGACTGCATCACATACACATCGCAGCGACCATCCAGGTCATAGTCCAAAGCGGCGATGCCAGCACCGTTGATTTGGTAAAGGTAGTGGTCGCGATCGGTGATGCCACGTCCGCTGTCGTAGTGTGAAACCAGTCCGGCGGAGGCGGCAACGTCTGGCAAGAAAAGCTTTTCCGATTCGTCGGCAGCCAGCGTTGGCGGAGTAGCCGATACCGGGCCCAGGGTCGATCGATCGGGCAACGGCCAACGCTCCAGTTCCAGCCCCAACCACTCATCAATGTTCGTCGCCTGCGGCACGGTGCCGTATCGGCTGCGATAATCCGCTCGCAGCTTGGCAACTTCGATCTGCCGTGTCTCCAAGCCACCCTGCTCGCGCATTCGATTCACGCGCCAGGAAAACGCTTCCCAGGGACGACCAAGCGTCTCCAGGCGTTGGGCAATCTCCCGCTGTTGGTCTGCGTCGGCGATGGCCGCCACGCGATAGATGAAATCGAGATCGGCGAGGCGTGACTTCAGCCGTTGCAGTGACGCGGAGGTTTCCAGCGTATCCAATGCAGTCAGCATCGCGCGCAAGCTTTGTCGACCCGTTTGGTCACGCCGTAGCGATTCGCCGAACGCTCGGATCGCTTCGGGATGCCGTTTCAATTGCACCAGCCAGTGACCCATCGCCGTCCAAAATTCCGGCTCGGATTCGATGCCCGCGGGAACCCCGTCCAGCCAATCAGGCAGCGCTTCCCAGTCTCCCGCTTCCGCTAAGACGCGGCCCCGCAAGGCGGCGACCGCAGGTTCCTCTGGCAACGCCACGGCCAACGGATCCAGCACGGTGCGTGCTTGTGCGGTCTGCTTGCTCGCATGCAGTTGGCGCGCCGTGGCCAGTGCAAACAGCGTCGTCGCCGTCGAGCCCTTTTGGCCGCCGCGGGCAGCATAGTCACCGCTGGCAAAGGGTTCCGTCGAGTCGACCAGGCTGAGCAATTCCAGATGCGACAGAGGGGTCAGATAAGTGACCGCACGCATGTGCTCATTGGCAAGGTGGCGACGTCCTTGCTCGTTATACAGTTTGGCCAAGCCTCGCCGTACTCCCACGTCGTCGGGTTGAAGGACAACCAATTGCTGCAATGCGTTTTCCAAGCCCTCGTAGTCACCGGCTTGCAATTGCCAGCCGCAGGCCTGCTTTAGCATCGCCGGCCGATACGTCGTGGGAATGTGGGCGGCGGCCGAAACCAACGCGGTGGCCGCTTTCTTTGGTTCGTTTTGAGCCGCATAAAGGTTTGCGGCCAACATCAAGGCTTCCGGATTTTGAGGGGCTTCGACGAGCAACGTTTCCAGTTGCTCGCTGGCTCTCTGCAGTTGGCCCGCTCCAGCCAATTGCTGAACTTCGTTCATTCGCGCCGCGATTGAACGGTCTCCCGACGAAGCCGCAGTATCCTGCTGGGCGGAGAGCGCTGGAGCACTCTCCGCGGGAATCACTGGAGGATCGCTAGACGACCGGTTGCACCCGAGCATCGTTGCGGCGAACAAGAAAGTCAGCAACCAACGCGAATGGCTCATTGGTCGTCTCCCAAAACGAATAGCGTGATCTGGTTTTCGACGGCCAATAGGCCGCTATTCACGGGCACCTTGGCAAAGGACGAAGTCTCTCCGCTCGGCCATTCAACAATCAATTCGTCAAGTTGTTGGACGTCGCCCACGCCGATCTCGACGGTTGGTTCATTTGTGCAAAGAAAGCCGTCTCCACCAGTCACCCAAGCGGTCCAGCGTTGGTCTTCAAAGCGGGCGGTGACGCGAGCTCCGATCGCCTCACGTTCGGAAGTTTGGCCGACGAGTTGAACCCGCACGCAGTTGCCTCCCTCGGATCGGTTTTCCAGCAACGCCACGGGAGCATCCAAGTGATTGCCGACGAGGTCTGCGCGGTGGTCTCCGTTCCAGTCCAGGACCGCCAGCGTGCGGCCGAGCGTCGGGGTCGACCAATACGAATCCCCCGACTTGTTAGGGGCGACGGAGTCAAATCCAGAAGGACTTCCACGGAACAGTTGAGGACGCATGCGAAAGGGAAACCCTTGCGCCGAGCGGTCCATCACATGGCCGTTCAGCACGGCCAAGTCCAGCCAGCCGTCGCGATCGAAATCGACCGCTTGGGTGCCAAAGCCGACTTCGGGTAAGGAGGCTTTATACAAACCGAAGTTCGTGGTCTTGTTCACAAATAAGCCGGCCGGTTCTTGAAGGTACAAGTCGACCGGTTGGTTGGCAAAGTTCGTGATGTGCAGGTCAATTAATTGGTTGCCGTCAAAGTCCCCCCAGGCGATGCCCATGCAGCCTTGCCGATCTCCCAGTAATCCGGTGGCACAGCCGCGCAGCGCCGCTTGATCCTCCAGAGCTAGGTCCGCCACGGGAGATGCCAAGCCGCCACGGCACCACAGTTGGTTGTCGTTGGAGTCATTCGCAATGAACAAGTCATTACCCGGGACGCCGTCCAAGTCGGTGATCAGTCCCGCAAAACCGTACGCTCGTCGCTGCTCCAGCGTGTCGCTCAGGCGACTATGCAACGTGCCATCGGTTTGCAGTTGAAAGAATCGGTCGGCCGCCGGACGGAACGCGCGCGGCTGGCAATCGGATTGTCCAGGACGACAGGGTGTCTGCAGAGCGTGCGCGTCATCGACGTAGTTGATCTCGATCACCTCGGGTAATCCGTCGCCAGTCAAGTCGCCACAGGCAATCGAGGTCGTCCAGAATCCCGGTTCGTTCGTCAAAGCATTGGACTGACTCTTAAAGGTGCCGTCACCATTGTTCAGGAACACGCGATTGGGGCCCACGTTGGCCACGATCAAGTCAGCGAAGCCATCTTGATTGAGGTCGGCGACACACACGCCTTGGCCGTAACCACGATCGTCGGCCTTCGCCGATTTCGAAACCGATTCGAAACGTTGGCCGCCCAGGTTCCGAAACAGCTCGTTCGGTTGAGAACCATTCCTGGCAAAAGCATCGCCGCCCGCTTGCGTCAAATACAAATCAACCCAGCCATCTAGGTCGTAGTCGATTGCTCCGATTCCGCCGCCGGTCATCTGATGCAGGTAGGTTTCTTCTAAGCCTTGGGACCCGTTGTCATAAGTAAATGACAAGCCCACCGATGCGGCGACATCGACCAGTTCGATCGCCGCGCGCTTCGCGTCGTCGACTGCTTGGTCCGGCGCACCGGACCAGTCGATCGGATTGGGTAGCGGGTAACGTCGATAGTCCACTCGGGCCAGTGATTCACGAGCCGGTGACTCAGACGCTAGCGACTCCGTGGCATCTGGTTCATTGGCTTTCTGCTGGGCTGCCAGATTTTCCCAAGCCAGCGACTCATCGATCCGACCGAGTTGCTCTAGTAACGTGCTCATCCGCTGAAGTTTGCTCGTCGGCAGGTCGCTGCGTGAAAAAGCTTCCGCAATTTCGCTCGCTTCTTGTAGGTGCTCATAGCGAGCAAACGCAAGTGTCGACGGTGCGGACTCTCCGGCGGCTTGCAACGATTGGGCCAGTGCCAGTTGAGACCACCGATCGGTCGGGTCTCGCGCCAGGGCTTCTCCGAAACAGCGAGCCGCGGTTTCCCAGCGGCCGTGTCGACGTTCCCAGGCTCCCATGGCACTCCAATACTCCGCTTCGCCTTCGATGCCGGTGGGTAGAGATGCCTGCCATTGGAGAAACCGCTCGTCTTCACCCAGTTCTTCGTACAGCTTGCCGAGGAAAGCCAGCACCGGTAACGATTCGGGAAACGTGCGCGCTTGCCGTTCCGCCAGTTCTTTCGCTTCGGTTAAACGACCATCGATCCGCATCGCTTTGGCGATGCCTAAACCAAACCGAGACCGACGATCGGCGCTCAAGGTCTGGTCATCGATATAGGGATCGCCAAGCGTGATCAGCCAAAACAGCTCTTCGCTGGTCGCTTGATCTCGCTTGGCCAACTCCCGCAGATGGACCGCTGCTTCGATGCGGCGTCCTTGTTGATTGAGTAACTCGGCTAAGTTGCGATGAACCTCTGTCGGATCAATCGCAGCGGTCTGCAACAGACTACGCCAAGTCTGCTCGGCCTGTTCGACTTGTCCGGTTCGCAGCATCCATTCACCCGCCCGTCCGCGAGCGATGGATCCAAACGGAGCCTCCTCAGGCGGAGTCGACAATGCCGTTTCGATCGCTGTACGGAAGTCGCCGCGACCGGCTTGGCATTCCGCCAGCAGCAGCAGCGCCTCGGCGTGCCGCGGGTGCTGGGCAAGGATTGGCTGAAGCGACAACTCCGCGGCGGCAAACTCCTGGGACAATACTCCTTGCCTTGCCACGGCAAGCCGCTCCGAATCGGTGGACGGGGCGTCAGGTAGCTTGGCAGCGTCGTTCCGCGCGCTGCGCGCCCGCAGGCGTTCCAGTTCCGCGCTGCGGTCATCTCCGGTGCAACCAGTGGAAACAAGGCAAGCCAGTAAAGCGAGCAACAAGCATTTGCTGTGGTTGAAATTCATAGACACAATCATGCGTCTCGATTTGCGGTAGGGAGACAAGACATCGCGACGCCCCGTGAGGAGAGCCGTCGCCACGGGAGGTAAGCAAGAGGTTCGATCGACGGCAAACCGTCGGGTGCGAGAAGCGGGATGCTCTAGTTTAGCGAATTTGGAAATCGGAGTCGGGCGAAGGGCTCGCTTTTTCAAAACGTTGCATACTTCCTCCTGCCGTCTTCGGATCGCCAGGTGTTGACGACCTCTCGGGGAGCATACAGAATCCAAAGCTTAGCTGGCTCCCAAATCGTTCCCTCAAGTCAACCTGTTTGGAGTTTTTCCTATGCGTAAGAGTTTCATGGTCGCCTTTGTTGTCCTTGCCATGGCAAGCTTCTCTGGTTGCGGCGCTTCTACCGGTACCACCGATCCTGGCGACGTCCCAGCGATAACGCCAGAAGAAGAGCAGGCAGCACAGGAATATGAGGAGTCGATGGAGATCGATCCCGCAACCGGTTCGCCCAAAGGTATGAACTGAGTTTCTCTCTACTGCTTTCAAGATCATTCTCGGAAACGCCGGGGCTCCCTTCGAGCCCGGCGTTTTTTCGTGCCTCCTCTTCTTGCTTGAAACACGCATCTCTCGCTCAAAGCACCGTTTCTGTGGGTCCTAGCTGCCGCTGGGAGAATCGAAATGTCAGGCCCGACAGGCAGGCGAAACAAAGTTGGCTGTCAGGTGCGGGCGGGGCCGAACCGGCGGCCGGGGTTTTGTCAGGCATTTTTTGTTCTGACTTCCAGGCAGCGTTCTGAAAATGAGAAAAATCTCGGTCTTGGGGATCTAGGGCTCGTAAGGCTTTTTTAAGGGGAATTTTGTTGACACTGGTTTGTCAGTCCCATAGATTCCGACCAGGCCGGATCGGGCATTCTCATTTTTCCCTTTTCCGAACGGTTCTCTATTTTCTATTTTTACTGAGGTAATGCTCTGTTTTCATCGAGTTTCGAGCGGCGTCGCGCTTTCACGCTAGTGGAATTGCTTGTCGTGATTGCCATTATAGGGGTCTTGGTTGGCTTGCTGCTGCCAGCCGTTCAAGCAGCTCGTGAGGCCGCGCGACGCATGCAGTGCGGCAACAATGTGAAGCAGATCGGGCTTGGTCTGCACAACTATCATTCGGCTTATCAAATGTTCCCGATGAACGCGGGGGGGACCGACGATCGCGGCGGGGCAAACGGCAACCGATTGTGGCTCAGTTGGCGTGTCGGCATTCTGCCTTTCATCGAGCACCAGCCGCTGTGGGAGCAGATTAGCAATCCTTTCGGTTTCAACCGCAACGGGTCCGTTCGCAATCCACCCTACCCGGCGATGGGCCCCAATCCTTGGGACACCAATTACCGTCCTTGGTTGACGCAGGTGAACACCTTCCGATGTCCTAGCGATCCTACAGTGATCACATCGAACTCGGCCCAAGTTGCATTCTCCAATTACGCAGCCTGTGCGGGCGATGCTTTTTTCGAGCAGCATCACTCGGGCGTCGATGGCAACGGCAATTCAAGTGGTGATGGGACTTGGGGGGACCAGGCTGGCTCGCGCTGGGCTCGCGGCGTTTTCCGCGCACGTCACTTCACTCGTTTCCGCGATATCTTGGATGGAACGGCTAACACGATTGCGGTTGGAGAAAACGTCGTGTATGCCGGGACTCGAGAAGTGGTCGGAGGGATCGTACGCGCTGCAAATGATGGCGAATTGCTCAATACAGCCCCGCAAGACTGGGCTCCGATGGTGCTCGATCCCTTGCGTCCGGGGTTCTACGCCGAGACGGCAACGATTGATGGTACGGTGCATCACCATCAAGGACGCCGTTGGTCGGATGGGCGACCCTATTCCTCTGTCTTTCATACCATTCGTCCACCGAACAGTTACAGCATCGAGCGAGGCCACGGTAACTTCGGAATCATCACTTCAGGAAGTCGCCACCAGGGAGGTGCACACATGCTGATGGCTGACGGGGCCGTTCGGTTCGTCTCCGATACCATCGAGGCCGGCAATCAAGCCCAGACTCCATGGGGGAGCAACGCCGGAACCCGCAATGTCGATGGTGGCAAACAAAGCCCATACGGTCTGTGGGGAGCACTTGGTACCAAGGCCAGCAAGGAAACGCAAACGCTCGAATAAGTCGTCGGATTACTAAAAGCTTCAGGGCGGGGGAGGGCTTTTTGCGCTCCTTTGCACCTTGGAGAGGTGTGCGAATGCTCAAGGGGCCGTTCGCGTTGGGGAGGTGTTGCTTTATGTGAATCCTTTCGCTCAGTTTTTTTTCTGCGACCCGTATGGAAGATCCAGTGCCCTACAGGCACGCCTTGACGCCTTTAATGGACAAGGGGGTCTTGTCTAGCTCCGCACCAGAAAGGGGGGGGGGCTCCGTGTCTGTGTGTCTTCTAAGGGCGCATATTTGTTGACAATAGCAGAATTACGGCATACTCTGATTCCTATACGCCGAGTTGTTGATGCTCCGGCAGCGCTCTTTTCGTGCTCATTTTTTTTAGGGATCTTGTATGCGATACTCTTTTCAGGGGAGTCGGCGCGCTTTTACGCTCGTTGAACTTCTAGTTGTCATTGCCATTATTGGTGTTTTGGTTGGCTTGTTGTTGCCGGCCGTTCAAGCCGCGCGCGAAGCCGCGCGTCGAATGCAGTGCGGTAACAACGTCAAGCAAATTGGGCTTGGGCTGCACAATTATCATTCGGCTTACCAAATGTTCCCGATGAACGCGGGTGGGACCGACAATATGGGCGGGGCTCCAGGTAACAGTATGTGGCTCAGTTGGCGAATTGGGATTCTCCCGTTCATCGAGCAGCAACCGTTGTGGGAGCAGATCAGCAATCCTTTCGGTTTCAACCGAGATGGAAGCGTTCGCAATCCGCCCTACCCGGCAATGGGCCCGCGTCCCTGGGATACCAACTATCGTCCTTGGTTGACGCAAGTGAACACTTTTCGCTGCCCCAGCGATCCCTCGGTGGTCACAACGAATTCGGCTGAGGTCGCGTTCTCGAACTACGCCGCTTGTGCGGGCGATGCATTTTTCGAGCAGCATCACTCGGGCGTTGACGACAATGGCAACTCCTCCGGCGACGGAACTTGGGGTGACCAAGCTGGTTCGCGTTGGGCTCGCGGTGTTTTCCGTGCCCGTCACTTCACTCGCTTCCGGGACATTCTCGACGGAACGGCCAATACGATCGCGGTTGGCGAAAACGTCGTTTACGCTGGTACTCGTGAAGTCGCCGGGGGGATCGCCCGGGCCGCAAACGACGGTGAATTGCTAGGAACGGCACCTCAGGATTGGGCTCCAATGGTGCTCGATCCCCTCCGACCCGGTTTTTACGCTCAAACGGCAAACATCGACGGCACGGTACATCACCATCAAGGCCGTCGCTGGTCAGATGGTCGTCCCTATTCGTCGGTATTCCACACGATTCGGCCACCCAACAGTTACAGTATCGAGCGTGGCCACGGTAACTTCGGCATGATCACTTCGGGCAGTCGGCACCAAGGGGGTGCGCACATGCTGATGGCTGATGGTGCAGTGAAGTTTATCTCGGACACCATCGAGGCGGGCAACCAAGCCCAAACCCCTTGGGGCAACAACGCCGGCACACGCAATGTCGACGGTGGCAAGCAAAGCCCATATGGCCTGTGGGGTGCTCTGGGCACCAAGGCTAGCAAGGAAACGCAAACGCTTGAATAATGCCTTACGCAGCGTTTAAGCAGCGATTTGCAAAGGGAGGCGTGACCGATCATGCCTCCCTTTGTTTTTGTTTGACCTCCCTGGAAATCAATCGCCCTTCGGTTATATTTCTAAAACTGGAAACCAAGTTTCCAAGCCTCCGTAGCTCAACTGGATAGAGCACTGGTCTTCGGAACCAGGGGTTAGGGGTTCGAATCCCTTCGGGGGTACTGCATAAAAACCCAGTGTTTTGCAGGCCGGAACGCTTCCGAGCGTTACCACCCAAGTGGTGTGCGGCCCCGTTTCAAACCGGATGTTCTACCGAAAAACTCGGCAGAGCGTCCCTACGGGGAGTCACCACGATGGCCAGGCCAAAAGCCAAAGCACCCGCGCGCCGCTGTCACCTAAGCGGTCAAAGCGTCGTCACGATTGCGGGACGTGACATCTATCTCGGCAAGCACGATTCACCCGAATCGATTGCTCGATATGCCGTCTTGATCGGCATCTACCAACAGAACGGTCTGTCGCTGCCGGACGACTTCGATGCTGCCGAACTGGACGAACGAGCCGCCGCGATGCTGGGACAAGCCGCACCGGCTGCCGTGGCAAGCCAACAGACCAAGCAGGCATTCCTAGTCCGCCACGTCACAGCCAGCTATCGGGAGCACATCAAAACCAAGTATGCCAACAGCCCCGACGAACTTTATCGGCTGAACCAAATTTGCGACGAACTGGACCACCACGATGGTGACGTTGAAGCCGACCAGTACGGGCCGATCCGGTTGCAGGCACAACGACAACGGTGGGTCGATGCAGGCAAAGCCAGGGTCTACGTCAATCGGCTAACCCGCTGCGCGGTCCGTTGCTGGAAGTACGCCGTATCCCAGGAACTTGTCGAGGAAACGACTTGGCGACGATTGCAGTCGGTGGAGGCGTTGCGAATTGGCCAAACTGAGGCAAAGGAAACCGAGCCCGTTTTGCCGGTGGACATCTTGCACGTCAGGCTGACCGCCACGCAACTGACGCCGATTCTGAAAGCGATGATTCGCGTACAGGTGGCTACCGGGATGCGTCCCAGCGAGGTCTGCAATATGCGACCCATCGACATCGACCGCACCGGCGAAGTTTGGGTTTACCGACCAAGCCAGCACAAGACCAAGAATCGGGGGAAGATTAAAGCCGTCCCGCTCATTGGCGACGCTCGCGCCGCGATCACTGACTACTTGCAACGAGATCCCGAGTCGTATTGCTTCTCACCAGCCGAGTCGATGGCGTGGCACCGAGCACGCCAGCGGTCGAAGCGCCAAACGAAGGTCCAGCCATCCCAGGCCGACCGGAGCAAGCCAGCACCACGCAAGCAACCGGGCAACCGCTACACCGCTTGCAGCTATCGCCAAGCCATTACCCGAGCAGCCAAGCGGGCAGGCGTCCCGCATTGGCACCCGTACCAAATCAGGCACCTCGTTGGTACTGCGGTGCGGGATGCGTTGGGTGTGGAAGCCGCACAGGCAGCACTAGGGCACGCCCACGCATCGATGACCGAGCACTACGCCAAGCAATCGCTAGAGAAGGCAGTTGAGGCTGCCAAAGCCGCACCGAAGCTGTAATCTGTAAACCAATGTCGTCAGGGGCTTGATCACCCCGCGCTGTCCATCGTCCATCGGTACCCGTTCCGATCGGCGATGGGCGGCAACGACTTCTCACACGCAACGGGATTCTGATCGATGGCGACCGACTACAGCGACCCCATTAACCTCGCCGAATCGCTTCGAAAACTGGCATCCGTTTCCTACTGGAAGGTGCTACAGCGAAGGCTAGATGAATTTGAAAAGCACCGTGCTGATTCTGCACATTGGTACGAACAGGCAAGGAACGCCCGCAACGAAGGGCACAAGTCTGAGCCGTGGATAGCGATGGCAGAGGAAAGCGAGCGGACTGCGGAAAAATACCACCACCTCATGCTCGAGCAGGAATCGAGTTACGGGAACGTATGTCGCGCACTGGAGTTGCTCATGCCGGAGTCGATCGGCGACTTGCCATTGGTCGATGGGCAGGACTGCCGGAGCGTCTCACCAGCGGACGCAGCCAAGGCGATGCGCGGAATACTCGGAGGATTCATTGCATTGGCAAACAACACGCCCGTCACGTTTGAGGAGCATTGCGAGAAATGCGAGTCACAAGGACTGGGTCACATGGAAACCGCTGCTGCCTGGCTCGCATCGCATCCCGAAGAACCTCGCGATTGCGAGCAGGTAAAAAAGGCATCTAAAAACTATCGCGCCAAGAGAAGCAGGGAACGAAAACAGCAAGGCGAAACCAGGAATCCGCTGTAGCGTCAAAATCCACCCCTACTAGCTCCCTGCTGAATCCTGCTAAAGCCGCAAGCAGCAAAAGTTTCTTGCGGCTTTTTCGTGCGCAAGTTGCTTTTCCGCACCGCAAACGCGACTGATTGCACGCCCTGCTAAATCGCTAGTCTGGCCTGACAACACCAAAACCCTCTCTAGTATTTCAGTAGTTCAGCGAGCACGAAATACACAGGGAGACATTCATGGTGGACCATCGATATTACAGCGTTCAGCAGGCTGCCGAGACTTTAAGCACCGATGACGAACAGGTGCTCGGATGGATTCATTCCGGCGAACTGAAAGCCGTCAACGTAGCGAAGAACCCCAGAGGCAAGCGCCCGCGTTGGCGTATCGCCGAGGCTGACCTAGGGCGGTTTCTGATCGGGCGTCAGCATCCGGCTAGCTCACAGCCAGCCATCCGGCAGACAAAGCGGCGACCACAACCCAAGCAGATTGTTTAGCCCGCAAACGCAAAACGGCCCAACCCCTAGAGGCTGGACCGTTCGCATTCT
>Ga0102938_10001008_pt1 | contig 21355 bp, 17 predicted proteins | sample SalPonR2_B_D2_MG_FD_84516 | JGI IMG/M metagenome (GOLD analysis project Ga0102938, IMG submission 84516) | Salt pond soil microbial communities from South San Francisco under conditions of wetland restoration - Salt Pond MetaG R2_B_D2_MG | ecosystem: Environmental > Aquatic > Marine >... | reverse complement strand
CTTTATTTAACATAATATATATTATGCGCATATGTGGATCGGGGTTTGTAGCGTGTGTGGGTCCCGGTCCCGCTCGCGTCGTGCCCATTCATCCTCTCTAAGCATCGGGTTCGTAGCGCCTGCCCAGCCAGTCCTGCCATACGTCGAGCGCGGGCCTGCCGCGCAGGTTCTCGTCATACAGGCCGGCATCGCGCCATATCAGTGCCAGATCATCCCGGCCCAGCGCACCGCGCCAGAATGCATCGAAATCGACCGCGGTAAACCAGATGACGAACTGCGCATCGAGCGATTCCGCGGCCTCCAGCATTTTCGTGACGTAATTCCGTTGGTTATTCTCACTGCTGTTCACAGACAGGTCGAAGCGCGGTATATCGAGATCTTCACCGACCCAGCCAGTCTCGGTAATAGCCACCGGCTTGTTCGGCGCAATGGACTGGATCTGCCGCAGCCAGTTATCCGGCAAGGCCCCTGGCGACCTGCCATCGTCTGCCTGAAAAAAAGCATACGGGTAGACGCTGATGCCGACGATATCGACGTAATCGGCTATACGTGGGAACTGATCGATAAAACCGTTTGTGGCGGGCGAACCGGGACTCTTCAGCCCAACCGACACCATCAGCGGCAGATCCGGGTACGCCCGTTTGATATTGGCGTAGACCTCGCGCGCGAAAACCACGAAGTCACTGAAATCCTGTGGGTTGGTGAGCAGCAGTTCAGTGGCCTCGGTGGCGTAATTGAAATACGCGGGCTCGAAGCGTTCGATCATATCCAGGGAAAAATTGGTGAAGGCGGTAATGACTTCCGGGGTTGCAAAAGAGCGTGCATCCCAGGGTGCCGAGCGCGGCTCCTGACCATTCTCGCCCCAGTTTCCGGCCAGGGTGTCACGCAACGTGCTCAGCGGGTCGATAGCCAGGTAGACGGTTTTGCCGCTCATGGTTCGCGAGATCCTGCCGTCGATCTCCCGGGTGAGATGCTGCGGATATGGCGACCCGGTGAGGGCTTCCTGCCAGGGAACTCCCTGTTTCAGGTGATGCGCGACAATGTCGCCATTTTCCTGAATCAGTGAGTAGGTTGTGTTGAGCGCCGTAATCGTCGAATCAAATGGCCAGGGCGTAAAACCCAGCTGGAAACTACGGGCAGGGCCGGAATTATTCGCAGGGCCATCCGAGTTGCCGTCTTCCCCACCACTGTCACAACCGACAAGTAACCCCAGGCACAGGAGCAAACCGGGCAACCATTTACTATTCATCATCAAAACGTCCGCAATAAAATGGACCGGCTTTCAGCCTACAGGCTGTCGTCCGCCGGGTCCTCCGGTTCGGCCTCCAGGTCGTGCTGCAGCGGCTGTGCCAATACTTCGCGCCACCGATCGAGCAACAGACTCCGAGAGGTTCCATCGTACTCCAGCAGCCCCATGGCGCCAAACGCCTTCTGTATGACCTCAGAAAAAAGCGCAGGCGCGCCGGGAATCAATACCGTGTTCTTTGCCTGGTTGATCGCCTGGCACCAGTAGTCCTGGAGGCACGCGTCGTTCTCCGGGTCGGTGCTGTCGGTGCGGACATAGCAGGTGCCCATGACGTTTGCCGGCAGTACGTCCCTGAAGGAGAACCAGCTGAGAAAATCAAACTCCGCCTCGTACGCAGTGTTTATCACAAACTCCAGATAGTCGGCCGCGAAACGCGTCTCTGAATAGGGGAAATTCTCAAAGCAGGTCTCTTCATCACCCACGGCGATGCTCACATTATTCCAGCCGGTTTCTGCCATTGACAGGCGCTTCTCTTCCGGGTGGTGTATGAGCACCCTCGAGAGATAGTCTGAAGGCAGATCGTAAGGGGTGACGAAGGTGCCGTCTTCACCGGTAATGCCAAAGGGATAGCTCGCCATTGCAAAGGTGTCGTAGGCCATTGTCGAAAGAGCCTGGTACTGGGTTTCGTCCCAGCCATCCAGCGTATCGCCATATAATGCTTCAAGGTTGAAAGAGGCAAACACCGAAGCGTCCGGTGCAGCGGCCTTAATGGCATCGTAGGCGCGCCGCTGGATGTCTACCAACGCCTCCCAGGAAGCGGTGGCACCACCACATTCCGCGTAGTACAGGTTAGCCTCGGAAAAGCTCACGATGTAGGCAGGCTGCAGCGCGCCCGCCATCCAGGCAGCGTAATTGACATAGGCATCCCCGATGCCGGCAGCTTCCGGCGATGTGAAATCGAAGCACGAGGGGGCCCAGGTAAGATCCACAAACAGCTCCCCTTCTTCGTCCAGCACCGCGCTGCCTACCATGCTTCTGCGCGCGAAACCCAGCTGCAGTATGAGCGGACGTTCGACCGCCTGCGCCCTGGCAATGAGCTGTTCCACCGCAATCGTCCAGGGATGATCGGCGGGAGGTTCCTCGCTCGCGGCAAACAGGTCGTAGGGGATGCCGAGGTAATCGGCCACGATCTTGAGAAGGTCGAGTTCGTCGCGCAGCGAGGTCAATGGGAAGTCGGCGTGCCCATTGCGCAGCGGCCTGTTTTCAATCGGCAGTGTCTGCACCGCGGATGCGGCCATACGAAATACCCGGAAGTCATCCCCCGGTTCCGGCCCAGGCTCCTGGGGTGGTGGCGAGGGGTCTTGTGGCGCTGGCGGGTTGGTCAGGGTGAGACGCTCGCTGACGTCAGACGCCCCGCCGCCCCCACAGGCCGCCAGAGCGAGCAGTGCCACTGTCAACCAGCTCCGGGATACGCTAAAGAATACGCTCATGATGTTCTCTGTCTTGCGCGCTGCCTGCAGGTTGCACCGCGTCTGCGCTCATGTCTGTGGGCGGCGCCGGGTGACGCTGCGCTGTGCGCCGATGGAAAAGCTTTGAATCTGCTATCACTTCCAGCCTTAAACACTTCTTTTAACGTAGAAAGTTAGGCAAGTCCAGCACTATGCCCTGCTCTGCCCCGGGCGGCTTTCCGCTGTCCAGGTTCTGAAGACTTTGCTCAGAGGTTTTGCAGAAATGCGCGAATGGTCTGCTCCAGGCGCTCCCTGGTGGACAGCCCCGGCCGCCAGCCCAGCGCGAAGAGACCGCTCGTGTCAAAGCGTGGTTGCATGACTTCTCCCGCCCTGTAGGGCAGCGCACCGAACTCGAGACGTGCGCGAAGCGGCCCGGCTTGCCGGGAAAACTCGGCGTGCGCCAACTCGACAAACTGCCGCAGGCTCAGCATTTCTCCACTGCCCACGTCATACTCCTCATAACCGGCAACGGCTTGTTGCTCCAGCACGTGCAGCATCGCATCACTGACATCGGTAGCGTGCACGAAATCCCGCAATTGTTCGCCCGGCGTGAAATCGATACTTTCAGCGTCGCGCCGAAACTCATTGAGTAGCCAGGCGAGAAATCCGTTGGCAGGCTCGCCGGGGCCATAGATGTTGCCGAGCCGCAGGTTGGCGATGCGCAGCGTGGCGCAAAAATGGGGCAGCCACTGGGTCAGTTGCTTCTTGGATAGCGCATAGGCATTCACGCCGGGCTCCAGCTGCGTGTCTGCGTTCAGAAACCGGGTGACGTGGGCGCTGCACGCGGCCTCCAGGAGGCGGACGCCAAACAGCACGTTGCTATTCAGCAACGCCTGAATACTCGCCCCTGCCCTGCCCTGATCACAAGCAAGATGAACGATGGCGTCTACCGAGTATTGCCTCAGTGTACTTTCCAGCGGAGCGCTTTCGATATCCACGCGCAGGGCCTGTGCCGGGAGCCGGCTCGCATCAGAACTCGCGCGCAGGGCCGCGACGACCCGGTAGCCGCGTGAAATCAACGCGGGCGTTACATGACCACCGAGAAACCCGGTAGCGCCTGTCACCAGAACCGTTTTATGCATCCGCCTGACGGGCTGAAAAAGCGGCAATTTCGTCGAGGCAGAGTTGATGGGCGCTACCCTCGGCCAGCCAGCTACGCTGCCAGTTGACGATCCGCTCAAGCGTGTCCTGTAATGACCAGGTGGGACTCCAGTGCAGGTAGGTGCGTGCGCGTGAGATGTCCAGCTTCAGGTAAGTGGCCTCGTGCGGCTGGTCCTGATCGCCCGCGAGTTCCCAGCGGGCGCCCTCTCCCCACATGCGTGCCATTTGTTCGACGATCCAGCTCACCGGGCGCGCACCCTCATCGAAAGGCCCGAAATTCCAGGGCCGCGCTGCGCCCTGCCCCTCGCGGTAGAGGGTTTCCGCCAGCAGCAGGTATCCTGAAAGCGGCTCCAGCACATGCTGCCACGGACGTATGGCATTGGGGTTGCGCACGCTTGCGGCATCACCGGCGGCAAACGCCTTGAGAATATCGGGTATCAGGCGGTCATCGGCCCAGTCGCCGCCGCCGATTACATTCCCGGCCCGGGCGCTGCCTACCGCGGTGTCCGTGTGAGCGAAAAATGAACGCCGGTAGGCGTCAGTTACCAGTTCGGCGCAGCCTTTGCTGTTGCTGTAAGGGTCGTGGCCGCCCATGGGCTCGGATTCACGATAGCCCCATTCCCATTCGCGGTTCTCGTAGCACTTGTCCGTTGTCACCACCACAATCGCACGAATGCCCGGCGTATGGCGCGCTGCTTCCAGCAGGTTCACCGTGCCCATGACATTAGTTGCATAGGTGGAAACGGGATCGACGTACGAGGCCCTCACCAGCGGCTGTGCCGCCATGTGGAGTATGATCTCCGGCCGGAAGTTATCGATGCTGTGCCCGAGCGCTTGCGCATCGCAAACGTCGCCATTCTCGCTATCAATTAACTCGCCTACCCCGGCTTCCTTGAAGAGCGCCGGCGCGGTTGGTGGGTCCAGCGCATAGCCATGCACCCTGGCTCCGACCTGGTTCAGCCAGATGGCCAGCCAGCTGCCCTTGAAACCGGTGTGTCCGGTTATAAAGACGCGCTTGCCACGCCAGAAATCCGCGTCAATCATGCTTTTTCAATCCCAGGATTTCCACGGTGCATTGCCACTCGCCCACAGGTCTTCCAGCTTGTGCTTGTCGCGCAGCGTATCCATGCACTGCCAGTAGCCGCTGTGTTCATAGGCCATGAGCTGGCCATCTTCGGCGAGTTGCGTGAGCGGCTGCTGTTCCCAGATCGAGCTGTCGTTTTCGAGGTAGTCCAGCACGCCGGGGGAGAGCACAAAAAAACCGCCATTGATGAAGGCACCGTCGCCCATGGGTTTCTCGTTGAACTGGGTAATGCGGCCCGATTGTATACCCAGCGCACCAAAACGCCCGGGGGGAGCCGCTGCCGTCAAGGTTGCCAGCTTACCGTGTGCGCGGTGGTACTCGATGGTTGCACCGATGTCGACATCGCTCACGCCATCACCATAGGTGAAACAGAAGATATCCTCATCGCGGACATATTCACTCACCCGCAGCAGGCGACCACCGGTCATGGAGTGGTCTCCAGTGTCAACCAGCGTCACGCGCCAGGGCTCGGTGCGCCTGTTGAGCACTTCCATCGAGTTGTTCTGCAGGTCAAAGGTAACATCGGATGTGTGCAGGAAATAGTTGGCGAAATATTCCTTGATGACGTAGCCCATGTAGCCACAGCAGATGATGAAGTCGTTAATCCCGTGCCGGGAGTACATCTTCATGATGTGCCAAAGCATGGGCTTGCCACCTATCTCTACCATCGGCTTTGGCCTGAAGGCGGTCTCTTCGCTGAGGCGCGTACCCAGGCCGCCGGCAAGAATGACTGCTTTCATGATGCTTCCTGCTGGATGTTGTCCGACAATTATGAACGTCAAGCTTCCGCTTGCAATGCCAGATCGGGTAATTGTGAGCTTAATCGCGAAATATGTAGCTTGTATTGCAACCGCTCGCGGCAACAGGGGCTAGTCGACGATGGGCAATGCTCGCTGGGCGCGCCAGTCTGCCATAATAGCCGTTCGCTCGACGCCGTCGTAGGTTTTCAGGCCAAACGAGCCAAACGCCTTCTGTACCAGCTCGGAGAACAACGGTGATCCTCCCTCAAAGGTGAAGTCCTTGACATAATTCATCACGAGACACCAGGGGTCGCTGCCGCAGGCGGGATACGGTAGGGCGTCACGTACGTAGCAGGTTTGCTGGGCGATGTGACTCATGCTGTCGCGCATGGACCACCAGTTGACGAACTCAAACTCACCGTAATGTGCACTGCCGAACACAAAACTCAGGTAATCCCGTACCCAGCTCTCCTCGGAGTAAGGAAAATTCTGGATGCATTGATCGGTGTCCCCGATGCTGATGCTCGCGTTATTCCAGCCTGTCTCCGCTATCGCCAGTTTTTCTTCCGGATGCCGCAACATCACCCGCACAAGATAGTCTATCGGCAGATCGTAAGGGTTCGCCAGGCGACCCTCGCCCGGTACAAAGACGCCAAACGGATACACCGATACCGCGAACAGATCCCGGCGCAACGCGGTGACGGCCTGGTATTCGTGCTCGATCCAGCCGTCCAGCTGGTGACCGTAGAGTGACTCCAGTTTGATGGAGGGAAAAACCGGCAGAGCGCTGTTCACCTGTTTAACCGCGTCGTAGGTGCGATTTTGAATCACAACCAGCGCATCCCAGGAGGCACTCTGGCCGCCGCAGTCGTGGTAGTAGAGGTTGGCCTCAATAAAGTTGACCAGGTACGCAGGCTGGAAAGTCTGTGCCATCCACACCGCGTAGTTGACGAAACCATCCGCGACGACGGCGGCCTCGGGTGAGGTGAAATCAAAGCAGACTCCCCCCCAGCCATCGACTACTGTGAGTTCACCGTTCACGTCGTAGGCCCAGGCGACCATCCCCGTGCGCACAAAGCCCAGTTGCAACAGGATCGGTTTTCCAGTGCTTTCCGCTTCGGCCGCCATCTGCAGCATTTTTACCGCCCAGGGATGCGCGGGATCAATATGCGGCCCCAGCGCGAAAACGTCGTAGGGGATTCCCAGGTACTCTGGCCAGAGCGTGAGCAGATCGACGTCTGCAGCCACCTCCTCGAGGGGGAAACCCGCGTGTCCGTTTTTGTAGGGCACGGGGGATAGCGGCACCATCTGGACGCCGGTGCTCGCCATGAGAAAGGGTCGCGACGTTTGGGCCATTGCCCCTGCGTTGAGCATGCACAGCACGCCGGCGAGGAGAGCCCAGCGCACCAGCGTAGTGCGGCGACGGGGCAGAAAAGCCAGTAAAGCACTCTGGAAGGTGTTCATGATCTGCCTCGCTACCCCGCAAAACGGTCGATGCACATTTCCCTGCAATAAATGTACCCTAAAAGCGCATTGATTTTGCTTTTAGCCTCTTAGCGTCGTGTGCAATGCGGGTCACGCGGGTAAAGCTCCAGCAAAGACTGTCGTTGGTAAAGTTTTCCGACGCACTTCCAATGTGTTGCGGCACACATTTTGCGGGATTTCCAGGCCTTTCACGCGCCGGCACAGGTGAATCACCACGCCGATAAAGCTATCATTTCATTCAATGCGCCAAACAGCGCCGGGCTGCGATTACGTCTGCCCCATTCACCGACTACCTGGAGGCACAGCATGGTTTTATCTGCAACAGGGAACGTTCAGGCTATGCCCTCCTGGCGTCGGCTCTGCATGCTGTTACTGGTTTCCCTCGCGACGTGCACCAGCGCATCGGCTGCAAACGGTTCATCAGGGCCGCACGCAAATGAGCCCGACAGCCGCCCATTTTTCATGGGCTTTACGCCGTTTCATTTCAGCTGGGTCGAAGAGCGCATCAGTGAAACCTACGACATGATCTATGCGCACTCCGATATGCTCGCCTATCACTTCGACGAAGGCGTGCCCTGGCCGGAAGCCTTGGGCAATACGGCCTATCACGCAAATGTTGAGAAAGAACTCAAATACCGGAAGTCACAGATTCCCGTGGGCGGCCGGGTCTATGTCGCCACCACACCGATTAACTTTGAGCGTAAGGGCCTCGCAGACTACTGGGAGGAAAAAGAACAGCTAAAGCGGCCGGGTGAATGGCAGGATAGGAAACTGGACGATCCCGAAGTGATTCAAGCCTATATCAATTACTGCGAACGGCTCATAGACACCTTCGACCCCGCATATTTTGTCTATGGTGTAGAAGTGAATCTACTGGCGGCCAACGATCCAGAAGCCTACCGGCGTTTCCAGACGCTCGCGGCGGCGGTCTACCCCGCCCTGAAGAAAAAATACCCTGACCTCCCCATAGCCCTGTCATTCTACCTGCACGCACCGGATCGCATGCAGGAAACCCGCGAGCAGGTGAAGCCCCTTTTGCCCTATACGGATTTGTACGCGGTCAGCACCTACCCTTATATGGCCTATGAAGCGGATGGCTTCCCGGTGGATAAAATCCCTGAAAACTGGCTCAGGCAGACCCGCGAGATAGCACCCGGCAAACCCTTCGCCATCGCGGAAAATGGCTATATCGCCGAAGACATGAAAGTTTTCGGGAAGAAAATGCCCGGATCAGCCGATGCCCAGAAGCGCTATACCCAACGCATGTTGCGCGAGGCGCATGAGCTTAACGCACAGTTCGTGGTGTGGTTTGTGATAGCCGACTACGACGACCTCTGGGGCGTGCTCAAATGGGTCGTGATGTTCAACCCGCTCATGCGAGCCTGGAAAGATACGGGACTCTACGATGGCGACCTCGAGCCCAGGCCGGCATTGCAAGTATGGGATGACTGGTTGGCCAAGCCTCACAGGCAATGAGTAATTCCGGGGCCGCCGAGGCCGATTCAGGCTCGGACAACGGGCAGGACGACGAAAGGGGCTTGCTCAAGGTAGCGAAAGTCATTGTTGGTAACGGCACGTATGTCGCGCTCGGCTTCATTGCCAACGTGGTTTCCGCAAACGGCCTTACGCCAGCGGAGTTCGGTTTGGTTTCCGTTGCCCTTGCCACCTTGAACGTACTGCAGGAGGTGTGCGGCAACGGCCTCGACCTCAGCATGGTGCGGCTTGCGGCACCGCATGTGAAAGACAATCCACAGCGCGCGGCAGCCTTCTACCGCGCCGCCCTGCAGTTGAAGTTGCTGGTGAATGGCGCTGTCGCTCTGTTGCTGTACCTGTTTGCACCGGGCATAGCAGGCCTGGTTTTCAGCAATCCGGAAATTGCGCCGCTATTGCGCTGGGTCAGCCTCGGTCTTCTCGGCGCCAGCCTCTACAATTACATGCTTGCACGGGTACAGGCCGAGGAACGCTTCACTCTCTACGCCGTGCTGCGGGCGAGTAATAACATCGGGAAACTGCTGGTGCTCGGCGTCATCGCCCTGCTCGACCTGTTCACCCCGGACGGCGTACTCGCCGCCTGGATCGCGGCCTTCTTTATTGGCTACGTACTGTCCCTGGCGCTGGGTGCAACGCGCTACAGCGCCAGGCCGGAAGGTTCCGGCCTGGATACGGGCTACTGGGCGCAGCTGTTCCATTTCGGCAAGTGGGTGGTGGCCTCCTCGTTCCTGTTCAGCCTCTACTCACGGGTCGATATGCTGGTACTGGCCCGCTACGTCGATGCCGCAGATATCGGCCAGTACGCAGCCGCGTGGAACATCACCTATATCATCGACCTGATGACGTACTCGGTGATCATAGCGCTGCTGCCGCAGGCGGTGAAGTTACAGCATCACGGTGACTTCCCGGGCTACCTTAAACGCACATTTGGCCTCTGCCTGGTGCTTGCGCTTGGCCTGCTGCCCATGTATCTACTGTCGGGCCTCCTGTTTTCCGTGTTCTTTCCAGCCTATACCGAATCGGCGGAACTGTTCCGTGTGTTGTTTCTCGGCGCGATCATCACGCTGTTGTTTCATCCGCTGTACCTGATTCTGTATGCGCGCAATCGAGTAAACCGGCTGGCGCTGATAAACATGCTGCTACTGCTGTTCTCTATCGGCCTGAGCCTCGCTGTGATTCCCGAATTTGGCGCCCCGGGAGCGGCCTGGGTAACGGTAATTGGGCGGGTATTCGCATCCGTGCTCATCTGCTATTTTGTTCACCTGGAATTGCAGGCAATATCCCTCGACCACGATGAGGAGCACAATTAGCATGGATCGCGCGATCGAGAATCGTAATGCTCAGCGCGTGTTCTTTGTTGCCCTGGCAGCGGGCCTGCTGGCATCCACCGCCTTTGTCATCGACAAGCCGCTGTTCTTCGCCGCCGGGCTCGTGGGCCTGGTAGGCGTCATTCCCATTCTGCGCAATCCACGCCTGGGCCTGTACCTTACCGCGGCGACAATTCCCCTGGATGAAGTCGGTGAACTGGGCAATATTTTGCCCATGATAGATATCTCGATCACCAAGATTTTTGCGCTGGTGACACTGATGTCCTGGGTTCTGAATCTGGTAATGAGGAAGTACCGTTTTTTGTGGCACTGGCAGGTGGGCGTATTTCTGCTCTACTGGTTGTGGGGCGCGCTGACACTCTTCGACGCGCTGGATACAATGCGCGGCCTGCAGGAACTCGTGATTCAGGGCACGACAATTCTCTTTTTGATACTCACGTTCAATCTGCTGCGTACCAAGCGCCAGGTGCTTGTTGCGCTGATTGCTTTCGCGACTGTCAGTGCAGGCTCTTTCGCCTATGCCGGTGTGCAAAGAATTCTTCCGGGAGCTGAAATAGACGAACGTATTGGTTGGCTGGAGGAAGGCGAGTCGGTTGCCGGGCTGGAAGTCAGTAATATCGAATCCGACACTATCGGTACAGTGAAGCGCAGCACGGGAACCACTGCGCATTCCAATGTGCTGGGGGCCAGCACCGCCTTCCTCGTACCCGTGCTGCTCGCCCTGATGAAGCTCGCGCGCTACAGGCTCTGGCAGGGGCTGGCACTGGTAGGGGTGGGCTGCTGTCTTGTCGGCGTGGTGGTCTCGTTATCACGCACGGGGATGCTTACCTATATCGTTATTCTCCCCATGCTGTTGCTGGCGCGCCTGTTGGTAATAACGCCGCCGCGGGCGGCCCTGGTGGCGGTGGCTGCTATAGCGAGCATTCCTTTCTTGCCCGAGGGCGTGACGCGGATCTTCAACCCGACGAATTATCTCGCTAATAAAAGCGTCAGCGTGAGCGAGCGCTTCAAACTCTGGGATGCTGCCTTCAGGGCCTTCATAGAGAACCCACTCACCGGTTTTGGATTTGGGGACAATAGGGGCATTCTTGATTTCTACTACAGCCCGTGGAATACCGGGCTGCTGACGGTGCACAGTTCCTATCTGCAGGTGCTGATAGAGACAGGCATTATCGGACTCCTGATCCTGGTGTTTTTCTTTTACTGTCTCTTGCGCATGTTCTGGCGCGCCGCCACGCTATACCGGCGGCAGGGAGATGCGCTTGGCTGGAACCTCAGCATCGCGATCCTGATCAGCTTCACGTCATTCCTGATTATTGGCGCTATCGCCTTCGATTTCATGCGTATAGGATTCAAGAATATGTGGTTCCTGATCGGCTGCGGGATTGCGCTTTACAATATTGCAAGACATCAGGAAGTTGAGCGAACCGGCAGGACGGGTTAGTGCCTGCTGCCGGTCTGGCGCACGGGATTGTCAGACCTTGTTGAGCATGGCTCCAAGGACACGTGCCCCGGACTGTCGCAGGCGGCCCACCACCGCCTGCGCATCTGCGCGCTGACTTTTGCCCGATTCCAGCACCAGCATACAGCCGTCGGCCGCCTGGCCCCATAGCATGGTCAGTGAGGATTCCAGTGCCGGGGGTGCGTCAATCACGATGTAATCGTAATGTTCGCGCAATAGCTCGAATGTCGCCTGCACGTCAGTCTGGCTTACTTCTCCGGAGGAGAAGTAAGCGACCTTGCCAACATTCAACAGGTCCGGCGCACCCGCGCCAAGCTGTAATACAGTACTTTCAAGCGTTGCCTGGCCAAGCAGCAGGTCAACGAACCCGGCGATGGGCTGGGTGCCCGACTGACGCATCCGGGCATGTACATTGCCATCTACAAACAGTACCCGTCGCTCGGGTGTACGCGAGAGGCACACGGAAAACCACCAGCTGATAGTCGAACTGCCGGCGCCCCACTCTGTCGCGGTGAACAGCAACAACCTGGAAGCCGCGTGCGGCAACTGCAGATTAACCTGCGCCTGGGTCTGCATAAAGGTATCTTCGAGCTCCGCAGGCATAACGAACTCATGTGGTTCCAGGCCGGACAGGGAGACTGTGTCGCCATCGGGTTGAAATTGTGAATGCAGGCGAATGCGCAAAGCCGCCGGCGGCAGCGCTTCGCAGGCCAGGACCTGGAAATTCCTGATCACACGGACATTCTTTGCCGCGAGAAATGGCGAGTTCAGCGCGACTTTTAGCGTATCGCCTACACGAATGGCTGCGCCTGCTTCCGGCGCGGCGCACTCCACTTTCAATCCACCCTGGGAAAGATCCACGGTGTGCGCCACGAGACGCTGGCCACTTGCTGTCTCCAGTTCCACGGGAAAGCGATCCAGGGCGCGTTCGCTGGTTCGACGCTCCTGCTCGGAAACCGGCCCAGGTTTCCCGCTGTGCCTGCCCGGCCCGGACACGCCCGCTGAAATACGCTGGACGGCATGCTCGAAGATCTCTTCCTTATCTGCCATAGAGTAGTTGCTCATATATCGATTCAAGGCGCCGGATGGCCGCCACGGCCGAGTAGTTCTCGTGGCATGTCTCGCGGGCGTTCTGGCCGAGTCGAACCGCCAGGTCCGGGTCGGCTGCCAGCCTGGCCAGCCCGTCCGCCAGAGCCCCGGCATCCGCCGCAGGCACAAATATACCTGATTCTTCGTTCTTGACGATCTCGCCGACACCCGAGACGGGCGATGCCACGATCGGCAACCCCATCGCCATGGCTGAATAAATCACCATGGGTGTGCCCTCTGCCGAGGAAGGGAATGCAAATACATCCAGCGCTGCAAGCACAGAGACAAAATCCTCACAATAGCCTGGCATGAGTACCACGTCGTCCAGCCCTGCATCATGGATCTGCTTTCTGAGCGCATCGCCGAGCGGGCCGTCTCCGACGATCAGGACCTTTAGCGCTGGATGCTTATCGGCGAGCAGGCGAGCCGCCTCAATCAACGTGGCCTGTTCTTTCTCCGGCCACAGCCGCGCGATATTGCCAACCAGGAAAGCATCCTCGGGAATATTCAGTGCGGCACGCGCCTGGGCCTTTGCCGGTGCATCGGCGTAGGGAGCCAGGTCGATGCCTGAATACATGGACATGCACTTTTCTTCAGGCACGCCCCGCTCCAGCGTCTCTTCGTGAGTATTCCGGGAGACGCTGATCACGAGATCTGCCGCGTGCATGAGTCGCGCGCGAATCGCCTCAAGCACCTTGCGTTTCAGTTCCGCCGGGTGCCATGCGTGGTTGGAAATAATAAGAGGGGCACCGGTAAGCCTGGACACAATGATCGACACGAGGTCGGATCGGGTATCGTGGCTTTGCAACACGGGGTTGGGGGCCTTGCGCACACGGCGCCACAATTGAAACACAGCGCCCGGAAGATTGCGTATATGCCCCCAGGGAAGCATTTCACAGTGTATCCCCTGCTCCTGCAGGAATCTTACCGAGCGTTCGTGCATCCCGCGACGCTCATTGAATACCTGCAGGCGCGGCGTGAAACGGGCGTGCTCTTCATACTTGAACCAACCAACCAATGTGGTCTCGATGCCACCGAGGTAGTTGGAGTTACGGACATGGAAAACCGTAATCGGCGTGTCGGATTCAGGCATAGTCTTTGGCACCCGGTGCGAAGGCGCGTTGGGCATTGTACTGGCGCTCGTAGAGCTCCAGAGTCTGCCTGGCGGTGCTCTGCCAGGTAAACTTTGTAGCTCGTTCAAGGCCCTTCTCGCGCAGGGAGTCCTGCAGCGAATCGCTGGATGCGATCGAATACATCGCCTCCGCGATCTCGTCGACGGATTCCGGGTCCACCAGCAGCGCCGCGTCGCCACCGATCTCCTGCATCGAGGAGTTACGAGACGTTATCACGGGCGTACCGGACGCCATGGCTTCAACGATGGGCAGGCCAAACCCTTCCCAGAGTGAGGGATAGGCAAGCGCGACGGCCCCGGAATAAAGCTGCGGCAGTTCACTCATCGGTGATTTGCCCAGGTCGACGACTTCTTTTTCAAGACCGTGCTGACGGATGATATTGTCGGCCTCTTCAGCAGCCCACGTGCGTTCACCGGAGAACACGAGCTGCATATCCAGTTTGGATTCGGCACGGAACTGCGCAAAGGCGCGAATAATACGCACGATATTCTTGCGTGGCTCCCAGCGTCCGGAGAAGAGGAAATAGGGACGCTCTACACCATAGGTTTCGGCGACAAAACGCCGAGCGGCGCTCTTGTCCAGGGCCTGAAAAGCCTCGCTGGCACCCAGGTGAGTGACCGCCATGCGGTCTTCGCTCACGCCGTAGCGCTCCCGCACAACCTGCCGGATGTGGTCTGAGATACAGACAATAAGCGCAGACCTGGCGATAGCCCGGCGGGTGAGCGCAATAAGCCGCAGGCGCACGGCAAGCGGGAACAGCTCCGGATGCTCGATCATGCTGGAGCACACGAGCGTAAACATATAAGGCGCCGGGGACAAAGGCGGCGGCACGTAGGTGGCGTGCCATACATCGGCCGGTGAGCGTCGCATCCGCAGCGGCAAGGTCGAGAACATACTGACCGGCCGTATGCCGGGGGTCAGTGCCCTGGCGCTGAAATTTTCCTGCTGCACGAGTCTTTCCGGACCCTTTTTGAACAGGGTCAGCAGTTCGTACTCATTGGTCTTGTCAATCGCCGCCAGATGCTTGACCAGTTCTGTTTCATAACGCTCGGGCCCGCCTGAATCGCTGCCAACGCTACCGAGGAACATTCCAATACGCATTTTGCTATCCGTTAATCCGCTTCTACAACAGGGTCTATGGGTTCGACGGTCCGGGTGGTGACTCGAGTGTCCTGTTCGATCCTGGTAGTGCCGAGTTGATAGTTGAATCCCAGGCTGATATTTCTCAGCATTGGCAGCACATCGTATACGTAGGCATTGAGGGTATCGGATACGCTGGCAATCGCCGTCCTGGGAACAATCACAACGTCGAACGGGCGCAACAGGATGTCATTGGTAGTGGCCTGTCCCGAGCCGTCATCGCTCGACTCGCCATCAATGTCTGCCTTGAGGTCTCTAACGATATACCTGGGCCCGCCGTCGGCGCCTTTGCGCAGTATCACCACACTGCTTAGCTGCGAACGGACGTTGGTGCCGCCCGCGGCCATAATGGCCTGCAGGGAGGTCATCATCGGTTGGAACCGCATGGCCTGCGGGGCGTTTACTTCGCCGCCGATATACACTTTAGGCTCGAGGCCGCTGCGCAAGGTAAGGTTGAGATTATCCATCTCAGGCAGCGCCACGCGCACCCGCCTGCCATTGCTGAACACGGTAGATGAAGCGGCCTGTACCACGTTGAGTGCGATCACAGGGTTGTCCAGGTGCGCGCGGTAGGCGTCAACCAGCTCCGCCTGCAATTGACCGGGGGACTTGCCTTCGGCGACTACGGCGCCGAGCAGCGGCAGGGAAATGCGCCCGTCAGGACGTACCGAAACGGTTGAACTGTACTGCTGTACATAGGGAAACCTGATCTCGAGGACATCGCGTGGGCCGAGGAGGTAAATCTTGCGATCTGGCGCCGGCGCATTATCAATTAATTCCGCGTAGCGCTGCTCCAGAACAGCGGCAGCTTCATCAATTGTCATACCTTCGACGCGCACCGAGGGCAAAAAAGGCAGGTTGACGGTGCCGTCATAACCCACGACAACTGTTGTGCTGTAGTCCAGGTGGCGTAGAAAACGCACATCGAGCTTGTCGCCATAGCTGAGGCGGTAGCGATAGCCGGGCTCAAGGTCTTCGGCGCTGGCCGGCGTTGCCTCTGTCACTACCTGCCTGTCCAGTGGCTGTGCGGGCAAGTCTTGTTGCACGGTCGCGCAACCGCCCGCAAGTAAAAGCACAAGTAGCGCGGCCACCGAAAATAGTCGATAAATGGTCATATCAGGACTTTCCAAACAGGTTCTTGTTATACCGCGGAAACACGCCAACGAAATCCAGCCCAAGATAATCGTGCACGTCCGCTTCGCTGGCGATAGTGGAATCGTTGAGATAAGCGAGAAAAGGCATCGCCAGCCCCACCAGCAGCGAACCTGCAAATGCTATCACCAGGTAGAGCAGCTTCCGGGGGCGAACAGTCTTCAGCGGGTAAGGCGCGTAGCTCACCACGCGCACGGAACTCATACTCGCGCTGCTCATAGCCTGGCCGACACGCGCCTGCTCCAGGTTGCGGATATTCATCTCGTAGGTTTCTTCGAGCAGGCTGGCCCGCCGCTCAAGCTCCCTGAGTTGTAAATTTACCTCGGCGATGCGATCCATCTCGGCACCGTATTCACTCAAAACCTCTGCCGTGCTGCGCTTTTCCTCAAGCAGTGCCGCCAACTCTGTTTGCGTATTCATCAAGTTCGCCCGCATTTGCTGGCGAAGCCCTACATCGTTGGAGGACTCGCGCAAATGCTCCTTGTAGGATTCAAGTTGGGATCGCAGGCGCGCTTCCGTGATTTTCAGGTGGCGCAGCTTTTCCCGGGTTTGCTCGTAGTGCATCACCACCGAGCCTTCCTGCTCGGCACTCATGAAGTTGGTGGTTGCAACCTGCAGTTTCAATATGTTGTTTTCAGCCTCTTGCAGCTCCGCCTTGAGGCGCTCTGTTGACTGAGTGAAGAACTGTTCGGCCCGGTCATCGCCGATGGCACCGTAGAACTCGAGGAATTCGTCCAGCAGCGTATTCACCACATCGCGGGCGAGCACCGGGTCGCTGCTGCGGAAAGTCACTCGCAGGATATTCGATTCCGATACGGGCGTTACCTGTATGCGCTCGATGACCTCATCCACAAGGCGTATGTGTGCGAGTTCCGCTTTCTCCTCTTCAGTGAGGGGAACGCCGAGGCCCAGCAGGTTCTTTAAACCATCGTAGACCGCCCTGACAGTGTTCAGGGTCCCGTCAATCACCATGCGCACATAGCGTCGCGCATCGCGGATATGGTTGAGTTTCTCCATACTCAGGTCGAGTTCAGCGACGACTTTCTCTGCAATCTCCCGTGCCTTGAAAAGCTCGGCGCGGGTGGATATTTCCTCTTCCCGGTTCACATTGCGGAAAGTGGTAGCGCCTCCGCCGCCGGGCGCTGACTGGAGTGAGAAGCCGGAATTGGTGCTGTCTCTGTCCACCAATACCGAGCCCTGCCCCTCATACAGGGGTAGTATCAGGAATATTACGATGACCGCGGGGATCAACAGCCCCACGAAGGTACAGATCGCCAGCTTGTACCAGCGCCTGTAGATCGCAAAAATTTCTCCAAGCGACAGGGGCGCAAACTCGTTGTCGCCCCCTTGCTGATTCCGCGGGTCGTTGGAGAGCACTTGCGTTGGATGGTTCTCAGGCATGATTATTTCATCGGTAGACTATTAAAAGCATTCCAGACATAGGCCGAAACACGTTCTCTGCCGGTTTCGCTGATAAGGCCGGTGTCCCGCCAGAGTGCACCATAAGCCGGCATATTGGTAGTAATCATGAGCTGGTCGAAGTCCCGGTGTGCCCAGACGATAAAGAACTCATACGCGTCCCGGGAAGCCATAATAAGCAAACGAAACAGTACTTCTGCCTGCAATTGCTCATTCGCGGGGACATGGTCCAGGCCGGGGAAATCGATGGTCTGGGCCGGGTAGCCACTCTCGGAAATTGCCAGCGGTTTATCTGTATGCTTTCCCACTTCATCCAACATCGCGACCGGATTGCCCAGATCCAGAGGATACTGCATGTACGGATAGAAGCTCAACGCGGCTATGTCTGAATAATCCCACAGCACGGACAATTCAGACCAGGCGTCATCGGTGTCTCCGCGCATCTGGTTCATCACATGCAACGCAGTGGTGAAGAAAATGGGCAACTCGGGATGCCTCAGTTTCAGGGTCGTGTAGGTTTCTATGTACAGCTCGACGAAGTCTGACCAGGCGGGTCGGTTATTGAAATACAGTTCATTCGCCTCTATGGCAATTGCGAGATAGTCCGGCTGGAAGAAGCGGATCGCATCCTCTGCGTAGGCAAGGTAGGCCTTCTTGACGTCCGGGTCGTTAAAGCGCTTACCGGCAAAGCCTGTCGGCAGCGCCATGTGGGTCCCTTTGCCACGATAGTCGGCCAACCCGTTACGACTCTGGTTGATCGGCGAGATTGACAAAAACACCTTGAGATCCTCTGCCGATTTGTCGCGCCGAAGATCCCACTGCCACATCATGTTGGGATGGTATTCCTTGCCCGCAAGAGCCTCGGTCCAGGGCACGCCCTCCTCCAGGTGGTGGGCAATAATCTCCGAATGACCATTGATGAAATCGTAGGTCGAATCGATCGCCTCGGCGTTATAGTCGTACAACCAGGGAGTAAACCCCATTTGGTAAGTCCTTTGAAACTCAGCGTTGGCCGCAGCGCTGAACACCGTCGCTGCCAGCCACAACAGGCAAAGGAAAAACCCCTTGCCTGCAATCACCATCTCTTGCATGCGAAAGCTGATGACTTTCGCGCAAACACTGTCCCCTTTCATAACTCTTCCCCGCAGATAGGCACTGTTCGTGATCGTTTGTCTCCGGGCATCCCCGGTCACGACAAGTAAACCGCTCACGTGCAACTGCAGAAAAGAAAAAAGTCTCGAAAACTCGAGTTTTACTGGTGCGCACCTGACGCACCGACCACTCAGTAGTAGAAATCACGGTGAAAGTGCGCATTATTACTTTGGGTAATACTGCGTTATTCCGTTTTGACCTCTTTGAAGGGGATAGCGTCTGGTGACTGAGCTGGCCTTCCATGCTGCTTGAAGATGTGGCAGCCATCACATATCGTCGGCTCTACCGCGCGGCCATCCTTTCTGAATAGCGATCTGGCAGACTGATATTTCTTGTTGTTCCAGATGTCATCCAGCTTTTCCTTCTTGAAGTCGCCGAAGTCATTCTTGTCCCCATAGACAATGCAGCAAGGCGCGGTGCCGCCATCGGGATTCGTGGTAATAGAACGATAAAGATAGAAACAGGACGTAGGGACATCGCCCTGGAACGCCTCCACCGTGCCTTCCTCGTCTTTTACAAACCAGTCGTCTTTAAGCTTTTCGGGTTCTTTCGCGGCAAAGGGTATGCCGGGCGGTATCACCCGAAACCGGTCAACACCCATCGCGTAAGCCATCTCCTGCGCCGCTTCCAGTTCGTGGGCATTGTGCTCAAAGGCAATAAACTGCCACTCGATAAAAGGTGTGCGACTGCCGAGTTCCCGACGGCGCTTGATCAGTTTTTCTACGTTGCCCAGCACCTTGTTGACGTTGCCACGCACCCGGTACTTCGAGTATGTGTCTTGCGTTATACCGTCAATGGACAGGATCAGGTACTCGAGCCCGCTGGTCACCAACTTATCGATCTTCTCGTCGGATGCGCGGTTGAAATTCGTGCTCATATTCGTCGCAATATTTTTGCTGTTTACGTACTCGATCATATCGAAAATGAGTGGATGAAGGAGTGACTCACCCCAGTTGTGGAGGTTCACCTCGTAGGCGTAGGGCGCCACCTCGTCAATCGTGCGCGTGAAGGTATCCCACTCCATTCGCTGTTGCTTACGGTCGAGATCGCCCGTGCCAGTGGGGCACAAGGGGCAACGGAGATTACACACATTCAAAGGATCGACAATGATAATGTAGGGGTGTCCGCGCACCTCCGTTCGGCGCAATCGGTATTCCATCTCGACAATAGCGAGGTTCAGCAGTTTGCGAGGCGTGGAATGCTTGATTACCGATAGCGCATGCCGACTCATCCGCGTGAGCTGTGGTAGCTTGCGTCGTAACTTCGCCATTGAGGAATTCGCCGGTTTGGCGGTCTCTGTTCCGGCTGTCACTATGCGTTCAGCAGTCGTCATTTCGGTACCTCACATGCCCTTCAGAATGTCTCCGATGGAATCGGCGAAGCTGTGGTCCGGGCTGAAACCGATACTCTTCGCCGCTTTCGTCGCATTGGCTATTGAATTGCGCAATTCGCCCGGTACCGCTTGTGCGTATACCGGCGGTTGCTTGAAATCGAGCGCTCGGGCTATTTCCTGGTAAACCTGGTTCACCGTCAGGCCACAGCCAGAGCCTATGTTAAACACCTCGCCATTGGTAGGGTGCTCAAGCGCGCCGAGGAATCCTTTTGCGACATCCTCGACATGCACGAAATCCCTGCGTTGTTCACCATCGCCAAAGATGGTGGGCGCCCTGCCTTCACGCATCGCATTGGCGAATATTGTAACAACACCCACGTATGGACTGAGAGCCTGCCCCGTGCCGTAGGTATTGAATAGCCGCAGGGTTGCGGAATCTATTCCATGTTCGGCGCACATCTGCTGAACCAGGGTTTCGGCAGCGAGCTTGGACACACCGTAAGGCGATACAGGCTTGACCGGGTAGGATTCGTCGATTGGAGTGGCTTGCGCCGAGTCAGCATATACCGCCATGGACGAGGCGAACACAAACTTCTTCACACGCGAGCCGCTGGCGGCTGCACTACGCAAAATGTTCGCAGTGCCCACCACGTTGGTGCTGGTATCTTCGACCACAAACTCGAAAGAAGACCTGATAGCGACTCTTGCCGCCATGTGGACTACCGCATCGCAGCTGGCGATTTCCGTGGCTACCGCGGGGTCCAGTATGTCTGCCTCGAGCAGTACCGCGGGCGCGGGTACGCTCTCGCGGCGGCCCACGCTCAGGTTGTCGATCACCAGGACCTCAATACCGCGCTCAAGCAGCCCGCGGACCACGCGAGAGCCGATAAAACCGGCACCGCCCGTTACGCACACCCGCTGCATTTTATCGCCCGAGACCTCAAACACCCTCTGTATGCTCCTGACATGAGACCACTTTATCGCCCGCGACGATTACATTCTCATAACTCTCCCTCGGCGCAACGACAGAGTCCTGAAAGACAACGCAATTATGCATGCGCACAGGGTTCGTTACCTGCACGCCAGCGCCGATAACCGTATTGGTCAGGTGAGCTCCCGGGTGGATCTGCGCCTCGGGAGAAATCAGGTTACCGTCCGCTTCATGCCGGGCATAATCCAGGTTCACCCTCAGCACATCCGCCGGGTAGGTGAGGTTGATATCATCGTGCACGGCATCTGCGGTGGAGACATATTCCCCGTCATTGATGAGAACCTGTATGGCCTCCGTAATCTCATACTCATTGCGCATCGCAGTCCGCGGCGTGCGTCGAATTGCATCAAAAATGGTGAGATCAAACAGGTACAGCCCTACCCCTTTGAGCGTATTGGACACATGCCGCGGCTTTTCGACGACGCGCACAACGCGACCCGAGTCATCCATCTGTACAGAGTAGTTTCGCCTGATAGCCAACGGGTCGGTCTCGGTCTTGGT
>Ga0102938_10001005_pt1 | contig 21381 bp, 18 predicted proteins | sample SalPonR2_B_D2_MG_FD_84516 | JGI IMG/M metagenome (GOLD analysis project Ga0102938, IMG submission 84516) | Salt pond soil microbial communities from South San Francisco under conditions of wetland restoration - Salt Pond MetaG R2_B_D2_MG | ecosystem: Environmental > Aquatic > Marine >... | reverse complement strand
TGCCGGCTGGTCGACACGCGGCCGGCACCGCGCACGGTGGGGCCGCGCAGTGCGCCGCTGGGGGCTGGCGACATCTTCGAGGTGAAGGTGCACGGTTCCAACGGTGAGTGCACCGGTGGGTTGGCGATCCCGTCGGATGCGGTGGCGGTGGCGTTGAACGTGACGGCGGTGAACGCCACGGCGTCGTCGAACATCCGGCTGTATCCGGCGAACCTCACCTCGGTGCCGTTGTTGTCGAATCTGAACGTCACCGCGGGTGCACCGGCGACGCCGAACAAGGTGGACGTGAAACTCTCACCCGACGGGCGCATCCGGGTGTACAACTTCAACGGCTCGGTCAACGTGATCCTCGATGTGGTCGGCTACTACACGAGCTCGACGCTGCAGGAACTCTCGGCCGGCCTGGCTGCTGCGAACTCGAAGATCGCCGCCCTCGAGGCTGGTGTTGCGGCGTTGGATGCGGCACAACCGTTCACCGTCGTCAGCCCCGCCGTCAGCGAGCTGGAGGCGCTACCGACGTTGACGGAGATCGTGTCGGTGGAAGTGACTGCACCAGTGGCCGGCCAGGTCGCCACCATCGCCACCGGTAGCTTCATCACTACGGCCGATGGTGGAAGGGTGCAATGTGGGGTCATGGACTCGGTGACCTTCCCGCCGGACGGTGAGCGAGTGCAGTGGGAGTCGAGTGACACCAACGAACAGGGGCATCTGTCGGGTTCGCGGGTGTTCGACATCGCCGCCGACGAGACCGCCATCTACTACCTCGTCTGCAGAGGGGACACCGCCTTCATCATCTCACCTCGGTTGACGGCGATCTTCACGCCGGCGCCCTGACGCCGACCCTGGGGACAGCGAAGTCGTGCTCCACCCGAAAGATGACCGGCGACGAACCGTGTCACACGCGTGTCACAGCCGAGCGGCCGGCGGGTGGACCAGCCCCTCTACCTGCGGCTCGCTGCGTAGCCGGGGTCGCTCGGCCAGTTGGGCTGGAAGAGGTGCCACTGCGACGGCGCCCGGCGGATCAGCGCCTCGAACTCGCGGGCGAGGTCCTGGGTGACCCGGGCGACGTCGACGCGGAGTCGGGCGTCGGTGCGTTCGGTGTCGATCGGCGGGCGGACCCAGCCGAAGTGGCCGTCGATCCGGCGGGTGAAGTACACGCCGGTTGCCAGGACCGGCGCGCCGGTGCGCAATGCGAGCGTGGCGGGGCCGGCCGGCAGCGTGGTGCGTTCCCCGAAGAACTCGACGTCCACCCCTCCCCCGCTGAGGTCGCGGTCGGCGAGCAGGCACACGATGTGGTTGTCGTTGAGCGCCCTCATCACGTCACCGGCCGCGCCCGGCCCCAGCGGGATCACGTTCATGCCGAGCTGCGAACGCAGGTCCACGAACCAGTCGAACAGCTCCGGTGGATCCACCCGCTCCACCACCACCGTGATCTGGTGTCCCTGGTCGGCGATCCACCGGCCCGCCCACTCCCAGCCGCCGAGGTGGGGCAGCGCCAGGATCACACCGTTGCCGCGGGCCAGGCCGTCGACGATCTGCGGGTAACCGGGCGCCCGGAAGCCGGCGTCGACCACCCGCTTCGACAGCGACGGCAGCCGGAAGCTCTCGAGCCAGTAGCGGGCAGAGGAGTCGAACGCCTCCTGCACGGCGCGGCGCAGCCGCAGGCCGCGCAGGGTGGGATCCACGCGTTGCAGGTGGCGCTGGATCATCGCCCGACGTTCGGGGCTGGCGAAGCTGGCACCGGCGCCGAAGGGCACGGCGAGCCCGGCGGCCACCACCCCCGGCATGAACCGTGCCGCGGCAGCGCCCGCGCGGTATGTCGTCGTGGTCGCCAGATCGCTCAGCTCGCCGGTGAACCGTCCGACGTCGGGGATGAAATCGGACATCCGCTCAGGTGGGCGGGCGGCGGGGCACCCGGGTACGACGTCGCTCGGAACGGGCCACGCGCCGGCTCTGGCGGCGTGACCGTCGCATCTCGATGCGCTCGGCCGTGACGGGTGCGATCGCCGCCTGCTTCCACACCTTCACGAACCGCTGGATGGCCGTGATGGACGTGAGTGCCAGCATCACCCAGAGGATGGGGATCAGGAGCACGGGGAACAGCAGGCCGACACAGATGGCGATGATGCGTTCGGCGCGCTCCATCAGGCCGCCCTTGGCGTCGATGCCGAGCGACTCGGCCTTCGCCCGCTGATACGAGACGAGGCTCGACACCGCAGCGACCGAGAACGGCAGCAGGGTGAGATACGGCGACTCGTTGCCGGCGAAGTAGAAGGTGATGCCGCCGAGGAGCAGGAAGTCGGTGATCCGGTCGATGGTGGAGTCGAAGAAGGCCCCACGCTGGCTCGCCGCACCCGACGCCTTGGCGAGTGCGCCGTCGAGCAGATCGGGCAGTGCGGCGAGGATCACCAGCAGCAGACCCAGTCGGAGCTGCCCTGCGCCGATCGCGACCGCCGCGCCGATGCCGACGAGCAACCCGACCACCGTGAGGTGGTCAGGGGTCAGGCCGGTCTTGCGCAACCCGTCGCCGATCGGCTTGACGGCTGCGTCGACCGGCTTGCGGAACTTGCCGTCGAACATCGTCGCGACGCTACCCGACTCCGGGGGCGAGCTCGGGGTTGTCTTCCACGAGCTGCTCGAGGACACGGCCGTCGACGGCGTCGACGAGCACCAGTCCGCGTCGTGTGGGCGGATCGTCGGCCGAGTAGCAGAGCACCCGCCAGGTCGGCCGGCTGCGCAGCCCGCGCCACACCTGCTGGGCCGAGGCGTGCCCGACCGGGAATCCCAGCGCCTGCTGGGCGGCCACGAGGGCGTCCTTCTCGTCGACGTGCATGCGCCAACCCGACGTGATCGACACGACGCCGACGGCGGCCAGCACGGCGGCGGCGACCAGCCACCCGCTGTTGACGATCGCACTGTCGGTCCCGACGACGTACACCACGACGCAGACGGCGGCGGTCACGAGGTAGATCGCTCCCGGCCAGCGCCGGCGGCTGTTGTCGGGGAACTGGTAGGCGCCGACGTATCCCGCCGGGTTCAGGTCGTCCGGCAGTTCGTCGCGCAGGTCGTCGGTCATCCCCGTCAAGGCTACGGGGCGATCTGCGACCAGCCCTCGCGGAGCTTGGCGGCGGTGTGGTCGAGCGACTCGGGGATGGTCTGGGTGTTGGCGATCGCCGACATGAAGTTGGAGTCGCCCGTCCAACGCGGCACCACGTGCACGTGCAGGTGTCCGGGCACCGAGCCACCGGCCGGGCGCCCGAGGTTGAGACCGACGTTGATGCCGTCGGGCCGGTAGACCGCGCGCGCCACGGTGGTGGCTGCGGTGACGGTCGCCCACAGATCGGTGGTCTCCTCGGAGGTGAGGCCGTCGAGGTCGGCCACCTCCCGGTACGGGATCACCAGCTGGTGGCCGCTGGTGTAGGGGAAGATGTTGACGATCGCGAAGCAGGTGGCGCTCCGGTGCACGATGTGGGTGGCCGTGTCGGGTTCACCCGACTGCAGGAGCTGGGTGAAGACGCTGCCGGCGGGTTCGTCGCCGGTGAGCACCTCGTCGGAGGTCACGTTGTCGGAGAGCACCTCGGCGGTACGCACCGGCGTCGCCGCCACGTACGACGACCGCCACCCCGACCAGATCCGCTCGAGCACGACTAGGCCTGCAGCGCCACGGTCCGGGCGTCGTCGAGTTCGGCGAGGAAGCGCTTCACGAACTCCTCCACCGGCACGTCGCGTTCGACCTCTCCACCACGAGGATTGACGCCCACCGTGCCGGCCTCGACGTCGTCGTCGCCCACCACCAGCACGTAGGGCAGCTTCTCGAGCTTCGCGTTGCGGATCCGCTTGCCCAGGCCGTCGTCGGCGTTCACCACGTCGACACGGGCGCCCGTCTCCTGCAGCCGCTCGACCACCTCGGCGGCGTAGCCCTCGTGCGCCTCCGCCACCGGCAGCACCCGCACCTGCACGGGGGCCAACCACGTCGGGAAGGCGCCCGCGTAGTGCTCGAGCAGCACACCGAAGAACCGCTCGATGGAGCCGAACAGGGCCCGGTGCAACATGATCGGGCGGTGCCGGTCGTTGTCGGCACCCACGTACTCGAGGTCGAACCGTTCGGGGAGCTGGAAGTCGGCCTGGATGGTGGAGAGCTGCCACGACCGGCCGATCGCGTCGCGCACGTCGATGTCGATCTTCGGGCCGTAGAAGGCGGCGTCGCCCTCCTTCAGCGCGTACTCGAGGCCGTGGGCGTCGAGTGCCTGGCGGAGCGCCTCGGTGGCGCGATCCCAGATGGCGTCGTCGCCGATGTACTTGTCGGGGTCCTTCGTCGACAGGTTGAACGTGAACTCGTCGAAGCCGAACGCCCGCAGCACCGACAGCACGAAGTCGAGCAGGCTGGCCACCTCGTCGGCCATCTGCTCCTCGGTGCAGTAGATGTGGCTGTCGTCCTGGGTGAACCCGCGGATCCGCATCAGCCCGTGGAGCGTGCCTGCACGCTCGTAGCGGTACACGTTGCCGAGTTCGAACAACCGCAACGGCAGTTCCCGGTAACTGCGCTGGCGGCTGCCGAAGATCAGGCAGTGCATCGGGCAGTTCATCGGCTTCATGTAGTACGTGCCGTTGTCCATCTCCATCGGCGGGTACATGCCGTCGGCGTACCACTGCAGGTGGCCCGAGGTCTCGAAGAGCTTGCCGTTGGCGAGATGGGGCGTGTACACGAACTCGTAACCGCCGCGTTCGTGACGGAGCCGGCTGTAGTCCTCCATCAGCTTGCGGATGATCGCCCCCTTGGGGTGCCACACGGCGAGCCCGCCGCCGAGCTGGCTCGGGAAGCTGAGCAGGTCGAGCTCGGTGGCCAGCTTGCGGTGGTCGCGCTTGGCGGCCTCCTCCAACTGGTGGAGGTGTTCGGCGAGCGCCTGCTTGGACTCCCACGCGGTGCCGTAGATGCGTTGCAGCATCGGGCCCTTCTCGTTGCCGCGCCAGTAGGCGCCGGACACCCGCTGCAGCTTGAAGAAGCCGAGCTTGCCGGTGGACGGCACGTGTGGGCCCATACACATGTCGACGAAGTGGTCGGTGTTGCGGTACGCGCTGATCACGCCGCCCTCGCCCACCTCGCCGGCGTCCTCGCTGTCGGCCGTGCCACGTCCTTCGAGCGCCGACTCCACCCGCTCGATGATCTCCACCTTGTACGGCTGGTCGGCGAACAGCTCCTTGGCCTCGTCCATGGTCATCTCCGACCGCACGAACGGCTGGTTGGCCTTCACGATCTCGCGCATCTTGGCTTCGATGCGTTCGAGGTCGTCGTCGCTGAAGGTGGCGCCGCCCGGCAGCTCGAAGTCGTAGTAGAAGCCGTTCTCGATCGCCGGCCCGATCGAGAACTTGGCACCGGGGAAGAGCTCGGTGACCGCCTGCGCCATCACGTGGGCGGTGGAGTGGCGCAGCACATGGCGTCCCTCGTCGGTGTTGCTCGTGATGATCGCCACCTCGGCGCCGTCGCTCAACGGCACGGTGAGATCGGTCTCCTCGCCGTCGACCACGGCTGCCACGGCGGCCTTCCTCAGGCCCGACCCGATGGACGCGGCGAGATCGAGCGGGGTGGCGTCGGCGGGCAGTTCACGCGCGGAGCCGTCGGGGAGCGAGACGGTGATGTTCGACATGCGCTGGCCAGGATAGGAGCGCCACCGGCGGGCGGGCGCCCCCGTTTCAGTTGCCGGCGACGGCGGCGAGTTCGCGTTCGAGGCCGACGTCGGCGACGGCGATGTCGACCCGATCGGTGACCGAGGCCACCTTGGCGGCGACGGACGGCTCGGCGTCGGCGCTCTGCCCGGCGTAGGTGTTCACGTAGGTCTGCCCGGTGAGCTCGCGGATCTCGAACATCACCTCGTCGATCATCGACCGCCAGGCGATGTGCTCGGCACCTCGGCCCCGGTACCGCTCGGGACGGACGGGCCGGCCGATCTTGATCTCACAGGCGGTGAACGGCTTGGGCACCTTGGCGTCGGGCGGCTGGATCTGCTCGGTGCCGACGATGCCCACCGGGAAGATCGGGCAGTCGAGCTTCATCGCCAGACGGGCCGCGCCCGTGCGCCCCTTGTGCAGCTTGCCGTTGCGGCTGCGGGTGCCCTCCGGGAAGATGCCGAACAGCTCGCCCCGCTGCAGGACGTCCTCGGCGGCGTCGAGGGCGGCCGTGCTCTTGTCGCCACCCGAGCGGTCGATCGGGATCATGCCCATCGCCGGGAACAGGTATTTCGTCTTCCACGAGTCCATGTACTCGGCCTTGCCCACGAAGGAGATGTTGCGGGGCATGGTGAGCATCAGGAACGCCGAGTCGAGGAAGCTGATGTGGTTGGGGCACAGGATCGCCGGCCCCGCCTCGGGGAGCCGGTCGTAGCCGCTGAGCTCGATGTTCCACAGCTTCGTGGCGACGGGACGGCCGAGGGTGCGAACCCTGCGCTGCATCGTCCCCGCTCCCGGCCCCTTGGTCACGTCCCGAACAGTAGGCGACACAAGCGCACAAGTGAAGCCTCGGTCGTGAACTTCGTGTCAACGGCCATGACGGCACGCCGATCGGCCGCGGTGCGGGCGGTCCGTCAGTCGAGATCGACGCCGAGCAGCGCTGCGGCTTCGCCCACTCCGGCACCGGCCGCCGCCGCGGCATCGATGGCCGCCACCGCACCCGGGGTGTCGAGATCGTCGTCGAGCCGGGCACGCACCTCGGCGAGGAGGTCCGGGTTGGAGCCGTCGCGTTCGTTCCACGCCTCGAGGCGGGCGGCGTTGCGGGGCATCAGGTCGTCGTCCCACTCCCACTCGGTGCGGTAGTGGTGCTCGATGATGGCCAGCCGGATCGCCCGCGGGTCGAACACGGTGCGGAGCTGGTCGACGAAGACGAGATTGCCGAGGCTCTTCGACATCTTCTCACCGTCCTTGGAGATCAGCGCGGTGTGCATCCAGTGCTTCACGAACGGCTCCCCGGTCGCTGCCTCGCTCTGGGCGCGCTCGCACTCGTGGTGCGGGAAGATGAGGTCGGCGCCACCGCCGTGCAGATCGATCGTGGTGCCGAGCTCACGCAGTGCGAGCGCCGAACACTCGATGTGCCATCCCGGACGGCCCGATCCCCACATCGTCTCCCAGGCGGGCTCGTCGTCGGCCGACGGGTGCCAGAGCACGAAGTCGAGCGGTGAGCGCTTGTTCGGGTCGTCGATGTTGCCGCCGCGCTCCTTGGCGAGCACCAGCATCTCGTCGGTGGTGTAGTTGCCGAGCGAGCCGAAGCTCTCGAACTTCGACACGTCGAAGTAGACCGACCCGCCTGCCTCGTAGGCGAAGCCCCGGTCGAGCACCATCCCGATGAATCCGCGGATGTCGGGGATCGCCGACGACGCCCGCGGCGCGGACGCCACGGGCAGCGCATTGAGTGCTTCCATGTCGCGTTCGAACCGTGCCTCCTCGCCGGCGGCGAGATCGAGGTAGTGCACACCCAGCTCACGGGCCTTGGCGAACAGCGGGTCGTCGACGTCGGTGACGTTGCGCACGCACTGCACGGTGTGGCCCATGTCGATCAGTCGCCGTTGCAACACGTCGTAGGCGACGAAGGTGGCCGCATGCCCGAGATGGGTGGCGTCGTACGGCGTGATCCCGCACGTGTACATCAACACGTGGTCGTTCGGTCGGAAGGCAACGATGGCGCGGCGCGCGGTGTCGTAGAGCTGCATCACCCGGCGTCAACAGCGCGGGGGTCCCGTTTGATTCCCGTCAGCTTCGGAGCGACGCGGGTCTTGTACCGCACGTTGAGCTGGAGGAGCACCGCGGTGAACGCCTCGATCGCCGTGGCGTTCGACAGCTCGCCGGCATCGAGCGGGCGGCAGCCGGGGAACTCGGCGACGATGTCGCTCACGACCGTCACCGCAGCATGGTCGTCAGCGCAGATGAGCACGTCGGAGTCGATCGGATGGTCGATCTCGCCCAACTCGGCGGCGGGGAGGTGGTGGAACGCGGCAACGACACGACACCGCGGCACCGCTGCCTGCACGTGCGCGGCGACGCTCCCGCGCGGTGGCACCAGCGGCTGGAACTCCTTGTTCACACGCACCAGCGCGTTGGCCATCGAGATGACGATCTTGCCGGCGAGCGCCTCGGCGTTCTCCTGGGCGGTGCTGGCCGCCGAGTCCCACGGGGTGGCGATCACGACGATGTCGCAGTCGGCCGCGTCGGAGTTGTCGCCGGCCTCGATCAGCTCGGCCAGGTGCGGCCACTGCTCCACCAGCGTGTCACGCTTCTCCATGGCGCGGTATTTGGATCGTGAGCCGATCACGGCCGGATAGCCCACGCTCGCGAGGCGGGCTGCGAGCCCGCTGCCTGCCGGTCCGGTGCCGCCGAAGATGCCGATGCGCATGGCGACAGCGTGGCACATCGGGCGCCGCGATCTTCAAGCACTACGGTCGCAGGCCATGGGTCTGCTCGACGGCAAGAAGATCGTGGTCACCGGCGTCCTCACCGACGCCTCCCTGGCGTTCGGCGTCGCCCGCCTGGCCCGCGAGGAGGGAGCCGACATCGTGCTCACCGGAGCGGGCCGCGCCCTGAGCCTCACCAAACGCACCGCCCGCAAGCTCGGCGACGACATCGACGTGTTCGAACTCGACGTCACGGTGCCCGAGCACGGGGTGGCCGTACGTGAGGCGCTCGCCGAGAAGTGGGGTCACGTCGACGGTGTCCTGCACGCCATCGGCTTCGCGCCCGAGGCGTGCCTCGGCGACGACTTCCTCGCCGCCGAGTGGGACGACGTGGCGATCGCGATGCACATCTCGACCTACTCGCTGAAGGCCCTGGCCGACGCGTTCCTGCCGCTGATGGGGCCCGGCGGCGCGTTCGTCGGCCTCGACTTCGACAACCGGCAGGCCTGGCCCGCGTACAACTGGATGGGCGTCGCCAAGTCGGCGCTGCAGAGCGTGTCGCGCTACCTGGCCAGGGAGGTGGGGCCACGCGGGATCCGGTCGAACCTCGTCGCCGCGGGACCGATCAAGACGATGGCCGCCAAGTCGATCCCGGGGTTCGCGAAGTTCGAGGACGTGTGGGACGACCGGGCACCGCTCGGCTGGGACGTCACCGACTCCGAGCCGGTGGCCCGAGCCTGCATCGCCCTGCTGTCGGACTGGTTCCCCGCCACGACCGGCGAGATCGTCCACGTCGACGGCGGTTACCACGCCATCGGCGCCTGAGAACACCGCCGATCCCACCCGATCTCGTGAGTGATCTCGAACTCGATCGGATGTTGACAATCGAACGTATGTTCGATATCATCGGACCATGTCGCTGGTGGAACTGTCGGAACAGCTGCGGGAGCTGGGCGACGACGAGCTGGTGGCCGAGTTCCGCAGGCGCGAACTCGAGCGCCGTCGGACCGAGGCCGAGCTGGCGGCCGTGGTCGCCGAGGCCGAGCGGCGCAAGGTGCACCGCAGCGACGGGCACCGCCACACCCGCAACTGGCTGCGGGCCGAGGCCAACTGGTCGGGCGCCCAGGTGATCCGCATGCGGCGCCTCGCCGAACTCGTCACCGAACTGCCCGCCGTCGGCACGGCGCTGCACTCGGGCCACATCGGCATCGCCCAAGCGGAGGAGCTGGCCCGGGCCGCTGCCAACCCTCGCTGCGGCGACCAGCTGGGCGACGCCGCGGCACTGCTACTCGACCAGTGCGAGCAGCTGCCCTTCGACGACGCCCGGGCGTGCATCCGGCGTTGGGAGACCCTCGCCGACCTCGACGGCGCCCATCGTGATCGCCAGCGCTCGCAGGAACGGCGGGTGGCGTTCGTCGGCGAACACGACGGCGGCGTGGTCGTCACCGCGTCGGGTGGCTCTGCGATGGATGCCGCCGAGATGACTGCCGTCTTCGAGGCGTTCCTCGAGATCGAGTTCCGCAACGACGTCGCCGAACGCACGCGCCTCCACGGCCCCGACGCCCCGGCCTCCCTGCTGCCCCGCACCGACGCGCAACGCCGATTCGATGCACTGCAGGCGATGTTCCGAGCCGCGGCCGCCAACCCCACGGTGTCGCCACCGGTGCCGATCGTGGTCAACCTGATCGTCGACCATCGCACCTTCCACGACGCCGGTGTCGACCACGGTCTGATCGATCCGGACGACCCCGACACGCCGCCCGAACCCGTCGAGCGCCGCTGCGAAACCGCCTCGGGCGTGCCGCTGCTCCCCGAGGACGCCTTGCGCGGCGCGCTCACCGGCCACATCCGTCGCATCGTGCTCGACGGTGCGAGCGCCGTCATCGACGTGGGCCGCAAACGCCGCCTGTTCACCGGTGTCGCCCGAGAGGTCGCCAAGCTGCTGGCCCGCCACTGCGAGTCGCTCGGCTGCACCGTGAGCGCCCGCTTCGCCCAGATCGACCACCTCACGGAGTGGAGCGACGGCGAGGGGCCCACCGACCTCGCCAATGCCGGCGTGGGATGCGGCCGTGACAACCGGCGCAAACACCGCCTCGGCCTGCGCGCCGAGCGTCGCCCCGACGGACTGCTCAACTGGTATCGCCGCAATGGCACCGAGATGCGCCCTGTGGGTCGACGCCACGTGGCCGACCACGCCGAGACCGACGCAGCCATCCGACGCCGGGTCGACGAACTCGGATCCCTCGACGCCGCCTGACCTGGCGCGCCGGTGGCCGGTACCCTCGGGGAATGTGAACCGTCTGGCCGAGGAAACGTCTCCGTACCTGCGACAGCACCGCGACAACCCGGTCGACTGGTACCCGTGGGGCGACGAGGCCTTCGCCGCAGCCAGGGAGCGCAACGTCCCCGTCCTGCTGTCGGTCGGCTACTCGGCGTGCCACTGGTGCCATGTGATGGCCCATGAGTGCTTCGAGGACCCCGAGGTCGCCGCCAGGATGAACGACCTGTTCGTCAACGTGAAGGTCGACCGCGAGGAACGGCCCGACGTCGACGCCGTGTACATGGACGCCGTGCAGGCCATGACCGGTCGCGGCGGTTGGCCGATGACCGTCTTCACGACACCCGACGGCGAGCCGTTCTACGGCGGCACGTACTTCCCCAAGGAGTCGTTCCTGAAGTTGATGGACGCCATCGACGACGTCCACCGCAACCGGCCCGACGACGTCCGCCAGAACGTGACCGCGCTCGTCACCGCGATCGACGCCACGGCCAGGATCGACCCCGCCCCCGACGTGCCCGGCGTCGAGCAGCTCAACGCGGCGATCCAGAACCTCGCCCGCGGCTTCGACCCGGAATGGGGCGGCTTCGGCACGGCCCCGAAGTTCCCGTCCACCTTCCACGTCGAGCTGATGCTGCGGGCCTACATGTCCAACGCCGGCGACGGTCCGAAGCAGATCATCACCACCACGCTCGACGCCATGTGCTCGGGCGGTCTCTACGACCATCTCGGAGGCGGCTTCGCCCGCTACTCCACCGACCGCGAGTGGCTGGTGCCGCACTTCGAGAAGATGCTCTACGACCAGGCGCTGCTGCTCGGTACGTATCTGCACTCGCTGATCGTGATCGGCAAGCCCCAGTGGAAGCAGGTGATCGAGGAGACCGTCGACTACGTGCTCACGAGGTTGCGCCATCCCGACGGCGGCTTCTACTCGGCCGAGGACGCCGACTCGCTCGACCCCCACGGCAACAGCGTCGAAGGGGCGTTCTCCACCTGGACCCCCGACGAGGTGCGCACGGCGCTCGGCGGCACCGCCGGACCCGCCGTCCATCCCGACGCGATCGAGGCGCTGATCGACTGGTACGGCATCACCGACGAGGGCAACTTCGAGGGCCGCTCGATCCCGACGCGCATGAACGCCCGCGGCCAACTCGCCCGCACCCCCGAGCTCGAGGCCGCATGGCAGGCCCTACGCGCCGCCCGGGCCGAACGCCCGCGCCCCGGCCTCGACGACAAGATCCTCACCGAGTGGAACGCATTGTTCCTGTCCTCGCTGACCCAGGCGGCCACCGTGTTCGGGCGCGCCGAGTGGCTCGACGCTGCACGCGCCAACGCCGAGTTCCTCCTGCGCGAGCTGCGCGACGACCGTGGCCGCTGGTACCGCAGCTGGCAGGCCGACGGCGAACCGCCGGCCCGTCACGCTGCGCTGGCCGCCGACCACGCCGCCCTCGTCGACGCCTTCACCCGCCTCGCCGAGGCCACCGGCGAGGCCCGGTGGATCGACGAGGCCGTGCGCACCGCCGACACGCTCCTCGAATGGTTCTGGGACCCCGAGAACGGCGGCCTGTACACCACCGCCGAGGATGCCGAGCAACTGGTGGTCCGCCAGAAGGACGTGGCCGACAACGCCACGCCGTCGGCGAACTCGTCGGCGGCCCACGCGCTCTACCGCCTGGGGGCGCTCACCGGTGAGCAGCGCTACACGAACCAGGCCGACCGGATCCTCCAGCTGCTCGGTGGGCTGCTCGAGACGTCGGCACCGATGCTCTCCAACGCACTGATCGCCGCTGATCTGCGACGTCGCGGCGCCACCGAGGTGGTCGTCGTCGGGGACCGCCCCGACCTCGTGCGGCTCGCCCAGTCGATCTGGCGACCCGACACGGTCCTCGCCTGGGGTGAGCCCTACGACTCACCGCTGTGGGAGGACCGCAGGGAGGGCTTCGCGTACGTGTGCCGCGAGTACACCTGTCAGGCCCCGCAGGACACCCTGCAGGGCCTCGCCGAGACCCTCACCGGCCGCAAGGTGGAGATCCGCACCACCGGTGCTGCTACCGGTGACGCGGCGACCAGTGACCCCGATGGATGATCTGCGGCGCCCGCCGTCGCCGCCGACCGGCTGACCTGCCGGGTCCCGAGGCGGCGTCGCCGGCGTCGTCGGCCGGGTATCCCAGCGCCATGGCGCCCAGCAGTTCCAGCCCCGGAGGGATCCCGAGACGCTGGCGGAGTTCGCGCTCGCCGCGGAACACACCGAAGAACAGCGCTCCGAGGCCGACGTCCTCGGCGGCCAGCAGCATCGTCATCACGGCCATCGAGGTGTCGATCGTCCAGTAGGGCACGGGCCAGGCCGAGGTGCCCGCCCCCAGGCCGGTCTGGGCCTTGTCGGGTTCGGCGTACCGCTCGACGTAGGCCTTCGAGTCGGCCAGCGGGAGCGCCACGACGGGTGCACTCAACAGCCGCTTCCACCGGAACGAGTCGCGGCGGACGGCCGGCAGCGTGGAATCCCAGAACGCCGCGGTCTCGTCGCCTTCGAGCACCACGAGGTGCCAGCCCTGTGTCTTGCCGGCGCTCGGCGCCCGCGACGCCAGCTCCACCAGCTCGTCGACGGTGTCACGGCCGACCGGCGTGTCCGCGAACGCCCGGGTCATCCTCCGGTTCCGGACGACCTCGGCGAACTCGGTCATCGGGCCGGTTCCGATCTCAGCGTTTCCCGAGCTTCAGCAGATCCTCGGCCATGGTCCAGCCGTACACCACCATCGCCCCGCCCTTGCCCACGGGAACGGCCTCGAACATCGCCACGAGGTCGGCGTCGAGCTTGTCGGGCTTGAGGCACTCGTGGTCGAGATAGCCGTCCTGCGCGCCGCTCGCCGAGATGAAGGACTTGGCGTCGTACTTGGCGTCGACGCCGAACCGCTTGGCGAGCCGGCGGCCCCAGGCCCGTTCCTCGCCCACGGCGGTGGAGTCCGGCGAGGGCGTGACCTCGCGCAGGTCCTTGAACGCCTCCAGACCGTCGGCGTTGACGAAGCGGGCGCCGACCACGACGTCTTCGTCGGGGAAGGCCATCAGCGCACGGTGGTAGGCCTCGCCGATCAACCCCCGTAGCACCTGGTCACGCTTGGACGTGCGCTTCACCGACATCAGCCCGATCAGCACGCACGGCGTGCCGCCGATGCGCTCGAGCGTGGAGAACATGAATCCGTTCAGCTTGTCGCCGAACCGGGCCGTGGTGATGAGGACCCAGTCCTCCTTGGCCTTGGAGAGTTGTCCCGCGCTGAACGCCTCCTCCATCGATGCCAGTTCGTCGAGGTCGGAATCGGTGAGAGCCGCAGCGTCGTTGGTCGAAACGTCGAGTGCCATTGGACCCTATTCTGCCAGACCCGGAGGGGCCTGTTTCAAACGGGCTACAGCAACACCGCCTCGTGGCCGAAGGCCATGCGGAGCTCTCCGACGCTGCGGTCGAGGTCGACGCGGAATTCGTCGGCGAGCTTGAGCACCTTGCCCTGGCCGATGTCGACCATCACCACCGAATCGCCGGGATGCTCCCGCAGGATCCGCTTGAGGCGTTGGATCTTCAGTTCGTCGAGCGACACCGACGGCAACCGCAGCCGCAGCGGTGCGGCGGGCCCGTCGGACAACCCCGACAGCACGGTCACGGTCTGGCCGATCAGCCCGAACCGTGACTCGTCACGCCGGTCGAGACGGCCCTTCACCGACACGATCAGGTCGTCTTCGAGCTTGTGGCCCTGCTCGGCGAGGGTGCGCGGGAAGATCGTGACCTCGATCGAGGCGTCGAGGTCTTCCAGCAGGAACACCGCCATCTGGTCGCCCTTCTTGGTGAACTTGCGGGCGAGATTGGTGATCACGCCGCCGACCACCACCGGGGTCCCGTCCTCCATCGTCTGCAGGTCGAGCAGCGGGTGTTCCACCTTGCGCCGCAGCGCCGACTCCAGGCCGAACAGCGGGTGATCCGACACGTACAGCCCCAGCATCTCCTTTTCGTGTCGGAGCTGTTCGGTCTTGTCGAAGGCCAGGTCGGGGATCTCGGTACGCTCGTCGAAGCCACCCTCGGTGGTGGCACCACCACCATCAGCATCACTGCCGTTGCCGTCGCCCCAGTCGCCGAAGAGGCTCATCACCCCCTGTTCGCGCTCGCGACGTCGTTTCACGGTGGTGTCGATGACGTGCTCGAACACGGTGAGCAGCCCCCGGCGGGGAACGCCGAACGAGTCGAAGGCGCCACCCTTGACCATCGATTCGACGGTGCGCTTGTTGAGCACCGGCTCGGGCACGCGCTCGACGAAGTCGTGGAAGCTGGTGAACTGCCCGTTCTCCTCGCGCTCGGCGAGCAGCAACTCGACGAGCCCCTCGCCGACGTTGCGCACGGCCGACAGCCCGAACGTGATCGCTCCCGGGCTGCCGACGGCCAGTGACACCCCGTCGGGCACCTCCTCGGGCGACAACGCGCCGAAGTTCGTGAGCGACCGGTTGACGTCGGGGGGCAGCACCTTGATGCCCATCGAGCGACAGTCCGACAGGTAGGTCGCCGCCTTGTCGAGGTTGTTCTTCACCGAGGTGAGCAGGCAGGCCAGGTACTCGACCGGATAGTGGGCCTTCAGGTAGGCGGTCTGATAGGTGACGAGTCCGTACCCGAACGTGTGGCTCTTGTTGAACGCGTAGTCGGCGAACTTCTCGATGATGTCGAACAGTTGCGGGCCGAGCTCCTTGCCGTACCCGGTCTTCTCCACACCGGCCTCGAACGCGTCACGCTCCTTGGCCATCAGCTCGCGGATCTTCTTGCCGCACGCCTTGCGCAGGTTGTCGGCCTCGGCCAGGGAGTACCCGGCGAACTTCTGCGCGACCCGCATCACGCTCTCCTGGTAGATCATCAGGCCGTACGTGTCGTCGAGCACCTGTTCGGCGTCGGGGTGGAAGTACTCGACCGGCTTGCGCTCGTTCTTGCGGTCGGCGTAGTCGTAGTGCATGTTCACGCTCATCGGCCCCGGCCGGTAGAGCGCGAGCACAGCGGACACGTCCTCGAAGCTGTTGGGTGCCATCGCCTTCAGCAACTGGCGCATCGGCGGCGACTCGAGCTGGAACACCCCGATCGTGTCACCTCGTGACAGCAGGGCGAAGGTGGCCGCGTCGTCGAGCGGGATCTCGTCGACCACGAAGTCGGGGTCGCGCTGGGCCCGGATCATCTCCTCCGCGTCGGTGATGACGTCGAGGTTCCGCAACCCCAGGAAGTCCATCTTCAGCAGGCCGAGGTCCTCCACCCCGTGCATCTCGTACTGGGTGACGACCGGCGCGTCGGCCGGATCCTGACCGGACTCGGGCTTGCGCTGGATGGGCACGTAGTCGGTGACCGGATCCTTGGTGATCACCACCGCCGCGGCGTGGATGCCGTCCGATCGCTTGAGGCCTTCGAGCCCGCGGGCGACGTCGATCACCTTCTTGAGGTCGTCGTCGCTGTCGTACATCGCCCGCAGGTCGGCGGCGGCCTTGTATCCGTCGGCGTACTTCGGGTGCTGCTCGAAGCAGTACTTCAGTGGCGTGTCGCGGCCCATCACCATCGGCGGCATCGCCTTGGCCAGCTTGTCGCCGACGCCGTACGGGTAGCCGAGCACGCGGGCCGCGTCACGCACCGCGTTGCGCGCCTTGATGGTGCCGAAGGTGATGATCTGGGCGACGTGGTCGCGTCCGTACCGTTCGGCGGCGTAGCGGATCATCTCGTCGCGGTAGCGCGAGTCGAAGTCCATGTCGATGTCGGGCATCGACACCCGGCTCGGATTGAGGAACCGTTCGAACAGCAGGTCGTACCTGATCGGGTCGAGGTCGGTGATCCAGAGGCAGTAGGCCACGGCGCACCCGGCCGCCGAGCCACGGCCGGGACCGACCCGGATGCCGACGTCGCGGGCGTGCTTGATGAGATCCCAGGTGATGAGGAAGTACGACGCGAAGCCCATGTCGCAGATCGTCTTCAGTTCGTAGGCGATGCGTTCGACGGCGTCGTTCGGGATCGCGTCGCCCCACCGCTTGCGGGCGCCTTGCCAGGTGAGGTGCTCGAGATAGGCGGCGTCGTCGGCGAATCCCTCGGGCAACGGGAAGTCGGGCAACAGCGGCTTGCCGAACTCGATCTCGAGATCGGCCCGCTCGGCGATCCACAGCGTGTTGTCGCACGCCGAGGGCACCTCGCGGAACAGGTACCGCATCTCGGCCGCCGACTTGAGGTAGTGCTCGTTGCCCTCGAACTTGAAGCGCTTGGGGTCGCTGAGCAGCGCCCCGGTCTGCACGCACAGCAGGGCGTCGTGGGCCTCGTGGTCGTCCTGGTGCGTGTAGTGGCTGTCGTTGGTGGCCAGCAGCGGGGCGCCGATGCGTTTGGCGATCTCGATCAGCTTCGGATTGGTCTCGCGCTGCGCGGGCAGACCGTGGTCCTGCAGCTCCACGAACAGGTTGTCGCGGCCGAAGATGTCCTGCAGGCGCGCGGCCTTCTCGACCGCCCCCTGCTCGTCGCCGTTGAGCAACGACTGCAGGACGTGCCCACCGAGGCAGCCGGTGGTGGCGATCAGACCGTCGGAGTACTTCTCCAGCAGCTCCCAGTCCATCCGGGGCTTGTAGTAGTAGCCCTCCATGAACGCCAGGCTCGACAGCTGGATGAGGTTCTTGTAACCGGTCTGGTTCTCGGCCAGGAGGGTGAGGTGGTAGTAGAGCTTCCTGCCGCCCTCGGTGTCACCCCCCGAGTCGTCGACGCGGCCACGCCGGGCGGGCCGCTCGCTGCGGTGGTCGTGGGCCATGTAGGCCTCGGTACCGATGATCGGCTTGATCCCCTGGTTGCGGCACTCGCGGTAGAAGTCGAGGGTGCCGTACATGTTGCCGTGATCGGTGATGCCGATCGCCGGCATGCCGTCCTCCACCGCCTTGGCCACCATCTCGTCGAGACGAGCCGCCCCGTCCAACATCGAGAACTCCGTGTGGACGTGGAGGTGGGTGAAGGAGTCGGGCATCGGGGAGTTCTCTCGAATTACTCGGGTGTGGTTCGAGAGACTCTAGTGACTACAGGTAGGGGCCGGAGCGGTCGGGGCCGGGGGTGGCGCCGGGGTTCGGTTGTTGCGGGCCGCCGGGGAGTTGGCGCATCTCCTGGAGCTGCTGACGGGCAGCGAACTGCTGGGCCATCAGCGTCGCCTGGATGCCGTGGAACAGGCCCTCGAGCCAACCGACCAGCTGCGCCTTGGCGACACGCAACTCGGCCTCGCTCGGCACCTCGTCGCCGTCGAACGGCAGCGCCAGCGACCGCAGCTCCTCCTGCAGGTCGGGTGAGAGCGCCTCGGCCACCTCGGTCACCGACCGTTCGTAGATCTCCGCCAGCCGCTCACGTGACGCCTCGTCGAGCGCCGCCGATCGCACCTCCTCGAGCAACTGCTTCACCATCGAACCGATGCGCATCACCTTCGCCGGCGACGTCACCGACTCCTCGTCGCCGTCGGGCGAGAAACCCTCCGGGAGCGGTACCTCCGGGGGCGACATCTCGTCCGGGCCGGTGGCGTCGTCGGAGGTGGCGGCGTCGTCATCGATCTTCTGCGCAGGGCTCGTGTCGGACATGGCTGCCTTTCTAGTGGTTCGACGGGCAACGGGGGTTTCCCGATCCTTGGCCTGGTCACACACGGGCACTCACGAGCGGCACCAGCACCTCGGCGGAGGTCAGCGACCCGTGCCGGCAGACCAGCTCGAACGGACCCGAGTCGGCCGCCTCGTGGAAACTCACGGGCTGGTGTGCCACCAGCGCCACGTCGCCGAGACGGGCGCGCACCACGGGCGCCATCACCGGGCCGAACCAGTGCTCGTCGAGCGTCTGCTCACGGGTCACCACCCAGGCCAGGTCGCCGACTTCGGCTTCGGCCGCCGCCCGCACCGATTCGACGGCACCCGATCGGGCATGGAGCCACCGGAAGCGCCCCTCGCCCGACTGCAGCACCACGTCGGCCAGCATCTCCGCCGACGGGTACACGATGCGGTCACCCACGTGGACCTGCCCGTGATCGGCCGTGACGAGCAGCGCCGTGCCGGCAGGAAGCGTGCGCAACAGATCGGCCACGAGCGCGTCGGCGGCTCGCAGCTCTGCCTCGTAGTACGGGCCGAAACCCCGCTCGTGGGCGATCTTGTCGATCCCGCCGTAGTAGCAGTACACGAACCGCTCCCCCGCGTCCACCTGCCGGCGAGCCTCCACGGCGATCGACGACGACGCCCGCCATCCCACCGGCTCGCAGCCTCGGAGGTGGGCCTCGCTGAACGCCGACGCCTGCAGCTCGGCCGGGCTCACCACCGGAACGGTCATACCGAGGAACGGCTCGAAGGGCTGCACCTCCTTGGGTGGGTGCGAACGCCGCACCGGCTGGTCGCCCGACGCCCACCGCAACATGTTCACCACGTCGCCGCCCAGCAGGATCCGGTAGCCGATGATGCCGTGCTCGGCCGGTGTCAGCCCGGTGGCGATGGAGGTGAGCGCCGTGGCGGTGGTGGTGGGCGCCACGGTGGTGATGGGACCGCCCACCATCGACGACACCGTGGGCATCAGCTCACGGTGGTCCTCCAACTGCTCCCATCCGAGGCCGTCCAGGACGAGCAACACCACGCTCGACGCCGCCGTGACCGGCTCGGGCATCCACGACGGGAGTCCGTCCGCCCACGACGTGGGCCCCAGCAGGCTCGGCACGATGCCGCGCACGTTCGCGCCGGCATAGTCGGGGATGACCGGGCCGCCTGCACCGCTCGCCGCTCCCGCCGTTGAGATCACCGGAGCAGTCCACCACGTCGAGCAGGGCTGCGACAAGCGCTGCCCGTCGGGTGTCGGGCAGTAGTGTGAACCCGGTGCGGATCTCGACCCGTGGTGACTACGCCTGCAGGGCGCTGCTCTCGCTGGCACTGCACGCCGACGAGAGCGGCCCCACCTCGGTCCGCGACATCGCCGAACGCACCGCACTGCCCCAGCCCTACCTCGAACAGATCCTGCTGGCACTGAAAGGTGCCGGACTCGTGCGCTCCAAGCGCGGGGTCGGCGGCGGCTACGTGCTGGCGCGGGATCCTGCCGACATCAAGCTGTCCGAGATCGTGTCGGCCGTCGAGGGGCCGATCACCTTGGGCGACTTCGGCCAACCGCACCAGGACGGCGCCTGCGACCACGAGGGCCAGTGCGTGCTGCTCGGCATCTGGCACCAGGCCGGCGAGCACATGCGGGCCTATCTCGAGGGGTTCACGCTGGCGGGCATCGCAGCGATCGCCCGCGGCGACGCCCCCTGGGTCTGAGGCCTCGGGCTGGCGCAGTCACACCTCGGCGGCGTCGAGCCACGCCTGCAGGTCGGCGGCGAGCTCACTCGTGAAGGTCACCCGCTCGCCGGTCGCCGGATGGTCGAAGGCGAGTTCGGCGGCATGGAGGAACGGCCGCGTGAGCCCGAGGTTCGGGCGTCGCTGTCCGTACACGGGGTCGCCGACGAGGGGATGGTCGATCGACGCCAGGTGGACCCGGATCTGGTGGGTGCGGCCCGTCTCGAGCCGGCATTCGAGACGTGACACGACGGCCGGGCCCCGGTACGACCCCACGACCCGGTAGTCGGTCCGGGCGGGTCGCCCGTTGGCCACCACGGCCATCTTCAGGGGATCGCCACGATCGCGGCCGATCGGTGCGTCGATGATCCCGTGCGGTGCTTCGGGCACTCCCCACACGAGGGCGTCGTAGCGACGGGTGGCGCTGTGGTCGGCGAACTGCTCGATGAGCCGCGCGGCCGCCTCGTCGGTGCGCGCCACCACCAACAGCCCCGAACTCCCGGCGTCGAGACGGTGCACGATGCCGGGCCGCATCGGGTCGCCGCCCACTCCGTCGACATCGGGATAGCGGGCCAACAGCCCGCTCACGAGAGTGCCGTCGAGGTGCCCTGCCCCCGGATGCACCACGAGCCCGGCGGGCTTGTCGACGACCACGACGGTGTCGTCCTCGTGCACCACGCCGAACTCCACCGACGCATCGGCGGTGGGCAGGTCGGGAGTGGGGATGGCAGCGGAGTCGATGCGCACCACCTGTCCCTCCGCCAGACGCACCTTGCCCGACGACGCCGGAACGCCGTCGACCTCGACGCCACCGGCGGCGATGGTGGCCGCTGCGTCGGATCTGCTGAGGTCGCCGATGAACGCCACGATGCGGTCGAGACGCTGGCCGTCGAGTGCCGCCGGTACGGCCTCGTCCACGATCATGCCGGCGCCTCCTCGTCGTGCAGCTCGCGCCGCCCGGACAGGATGCTGTTGAGGATCAGCAGGCCGGCACCGACGTTGATGCAGACGTCGGCCACGTTGAAGATCGGGAACCACTGGAAGTCGATGAAGTCCACGACGCCGCCGCGCAACCATGCGTCCCCGCGGAACATCCGGTCGACGAGGTTGCCGGCGGCGCCACCGATCAGCAGCCCCATCCCCCAGGTGCTCATGCGACTCGATTCGTGCCGCAGCGACAGCAGCAGCCACACGATCACCAGGGTGGCCACCACGGCGATCACCGGGCCGAGGCCGGAGGCCTGGCTGAACGCCATGCCGGTGTTGAAGGCCAGGTTGAACTGCAGGGTCCAGAACACCTCGATCGTGGAGTCGTCACCCAGACGGTTGACGGCCCAGTGCTTGGTGGCCTGGTCGACGACGAGCACCGTCGACGCGATGAGAACCGGCGCGCGCCACGCGGCGATCGACGCCATG
>Ga0102938_10001001_pt1 | contig 21449 bp, 18 predicted proteins | sample SalPonR2_B_D2_MG_FD_84516 | JGI IMG/M metagenome (GOLD analysis project Ga0102938, IMG submission 84516) | Salt pond soil microbial communities from South San Francisco under conditions of wetland restoration - Salt Pond MetaG R2_B_D2_MG | ecosystem: Environmental > Aquatic > Marine >... | reverse complement strand
ATTTATATATCTAAATATTGCAATATAATAATTAAAAAAATTTATTTCTTCAGTATTTCCACAATTTTACGTACCCGATCATCAACTACGCTATAGCATGTTATCACCCCTTCTTTCCTTGGTGTGATTATGCCTCTATCCTGTAATATCCTCAGGTGCTGTGAAACGGTTGACTGGGGTATATTGAGCCGCTTCACCATATTATTTACGTTGCACTCGTCCCGCATCAGGTTGTGTACAATCTCAAGTCTCACCGGATGTCCGAGAACCTTTAACACCCTGCTTGTTTCTTCAAAATTCATTTTTCAGCTGCCTGTAGTATCATTTCTATAGGATAATAGTAAATTATTAATGCCCCACCAATTAGTCAACTCCAATACTGAATCAATTTCAGTAATCCAGCAAATTTCTCGTAGAAAAACTGGGATCAGAGGTAACATTAATACCCAGTTTTCGCAATCCAACATCATCTCCGGGAGTGGGCATATGGGTCATGTGCATCTCGCATTTCTTTAGATCAGGCAGATGCTCCATCGCGGCGTGTGCCGTGGGGTTTGCCCCCGCGCTGATAGCCAGCGCGATAAGTGTTTCCTCAAGGTCAAGACTGAGTGACCGTGATCCAAGGAGATCCCCTTTCATTTTACGAATTGAATCAATAACTCCGGGAGAAAGCAGGTGAATGTTATCAGGAATGCCCGCGAGCGTTTTAATGGCGTTCAAAATAAGTGCCGGTGTGGCATGTAAAAGCGGCGAGTTCTTCCCTGTAATTATGGTTCCATTATCAAGAAGAATGGCGGCACCACAATAAATACCCTCGTTACCCTTTTTTTCTTCCTGTGATTCAACGGCTGTTTGTCGTGCGGGCTTTACCACCGGTCTGTCTTCGGGGTTAATATCAAGTTCCTCCATGAGAAGCTCAACCCTCTGAACTGTATCCCTGTCGGTAAAACCCATGGCGTATTCACAGGAATATCGGAAAAACCTGCGTATTATCTCCTGCTTAGAGGCCTCCTTCACCACTTCATCATCGGTTATACCAAATCCAGCCCTGTTCACCCCCATATCTGTGGGTGAAAGGTACATGGGTTCTGCCCCTGATATTTTTTGAAGAATTCTTTTCAGGACGGGGAAGGACTCTACATCCCGGTTATAATTAATGGCAACCCTGTCATAGGCTTCCAGGTGAAAGGGATCTATGAGATTGTAATCAGCGATATCAGCCGTAGCCGCCTCGTAGGCAATATTTACCGGGTGCTTTAATGGAATATTCCAGATGGGAAAGGTTTCAAACTTGGCATACCCGCTTTTTATTCCCCGCTTATTCTCATGGTATACCTGTGAAAGACAGGTAGCCATTTTTCCGCTCCCTGGCCCGGGACCGGTAACCACCACAAGGGGGCTTTCTGTTTCAATATACTCGTTGGCTCCATACCCGTCATCACTGACCACCAGGTCGATATTGGTGGGATATCCACTTGTATACATATGTGTATACACCCGTATATTCTGTCGTTCTAGTTTCTTTTTAAATATCGTGGCAGCTGGTTGTTTCTCATATCGAGTTATCACTACCGCTTTAATTTCAATATCCCAGTCACGAAGATCATCGATAAGTTTCAGCACATCTGCATCGTAAGTGATACCGAAATCGGCACGAACCTTTTTTCTTTCAATATCACCCGCGTAGATACACAGTATTATATCTGCTTCGCCGCTCAATTGCTGCAACAGCCTCATTTTCACATTAGGATCGAATCCCGGAAGCACGCGTGACGCGTGATAATCGAATAGCAGCTTACCTCCGAATTCGAGGTACAGCTTGTTGTCAAACCGTGCAACCCGCTCCATGATAGCATTTTTCTGTTCTTCGAGATATTTCTTGTTGTCAAACCCGATCTTGTTCATTATGTACAACCTTAATTTACCACGGAGGCACAGAGATACAGAGGGATATGTATCACTTGTACTGTTTTTCTGTCCACTGTGGATTTTATAATTTTTCTAGCGTGTGTTTATTTTAAATTATGTTTTGCCGTAATTCGTGTCAATTGAATTAAGCATGAGTATGAGGGTATATTAAATATTTTTTTAACAGATACGCATAGTTTTGTGAAAAATGAGAAATGAGAAGTGATGAGTGATACTAATTGAATTATTATAATTATTAATTGGTATTGCAATATAAAATGGTATTATATTATAGTATGAAAAAAGCTCTACTCATCATCCTGGCTGCCTGTGTTATTCTATCATGCAGCCACAATATACATACGTTGCAGTCATCCAGCGATACAAATGATTTAATCATATGGGCCCATTCTGATATACAGTCACGAAACAATTCGCAAAAACAACATTATGAAATCGCTTTTAACGATGTTAAGAAAAATTTTTCTTCTGTCAATATGGCAATTGCTGCCGGTGACCTGGTCTGGCGGGATAACCTCCCTGAAGATTACTATTCATGGATGCGTACCCTGCGTCAGAATTCCGGCATCCCGGACTGGTATGAGATCGCGGGCAACCATGACCTCAATGACAGGGAAGCCTATATTGAATTCAGCTCAAGGCCCATGCATTACGCGGTAAAATATGGCAATACTGTTTTCATTTTATGTCGGACGAGATCCGCTCCGCAGTAACTGAAATCTCGCAGCCTGCGTTTAACTGGTGGCGTAACCTCGTGGTTCGAATGCAGGATCACAATATTATCGTGGTCACACATGCAGCCTTGAAGCAGAGTAAGCTTGCGGGAACCATAAACAGCACTATGACAATAGAGGGTTCAGATCGTTTTTACCAGGTACTTCAAAATCAACACGTAGACATCTGGTTGTCGGCGCATACTCATTTGCCCAATATACTCAGGGGGAAGTGGCATCGCGGCCATGACGTCCCCACCCTTTTCGTTGATATTTCCGGTATAGAAGAAACTTCTTTTTCACCAATAGAGTCATGGATAATACAGTTTCAAAACGGTAAAAAATCTGTTGTTCTTTATCCCCGAAATCACAGGCGGCAGATCAATTATCGCACGCAAATACTTATTCACCAGTTGCACTATCCCTTCCAATGGGATGGCAAATCACCGGAAATGATCAGCAGCATTGATTGGGAAAGTAGTACTCATTAATGTAAAAAAGTCTGCCAGTTTACCTGAATCCATACCGATGCCATTTTCGGGTCACCTTCTCTTCAATCTCTTTATCCATCTTGATCAAATCAGGAACATCACGAACCATCCCTTCGTCTCTGCGTTTAGTGGTGGCGTCCATTCCGAAACCATATAAACCTTTCTGCTGATCATCCACACGACGCATTGGGAAATACACATCACTTTCTGGTCTCACGTGAACTGAAACGGCCCAGAATATCCTGAACACATCATGAACATTTATGTCGTCATCAACGACGATCACGTTGATACCGTGATTACTGCCAGCAGTCATTTCACGAAAATAGGAGATTACATCTTTTGCTTCATAGGCTTTTTGCTTCTTTAGTGAAACTATAATGGTTAACGCGGTTCCGTTCACCCTGACTGCCACATCACGTATTGACTCACCATACTCTTTCCAGCGTGTTTTAATGTTTCTTACGATATCGCTGTTTGGCTCCACTATATCCAGTGGTACTTCGCGAATACCCTCTTCGGGCCATTTTTCTGTGGCATCAACACCCAGTCGGGCTCCAACACCCCTGGGACTGGTGGTGGGTTTCTCCAGGTCGGCAAGGCCTCTTGGTGTTATTATGAAATCGGCATCAGTACGGGCATGCCTGCAGATAGCGTCAAATACTTCACCAAGGTTGTGTACATCAACACTGTCATCCACAACTATCAGGTTTGTTACGTATGGACTCTGTGCGGCAAATGACCAGAGAAAATGCATGATCTCCTGTGCCTCGTAAATACGGCTCTTGGTGATTGAAACCACCATGGTGTACAATGTTCCGCTTTCATAGGTGAGATTTATATCAACAAGATTGGGAAAGAATATTTTTGCCATTTCAGTTGCCAGCCGTTCCATGGCCTTGCTCATGTAGTGAATCTCTGTAATGGGCATCCCCGTGGTGGCAGCATGCCAGATTGCGTCCTTACGCATGGTTATCTTTCTCACGTGAAAAACAGGTGTCTGCTTGACCGGACTGTAGAAACCGTTGAACTCGCCGAATGGTCCTTCGTCCACCCTCTCACCAGGTTTTACCACCCCTTCAAATACGATCTCGGCACCGGCAGGTATCCATAGATCAGAATCTTCGGCAATGGCATATTTTATGCCGCTCCCTTTCATCATACCGGCAACCATGAATTCGTCTACCGGCGGCATCAACTGGAATACCCCCGCCATCTCAAGGGCGGGATCACCGCCGATTGCCACCACCACGTCCATCTCGCTTTCTACCGCTTCGGCTTTCGAGTAATGCCTGTTTCCATGCTTCTGGGGCAGCCAGTGAATGCACAGCTTGTCTTTGTCAATCTGCATCATCCTGTAAATCCCCAGGTTGAGCCCACGGGTTTCAGGATCACGTGTTATTACCAGGGGCAAAGTCATGTATTTTCCGCCATCCTGCGGCCAGCACTTGATGAGTGGAAAGTTGTTCAGATCTATATCGTCCCCGGTTAGAATGATTTCTTTACACGGTACTTCTTTCCCGGGAATCTGTATGGGCAGCATGGAAGCGCTTTCTCTCAATTCGGCGTATGACTTACGCCAGTCTGTTGCCTTCATGGCTTTTCGAAGATTTCTGATCTTATTGAAGAAGCCTACGGATTTTGCTGCCAGAAGTATGTCCTTGTTTCTACCGGTAACGATAGTGGCCAGGCTGTCTGATCTTTTTTTCACCAGCTGGTTGAAATCTTCAGAGGCAAAGGCCCATGAAACCCTTCGCCATGCTCCGAATACGTTGCCAAGAATGGGTAATGTTGAACCTTTCACGTTCTCAAAAAGTACCGCCGGTCCGTCATTCCGTGCAAGGCGGTCAAGTATGGCGTTTACTTCAAGCTCTGGATCAACTTCTTCCTGAACACGAACCAGGTCGTCCCTTGATTCCAGATGGGCGATAAACTCCCTGAGATCTGAAAAACCCTGGTATTTCAGTTCATTTAAAAAGTTTTTGATTTCATTAACACTTTCAGGGGTAAGGTCAGATATTTTTTTCTTTAACCTGTCAACTTTTCGATCGGCCATTATACGCTCCCGGTAAATATTTCTGTAGTCAGGTATTAGTATATCACATTAATCGTTACTACTCAGCTATTATCAGAATATAGATGATTTTCTATAAAATGAACAGATATAGAGATGGTTCCCCCCGCCTTTGGCGGGGGGAGAAGTCAGATTAATATTCATTTTAGAATTACAGCTAAGTAGTTACTAAAAATCATTATATTCTGATTGATTGTGATCAGGCTTCCATTTAACCGATGCCTTATAAAATAAATTATCAACATAATAAAGGTACACCCTGGTATCACTGCCCCGTGTAACCGTTAACGAAAACCTGTCACCTGTTTCCCAGAGAAGGTGTTTGCTGTTTTTACCTGGTGTACTGGATGATTGTTCACCATACTTCTCGCTCAGATGGTCAACCAGGTGATTAAAATTTTCATCAGATAAGCTGGTCTGTACATTTATGGCATATAGAAAGCCGGCATAATTGAAGATCAGGCTAATTTTTCTGCCCCCTATCTCCATATCAAGAAATGTATGATAGGCGATAGTTCTTTCATAAAATGATATATCCCTTACATGCAGCAAACGGATGACATCTTTTTTACGATCTCCAAGATAAAAGCCATCATATCCTGAAATATTTTGAGGACCTGCAATTTTACCCCACACCGGCATGATACTCATCACGCAGATGAAGCAAAGAATGATCATGGTTATGTTGCTGGATTTAGTCACGATTCATTTTTTTATTAAAATACTTTATCAGTAAAACCTGGTTTCCTCTCCTGTTGAATTCTACACTGTCAAATATGTTAAAGGCCATCCGTAACCCCCTTCCATGTGCAAGCATCTGGGCGTCGACATCATCCTCTATCATGCTGATAATGTTTTTGTAGTCAAAACCGTTTCCTTCATCTGAAATTTTATATATTACCCGCTCACTATTCAGTAAAAATTCAATGGTTACCCGCTTGTTGCGGTACACCGCGTCCTTCTGACGACTGAGAATAAACTCCATGTAATTACCATTTTCAGTCGCCTGTGACTTTTCATTAAACGAGATGTTCAGGTTTCCATGTTCAATAGCATTTATTATTATTTCTCTTAGTCCCAGTTTAATAGCACTTGCCTGTTGCTTGTCGATATACCGGGGTAAATTCAATACCAGCCTGTTACATATCTCCTCTGCGGCTATCAGGTAATTACCGATGGTAAAATGCATCTTTTCAGAATTAATATACCTCATAATAGAGTCATCAGGAACACTGGATGCCTTCATGAGGATCTCGTTCTTGTCATCAATATTAATATGCTCAATGCGAATATGGTATTCTCTTGGTTCATATGTCCCATGGGCCTTTAAAAAGGTCTTAAAATATACAGGACGTCCCTCGTTCAAAAGAATATTGATCTTCTCCTGGATAAACTGCATGGTAAATTCGCTTTCATCCTGGGGGATATAGACAAGATCATAGAACTTGAACTCTTCAAGGTTATCAATATTTATTACCAGCTGATTTAAGGCAGCGCGATTGGCATTAAGGCATCTCATATCAAGGTCAAGGGAAAGTATACAGTCGTTGGTACCTTCAACCAGGAATCGGTATTTTTCTTCAGAGATACTGATTATCTTGTGGGCAATTTCGAGTTCCTGGGCATATGTAATAAATTTTCTTGTGACACTTGACATGAAAAACATGATAGCCATGGTAATTCCTACGCTGAACCTGGAAAAATAAGATTCCGGAAAAAAATCTATGAAAACACCCGTATGTACGTGAACCGTGTCAACTATGGCACCAAAAAACGCCAGCAGGAGACCAATTACCGGGTACACCAGGTAATTAAGATTTTTGTGCCATATTATATCAATTATTACAACTGTAATGCTGTAAATAATATAGATTCCAAGCAGGGCGTCACGTATGGCGTACAGGATTCCCTCCTGTCCCCTCCCGTAATCAGCTTCGTACGTAAGCCACGATGCCTTGGTAGTTTCCATACTGATAAACAGGTCAGGCTTAACATACGCAGCCACGATGACGATAATCGCGTAACCTAAACCAATTACAGCGAGAATCCTGTTGATCCGGTGCATTCTGTCATTTAATTCAAGTAAATACATGAGGGCATATGGCAGGGCGAAAAGGAAACATGCACCCGCCAGCTGTTCAATTCGATGAAATTGCACCGATAACTCCCTGTTGTGCAGCCAGCCTCCAATGGACAATATCATCGTTTCGCTCCCGACAAAAAGTATACCCAGGAATGCGAACACAGCCACGGTCATATACAGGGTTGACTTGTATTTCCACGACATGTACAGGTACAACAGGAATCCACCCAAAAGAATTCCCGTACAAATCGGGGGAAGTAGAAATTGAGCGATGCCAAGATCATGAGTAAATGAGATCATTACCTGTACCTCCATTTAACATACCTGTATATCTGCAATGGCATCTTAAGATTGGGTGTGAAAACTTTTGTATCTTTTCTTCGCGATTGTACTGATTTCCCTGATAAACTTGTCAGGATCCCTTTTGTATTTTCTCATTCTTTCACGAATCATGTGTCGGACTTCATTAATATTCACTGCGGATCCACCATAGGTAATTTCAATATCTCTCTGTACCGTGTTATAACTCTCTTCTGAATGTTCAATTCTCTGACCAATTATATTGTTCTGAAGTCTTCTGTGTTCAAGTTCAATATTGATCAACTCTTCACTTTTATCTTTAACATCTGAGTACACAACAAGCGACGGAAGGTACTCTTCTACATGGTCAGCAAGAAGAAATTTCTCAAGTTCTCCGTCAAAATTGAACAGCACAAGAAGTGATTCGAGGGATGATCCGTATAAGGTTATCCTTGAAACAGGTATCACGCTCAACGAAGGATTGAATGCGATTGAATTAACAGTTGAGAATGTATTGACCCCGGCCTCTCCCCGTCCAATATATACTATTTCTTCATCCTTTAAATCTTCTTTAGCCATGTACTTCTCAATCTCGATACTTTTACGATTACCTGATACAAACCTGTTGATGTCGCCGGAATATACACGGTATTTCGTGTCTGATTGGTCTATCTTGTATTCTGTTGATATAAGGTTTTCTTCACTCAGCCCCAGACGCCTGATAAATTCTATTGTTATTTCATAGGGAATGGCACTGAGCACAACAGGATCGTATTCTTTTACATATTTTACAAATGTTTCAGCCCCAAGGAACAGCCGTGATTTCTTTCCGATGGCGGAGACACACGGTATTGGTACATCCTTCAAAAGGAAGTCAGGATAATATATTGCCAGTTTCAGGAAAGAAAAAGGTATGTTTTCTTCAGCAGAAAGTTTTCTGTTTACACTATCCAGGATATTCTCAAGCCCCACAGCTTCTTCATCGAAAAATATTGAGTCAAGAAGCTGATTGTAATCCCCAATCTCAAGAAAATCACCAAGTCCCAGAAACAATTTTCTTGGCTTTTTCAGCAATGACGAGGTTTGCCTCAGAAAATTTTTTTTATCAAGGGTTTTAAGTTCGAACCCTTTTTCCTTCCCATGGTTTATCACCAGGGTATATTCGATTTCGGCCATATATTTAATTCCATATTTTCTTGTTTTTCTTTTTCTATTTTATTTTACACCAATGTCAAGCTCTTAATGATTCTATTCTGGCAGTCATTTTATACCTTGAAAACTCATTTTTTATAAAAAAAATTGTTGAAATGCAATGATTCCCTTGGAATATACAGGTATATTTCAGATAAATATACAACACAGGAGTTTTTTTATTATGAAGAAAAAGATCGTATCTAAATTCGGTGGCAGTTCCGTTGCCAACGCAGAGCAGATAGAAAAGGTACGCAATATTGTGGCATCTAACACCAAGCGAAAATTCGTGGTAGTATCTGCACCTGGTAAAGACGCAGATGATAGTGAGAAGGTTACTGATCATCTTTTCAACATTGCCACAGAAGGAAAGCATTTCAGGGAGCAGAAAAAGAAAATTTCCCCCAAGAAGAGTTATGATGCCGTTGTTGCCAAGTTTAAAAAAATTATCTCCAATCTAGGGATAAATGCTGATGACATTATAAAGGATATAGAGACAGATCTTCAAAGAAGTGTATCCGATCGAAACAAAATTGATTTCTTCGCATCCAGGGGTGAACACTTTAATGCTAAGATAATCGCAAGATACTTTCAAAGCAAGGGTATGAAAGCCGAGGCATGTTTACCGGAAGACTACGGATTTATCGTATCACATGATTTTGGTAATGCAAGGGTATTACCTGATACCTATAAAAACATAAAGAAACTCTCCGGAAAAAATTCTATCTGTGTATTCCCCGGATATTACGGTGTTACTAAAACCGGAGAGGTGGCTGTAATGTCCCGTGGCGGATCTGATCTTACCGGTGGTGAAATTGCCTACGCGATAAATGCTGAAATTTATGAAAACTGGACCGACACTGACGGGATTTACCAGGTTGATCCACGGCTGATCACTGACGCTGATATTATTACCAGGCTTACCTACAAGGAGCTGCGTTTGCTGGCATCAAAGGGATTTAACGTATTCCATTACGATGCCATGGTAAATTGTAAAAAGGAAAATATACCCATCAGTATACGAAATACCAATAATCCTTCCGCACCGGGCACCATGATCGTTTCAGAAAGGGTACCAGAGGAAACCGTAATTGGAATATCAAGACTTGACAATATCGCCTATGTATACCTGGAAAAAGACATGCTTGGTGAGACGATCGGTTTTGCCCAGGATCTGCTGAAAATTTTCAGGGATAACGGTATAAATACATATCATTATCCAACTGACAAGGATGATATCGCGGTTCTTGTCAACCAGGACAACCTGACTGGACAGGCAAACGATCTGAAAGACGAGATAATGAATACATTCAAACCTGATGTTATAGAGATTAAGTATAACCTGTCAATTATATCCCCGGTTGGTATTGGCATGAAAGATCAGCCTGGAATACTTGCAACAACGGCAACGGCCCTGAAAGAAAAGAATATCAATATCGAAACAGTTGACCAGAGTCCATCACAAATGAGTGTTCACTTTGGTATTCAGACTTACTACGCGGAAGGGGCGTTACGGGCAATTTACGACGCATTTTTGAGATAGTTGCAATTGTTATTACCAGTGCCCCCTCATTTTAATGAATGAGGGGGCTATTCATATACTACTTATAACCAGCCGATCTTTTTTGCTTCGTGACGCAGCTCATCCCGAAAATCCGGATGAGCTATACTTATTAACGATTCCACCCTGGTCTTGACATTCTCAAGTTTCAGGTTTACCACACCATATTCTGTTACCACGTATTCCACGTCATTTCTGCTTGTGGTGACCACTGTACCATTAGTCAGGGTGGGCATAATTTTACTGTGCATCTTACCGTTTTTATCAGTGTATGTTGAGGTGAGGGATATGATACTTTTCCCTCCTTTTGATTTTTTTGCTCCCTGTATGAAGTTAACCTGTCCACCTGTACCACTGTATTGTTTTGTACCGATAGACTCTGAGCCGGCCTGTCCGGTAAGGTCCATCATCAGGGTGTTATTAATGGATATAAGGTTATCATTTTGACCGATAACTTCAGGTGTATTAACCCACCCGATATCACAAAGCTTAAAAGCATCATTATGATCAATGTATTCGTAAAATTCTTTTGTGCCAACGGCAAATGAAGAAATAATCTGCCCGGGGTAGAAATTTTTCTTCGAGCAATTGAGAACACCTGCTTCAACAAGTCGCATTACTGATGGTGTTATAACTTCACTGTGCATTCCAAGATCTTTTTTATCATAAAGTAGATTACCAATGGCGTTGGCAAGTCCCCCTATTCCAAGCTGTATTGTTGCACCGTCGGGTATAAGCTCGGCAATATAATTTGCCATCTGCTTTTCCAGTTCGGTAATTTCAATCTCGGGCAATTCAAAAAGTGGCACGTCATTCTGTATTATGTGGTCGACTTCGGACACATGAATTTTGAAGTCATCACTGTTAACCCATGGTGTATTGCTGTTAATCTCAGCTATAACTGTTTCTGCCCTTTCAATGGTTTCTTTTTGTGGAAGAAAGGCACCAAAACACGACCTGTTCATATACCCGTTTTCATCCGGAGGTGTTGCTACAAAGGCGACCCTGTTACAATTGGCCTTGAGTCCTGCTGCCGGTATGTCACTCAGGTGCATTGGCTTGTATTGGGCTACCCCCCAGTCCATGCAAACCCTTTCCATGGGCCCCACGAACATGGTTTCAATATGAAAACTTTCCATATTTTCAGGCTTCATATAATCATAAAGCCCCATTGCATAACCCTGGTATATAGTTACATTTTCTACTTTTCCAGCCAGCTTTCCCAGTTCAGTAGCAAATCCTGATGGTATGCCTGTACCACCGCCCAGGAATACCCTGTCATTACTCTGAACAAGTGATGCCGCATAGTCTACAGTGGTAAATTTTCTTTCATACTCATTACGCCATGAATCCGACATTTTAAAACCTCTACAAAAATTATTATAATTATTTTCCAAATTGTCACTTATTATATACCCATCTAAAAAGAAAAGTACTTTTCAATTATTTTATATAATATAGTATATGCTATACTCTATCACGAAGTGGGGCAACTTTACATGAAGCGCAAAACATATATCATACTTGTAGTTCTCATAATAACATTACTATCATGCGGCAGCGATCAAAATGTTGCAAATGGCCCTTCAATCGGCATAACATACGGCACGGTTCAGATGAAGATGGATACCTTTTGCATCGATATAAATAAACAGTATGTTGAGGCTGTCAACAAAAATGGTGCACATGTAATAAAGATCACTGTAGATGATGATTCAGCTGAAATTGACAGGAAACTGTCGATGCTTGACGGTATTCTTATACCGGGGGGACTTGATGTGCATCCATCCAGGTATAATGAGAAAGAATTTCACAAGCTGGAAGCAGTTGATCCAGAACTTGACGAACTGGAATTCAGGGTTTTGAAATATGCACGGAAAAATGAGTTACCAGTACTTGGTATATGCAGGGGATGCCAGATTTTGAATGTGTTTTACGGAGGCTCACTCTACCAGGATATACCTTCCCAGTTCAAAGGCAAAACAAGCGTACAACACAGGGAACAGCTTGACCTGCTGGTATATACACATTCTGTTGCTTGTTACCATGACATACAACTGGAGAGAGGAACAAGGCTTATTCGGATGCTTGGCAATGACACACTTGAAGTAAACACATATCATCACCAGGCAGTAAAAGATATTGCACCGGGTTTTATTGTAAATGCCCGATCCCGGGACAGACTTGTGGAAGGTATTGAACATAAAGGTAATATTTTTATTCTTGGAACACAATTCCATCCCGAAAAAATGAGGGATGATCGTCCTGTGTTTAATAAAATATTTAAAAAATTTATCAGGGCTGCCACGGTTTACCAAGAGGTACACACACAATAGTTCCTGCATCCTGAATTGCCCTTGATTACAATCACCAGTAGTACACGGGTGAACATATATTTATTTTATACAAATATAATATAATTGACATATATTTGGTTACAAATAATATGTATACATACTATTTGTAAAAAGAGTAATATTTATGATTCCAGAAGACTTCATATTTTATAAAATATCCAGGGCGGCACAAAAAGCGAACAAGTTCTGGAGCAGGAAGATTCAGCATTTAAGTATTACCCCTGTACAGGGTCTGATTCTTCTTTTTCTTCATGATCAGGACCAGGTAACTTTTTCTGAATTGAGCAAGAGAACCGGTTTGGATAGTGCCACATTGACAGGGATAGTTGACCGGCTTGAAAGAGCAAATCTTATACTGCGCATGCAGAAACCGGGGGACAGGAGGGCTTTTCTTATCTGCCTCACGGTTGAGGGTGGAACTGTTGCCGGTATAATCAATACAACGGCAGAAATTTCCAGTAGTGAATTCCTTGCTGATTTTTCAAAAAAGGATATTTCAGACTTAAACCAGTTACTTGACAAAATCGGGTCATAACATATACTCACCATATTCCACTATTGCAAAAGAACAACCTGGAGGACAATTACCAATGAAAGATGATGTTGCTTATTCAGCTGATGATTTAACCGAAAAGTTGCAGAATGTTTCTGATGGCAAAGAAATATCATGCGAAAACGCATTCATCGTTATTGAAGATACCGGTGTGCTGCCACTTGATGTTGGAAAACTTATCAACAGGTTGGATATGAAAATTACCTGCTGTCAACTTGGTCTTTTCGGCTATAAGCCGGACAAAAAAATCCTAAAACCCGCCGATTCCGTTACAGAGCAACTTTCATCTTTAATCATGCAATATGTAAACAATGGCAGGATTATTTGCGCTGACATATGGGAAGTTGCAGATTCTCTGGGTATAACACGATTAGATGCCGCATCAGCATGTGAAAAGCTTTCCCTTAAAATTAAAAAATGCCAGCTTGGAGCATTTTAACCAGCTTCCGAAGACATAGAATCTTCTGGTGACACCTTTTCACTGAATATCAACCATGGAATAAGCAGTGTTGCAATGAACATCAACACTCCACTCATTGCAAAGGCAATACTCACATTCAGCATATCCATCATGAGACCAATGATCACCGGTCCCGCCATCATGCCAAAACTGTGGGCTAGAGTAAGAAGTGACATCATGGAGGCCATACTGCCATATTCCCGTCCTGCAATTACTGTTACTGCCATTACTGAAGGAACGGATATACCTCCACCTATACCGATTACTACACTCACAAGGTAGAGCTGCCATGGATACTCTACCATGGCAAGTATAAACATTGAGGCAGCAGTGATACCCCCTCCTGCAATCATAAGTATCTTTTTATTACCCCTGTCAGCCAGTATTCCCATGGGTGTCATTAACACAGCACTGATAAGAACACTCAGGGTTATGACTATACCAATAGCCATACTTTCCATGTGAAACTGTATGTCCGCAATCAATGGGGCAAAGGACCATATAGATCCTATACACATGGTATATGCCAGTCTGAAGATAAAAAGTCCCGTCACACGCCGGTCTTTCATCATTGACAGGTACTGCCCTGGACGTCCTGCCAGTGATGCGGAGACTTCCAGTGTAACCGGTGGTAAAAAATAGATGCTGAGAATGAAACCAGAAAAACATATCAATCCCATGGACATAAATGAAGCATCAATACCACAGGTGTCTTTAACAAATCCACCCAGAACCGGTCCTGAACTCAATCCCCCATAGAGGGCAAGATGAACCAGGCCCATGACAGTACCCTCTTTCTCATGGGGTGTAATATCTCCCGCGTACGCCTGTGCTATGGGGAGTATCATTGCAGCGGCTCCCCCCTGTATAAAACGAATAATAATTAAAAATGCTATGTTGTCAGCGAATATGAATAGAACAGAGGCAATAAAGTATATAAAAAGTCCAAGTGTAATAAACGGTTTACGCCCCCTGCTGTCAGACAGAAATCCCACAAGGGGGAGCATTACTGTTCTAGACAGGGAGAAGGCACCAAAAATCATACCAATCAAGAAACCTGAAGCACCCATAGTATGGGCATACCCGGGTAGAAGAGGCACAACGAGACCGCTTCCCAGTGTTGATGAGAAAATTGCGATAAAAAGAGTGATCAAAATTTTCGTTGTTTTACGGTTGTTTGACATCATTATTCTTGTTATAATAATTTTAACCCGAGTTGTACTTCTACATATGTATACATGAAACGTCAAACCATTGTATAAAAAGTGAGTCAATTATTTATGAAAACAATCAATAAAAAGGTAATGAAAGAAGGGAAAAATTGCTGGGAAACTGAAAAAGCAACAAGAATTCGGTTTCTTTTGGACTCTGATTCATACTTTAGTGCATTGTATGATACAATAATCAACGCCCAAAAATCTGTTTTCATAATAGGCTGGGATATCCACAGTAAGTTATTGCTGCGTCGGGACGATGACGAATATGAATATCCCATTCGTCTCGGTGATTTCCTTAATGCGGTAGCAGAAGAGAAACCGGATCTGCACATCTACATTCTATCCTGGGATTTCGCCATGATATATCTTTTTGAAAGAGAAACCTTTCCCGTATTTCAACTGGACTGGAAAACCCACAAACGTGTTCGCTTTCACATGGATAACCATCACCCTCCCGGCGCATCACAGCATCAGAAGATCGTTGTAGTTGATGATGCTGTGGCATTTACCGGTGGAATAGACCTTGGAACAATGAGATGGGATACCTCTGAGCATATCCCCGATGATTCACGCAGAATTGATCCTGATGGGAACTACTATCAGCCATTTCATGATACGCAGGTTATGCTTGAAGGTAAAGCGGCCAGGAGAATGGCAGAAATAGCACGGGAAAGATGGAAACGGGCAACTGGAGAAGTACTTTCGGATTCAGAGAGAAAAGGTACCCCCTGGCCGGACCACATACAGCCTGATTTGTTAAATACAGAAATTTCGATCTCCTGTACCTACCCCCTGTACAATCAGTTTCCTGAAGTCAGAGAAATTGAACAGTTTTACAAGGATGCAATTATATCTGCAAAGGATACAATATACATTGAAAACCAGTATTTTACTTCAGGTATGATTGGAGAGCTATTAAGCAATCGCCTTCAAGAAGAAAATGGACCGGAAATTGTTATTACAGGACCTTTAAAAATGGCCGGTTGGATGGAAGAATCTACAATGGGATTAATGCGCTCCAAGTTACTGAAAACTCTCAGGGAATCTGATACTTATAACAGGTTGAAGGTAATGTATCCCGTTGCTTCTGATGGTAGAACACTGATAAATGTACATGCGAAAATAATAATAATAGACAATACTCTACTACATGTTGGCTCAGCAAACCTGAGCAATCGATCTATGGGTTTTGATTCTGAATGTGATGTGACCCTGGAAGCTGTCAATGATGATCAGGTATCATCATTTATCACCAAATTCAGAAACAGTTTATTGTCCGAACACCTTGATGTTTCCATTTCTGATATTAACAATACCCTGCAGGATAAAGGATCATTGATTAAAACAATTGAAAACTATACAGGAGGCGGCAAAACACTAAAGAACCTTGAATCAGAAATCCCCCCTATTCTTACAACAATTACCCCTGACGTAAACCTTGTGGATCCGGAAAAGCCAATAGACCCGGAGAAGTTAGCGAAAAGAATTCTACCCGGCACCACTGACAAGAAAAAGACATTTTCCCTTCTAAAAATAGCAACAGGTATTTTTGTATTTGTCGGCCTTGCCGCCGCCTGGAAATGGACACCACTGCAACAGGTTTTGCAACCATCTGTTATCGTTGATTTCACTCAACCATTTATCAATAGTTCATGGGCACCCTTTGCTGTAGCGGGATTATTCACTGTTGGCAGTGTTGTTATGATACCAATTACCGCAATGATCATTGCCACTTCATTGCTTTTCGGTGCGGTAACAGGATTTCTATACTCAATGGCAGGAGCTGTTCTTGCATCAATAATCACATATATCATAGGGCTATTACTCTGGCGTGATGCATTGCGGCAACTCGCGGGTAAAAGACTTAACAACTTGAGTGGCAAACTGGGAAAACAAAGTATACTTGTTATTGCCGCATTAAGAATGGTTCCAGTTGCACCATTTACTATTGTGAACATGGCTGCCGGTTCAGCGAAGATAAAATTTCCAGTCTTCATCACTGGTACAATTATTGGTATGATACCCGGTACCCTTGCTATTACAGTCTTTTCTGATAGCTTGTTGAATATGATTATACATCCAGAAATAAAAACGGTTTTGACCACCATCGGAATCATTATCGTTATGATTCTAGGAAGTATATTTGCAAAAAAGAAATTCAGTAAAAATGAATAAACTTGTGGTTGCCACATACAATATTCATTCCTGCATAGGTTCAGATAAAAGCTATGACCCTTTAAGAATTGCATCGGTAATTAATAAAATTAATCCTGATATTATCGGTTTACAGGAAGTGGATACCGGGTACCGCATCAATGAGAAAGTACACCAGGTATCAATTTTAGAGAATAAAACCGGTCTGAAAAGTATACCGGGACCAACAATAAAAAAGTCTACAGGCTTTTACGGTAACATAATACTGACTTCAAGGCCATATGAACAAGTATACTCTCAAGACATAAGTCAAACCGGTTTTGAACCAAGAGGGATATTACAAGTTGATTTTAATATAAATAAACTTAAAGTATCTTTCATTACCACCCATTTCGGCTTAAAAAGAAAGGAACGATATGCCCAGGCATCCTGTTTATTATCCCATATTGAACAAATAAATTCGGATATTACAATTGTAAGCGGAGACCTGAATATATGGTGCCCTTTAGATAAAACCAGTAAAAGTATGAATAACCGCCTTGGCGAGTCTCCCCGAAAACCATCATTTCCATCCAGGCACCCAATACTGGCCCTTGACAGGATTTGGATAATTCCCGAATCCAGATTAATAAGAATATATGCATTAAATATCAGTTCAACCAGGATGGCCTCAGACCATTTGCCTGTCATTGCTGAAATTGAATTATAAGATATAGAATTATAAGATTTACTTGCATTATTTCGCTGAATCTATTATATTATTATCAGTACATATTGAAGGGAGGGAATATGGACATTAAAAGTTTAACAGGAACTGACATCATGAATACCGGTGTTCTCGAAAAGGCACGGCAATACAGCAATGACGTGAGTACTGACAGGGGTCAGGATATAGCCGAGAACAGGGTACAACAACAGGAAGAAAATAAGGGCTTTAACATAGATACCAGCGCGTAATCAAATAAATTACATACGAGGCAGCAGGATAACCCGTTTACTGTGTTACATCAGTGGACGGGTTTTTTACAATAGTTATTGTATTTTTACTTGATTTATTTTCAAATTCAATTTGATGTACAGTACATCTACAATTACAAGAGATATATACCCATGCAATTGTTTAATAATAGTGAAAAGAATGATGTCAAAAATATTATCAATAATCATTGTGAAACTTTTATTAATGAAATTGACAATCAGAAAATAAAATCAGTTGTTTCTGATTTTTTTTACAATGATTGTGTTCAATATTTTTCAACTTTTATGCATCTTCAGCAATCCCTCAAAACTGATGCAATAACACAGGATTCGGCAACCGAAATTATGATTGAGCAGACTAATAAAATTCTGCAAAAAGGACGTACGCTTCAGGAATACCTTGAAAAATCCGATCATTCCCATCTTGTTGACAGTATAAAGAAAATATTCCGTAAAATCGGAATTCACTGGGGAGGAGAATCCAGGCTGCTTGCCCACGCGTTTTTTAAACCGCGGGGATACGCCGGAGATTACTTAATAATCGAAAATATATATAATAACATATCTTCATCACAAGGTCTTGGATTTTGTATTGATCAGACATTTTTAAGAGATGATTACGCAGTAGCCGTTCGCAGCAGAATGGAAAAAATGAAGCATGTATTGAATGGTTTTGCCTCAAATTCAGGTAATAATCTCAACATTGTTAATATTGCATGTGGATCAAGCAGGGAAATACGGCATCTACTGGAAGAAAAATTATTGCCGCATACAAAAGAAATAACAATTAATCTCATTGATCATGACCAGGAAGCACTCACATTTTCAAAAGAAAAGATAGATCCACATTTATATGGTTCTATTACTTGCAGGTATATTCAACAGAATGTGTATGATTATATATACTCCCCTGATGAACATGCTGAAATGTTTATGGATTCAGACCTTGTATACTCCATTGGTCTGGCTGATTACCTTTCAGATGAAGCATTCAAAAAATTTGTTTCATTCACACACCGTATACTTAAAAGCAACGGTACCCTTATTATTGCACATAAAGATTCTAAAAATTATAATCCACTTTCTGCAGACTGGTGGTGCGACTGGACATTTAACCTGAGAAATGAAAATGAAGTTATTTCACTTATTGAGAATTCCGGAATTGAAAATTATGAAATTTCTATAGAACGTGAAACAAACACAAACATAATACTTTTCATAAGAATCACTAAAAAATAATACTGGGAAATATATGTCAATTCTTGCACTTACAGGGTTAGTTAATTTTACCACCAGCCTGTTTGCGGGTATTTTTATACTCATCAAAAATCCCCGTGAAACACCAAGCAGGCTTTTTTTCATGGTCAATATCAGCATTTCACTATACAGTCTTGGATACTTTTTCTGGCAGATATCATCAACCATAGCCACTGCTACTACATGGTTTCACGTTTTAACCATCGGCATAATACTAATACAGATTACTTTCCTGCACTTCGTATTTTCATTTACTGAAATACTGAAAAACAAAAGAAAAGAAATATTTGTATATTACCTTATAAATGCGGCTTTTATCGTATTAAGCATTATCCCAGGTTTCTTTTATCATCTCGATCCGCGATTCAATCTTGGATACTGGCCTGCGGCCAGGCCAATTTTTCATGTATACCTGTTGTTCTGGACCTGGCAATGTATGTATGGATTATACTGGTTAATCAAAGGAGTAATGAAGTTTTCTGGAATTAAAAGTGAACAAATAAAGTTTATTATAATTTCCGCTATAATTGGATTTGTTGGTGGAGCATCCAACTGGCTGATATGGTATAAAATTAATATTCCACCATATGCTAATATACTTATAAGTATTTATGTAGGCATTTTTTTGTTTGCCATTATCCGACATGGTTTTTTAAACATACGAATAGTACTTACACATGCCAGTCTGTTTGTACTTCTATATTCTATCATTCTTGTTGTGCCGCTGATAATTGCCCAATTTACAGGTTATGGTATTATACCCTTTCTTATACTATTCATACTCGCAATTTTTGGTAATTTCTTTTACAGGTACCTGCAGCAAAAAGCCGACGAATTGTTAACCGCAAGGCAAAATCAATACAACAGTTTATTATACAATGCCTCACAAAGTATCGTACGGGAACGAAATCTTGAGAGAGTACTGCGAATCATTGTTATCGGTATCAAGAGATTGTTGAAAGTTAGTTATGTAAAACTGTACCTTGATGATCCTGAATCATCTTCGTACAAACTCAGGTCAATGCTTCCCAGGGAACAGGATGTCATTTTTTCTGAATACAATTATGAAGACCCTGTTATAGAGATAATTAAAGATTACAAGAGGGCAATTACCGGTTTAGAAATAAAACGATATACTACTTTTGAATCTGATGACATTATGCTCATCGTACCATTCATAATCGACGATCATCTTCTCGGTTTTGTTGCAATTGGTGATCATGATAAAAAGATGACATTCAGTATCGATGAATTGAAACTAGCCGAAATAATGGCCTATCACGCATCACTTGCCATTGAAAACTGCTTATACGTATCAGAGATCAAAGATGTCCAGGAAAAGCTTTTTCTTGCTGAAAAAAAGTCATTTATAGCAGGTATGGCTGAAGGAGTTGCACATCAGATAAATAACAGGTTGAATTATTTTTCACTATCAAGTGCTGAGCTGAACATGATAATAGATCAATTTGCGAAACAATACCCACAGCTTGCACTTGAGAGCCCGGTAAAAAATATGATTACTACCATCAAAAATATTGGTGATAATCTTATTGAAAATGTACGAAGAACTTCAAATATTATCAGGGGTGTAATCAATTATTCAAATATCGCAAAAGAAGATGCAAAAATTACAGGTATATCATTTAAAGACCTGGTTGATGAGGCATTAAATCTGGTCAGGATCAATCATGACACGGATACTATACCGGTACAGATAGAAATTAAATCATCCGTGCCGGTATATGGCATAAAATCACAATTGATAGAAGTACTTTTTAATCTTCTTGATAATAGTTATGATTCAATCGAAATGAAAAGTAATTACCTTAAATCAATTAAGAATGATATTTTATTCAATCCATATATTAAAATTACTATTACTGGTGATAACAAAACACATTCATCAATTGAACTGGAAGATAATGGTATTGGGATTAAAGATGAAGACAAAAACAAAATTTTTGCTCCCTATTATTCGAGCAAATCTACTGCCCTATCAAAGCTTAATTCTGGCCTGGGAATGTATTCAGTAAATCGAATAATTGAAGAAAACCATTCAGGAAAGATCTGGTTTAATTCAGTTTTTATGGAAGGTACAACTTTTTATATCAGGCTTCCTATACCTGATAAT
>Ga0102938_10000999_pt1 | contig 21455 bp, 15 predicted proteins | sample SalPonR2_B_D2_MG_FD_84516 | JGI IMG/M metagenome (GOLD analysis project Ga0102938, IMG submission 84516) | Salt pond soil microbial communities from South San Francisco under conditions of wetland restoration - Salt Pond MetaG R2_B_D2_MG | ecosystem: Environmental > Aquatic > Marine >... | reverse complement strand
CGCGCCGAACGAGAGCCACGCGCCGAACGTGAGTCACGCGCCGAACGTGAGTCACGGTCGCGTCGCAGTGAGCGTTCGTCAGCAGGCGATTACGGCTCCCCACGCCGCGATGTGGTGTCGATGGACGCCACCGAATCAAGTCGCCAAAGTGCGGCCAGTGGTTGGCGGTTTTACCTAGAACGCAAAAGCCCGATTGTCGACGCGCCGACCATCGGACCGCGGACGGCTCATAAGCTGGAAAAACTGGGGCTGTATACGGTCGATGACCTGCTGAACGCCGATCCGGAAGCAATCGCCGAGCAATTGGGCAATCGCCGCATCAACGGCGAGGATGTGCTGGCTTGGCAACAACAAGCGTCGCTGGTCTGTCGCATTCCGATGCTGCGTGGTCACGATGCTCAATTGCTGGTCGCCGCGGGAATCCATGAACCCGAGCAGGTCGCGCAGAGCGAAGCCAAGTCGTTGCTGACACAGATCGATGCGGTCGTCGAAAGCAGCGAAGGCAGACGCATCCTGCGTGGTTCGGAGCCGCCGGATTTGCAAGAGATCCAAGAGTGGATTGAGTATGCCGGTCACCATCGTGAACTGCGTGCCGCCTAGCAGTCCACTTGCTCATTTAGATCTTTGAGAACACCTTATTGCCCGGTCGTGGTTGACGACCGGGCATTTTTTGTGCGCGACAATGACTACCTCGAGAGGCACCTATGCCCGCTTCCTGTTTGTGGCCGCTCGAATTGCCTGCAGGGCTGCTGGAGCGTCCCCTTCCCGTGGACGTGCAACGGCGCATTGCGCAATCCGACGCGCTCACGCAAGCCTTTCACGATCGTCGCTGTTCCACATCGACGGAGCAGTTTGTCGCCAGCGATCACGCGTTGGTCTATCGCACGTTGGCGTGGATCGCCGACAGCCAAATCGCGATGGGGAATCGATTTATCGAGTGGGGTAGCGGATTGGCTGTCAACGCTTGCCTCGCCGCGACACTGGGCTGGGACGTGGTGGCGGTCGAAGCCGAAGCGACATTGATCAACGAGGCCCAAGGAATCGTCGCGCTGTGGCAACAACCGGTGGAACTACTACACGGCAACTTTCTGCCGCCACACAGCGAACGCTTGAGTGACGATCCCTATCTCCCTTCGTTGGGACACCCGGTGCCGTCGGTCTATGAAATGTTGGGGCTGGAGATCCAAGATTTTGATGTGGTCTTTGCGTATCCCTGGCCGGGCGAAGGCGACTTTATCGAGGAGGTGTTTCGAACGACGGCCGCCAACGGAGCGCTGTTGGTCTGTTTTCGTGGGCCGTATGAAATCACCGTCCAGCAGAAACGGACGCGCCGACGCAGGGTCTGATGGCGGAAGCCAACCGGCGGTTGAAGACGGGGCATGGCAGCAGGGACCGCTTCAGCCGGACCGCAGACTCCGGCCGCTACTGTAATGGGAAGCGAAGCAGGCAGGCGTGAGTCATCGGCTAAATGAGCCGCCTTGGCGATAGCCGCGGTTCCTGAATACAACCGGGGCTATCGCCCAAACGGCTAAGCAGAGTTCTGCCGAAGGATGCCTGCCAACCTGCTTATCGCGTTCGCTTCCGATCGGACCTTAATAGGGCGCGAACGCAGGATCGCACAGCACGTACAGCAGGTACAACTGACATCCGAACACGCCCAAGGCGACCGGCACCGCACAACGATGCCGTGCCATCCCCAGCCCTCCCAGGGCGGCCAAGACAACGACGTTGCCGGCGAACTTCAAGCCCAAGAATGTCGCCACCCGTGCTTGTTCGACGTTGTTGCCGTCCAGTCCCATGATCTTGCGTGCGACGGGATTCTGTTCCATCTCGGGCAAGCAACTGAGCGTGGCGATCGTCAAGTAAAAGTCGTACGCGGAAATCAATCCGATCCCCAACATCGCCACCACGACGACCATCGTGCGTTGTTCGTCCAGCCAGCGGCGCGGCGTCACAAGCCAACGTCCCCTTGGTCCCCATGCACGAGCGAGCCCGTTCGGCGGCACCGGAAAACCTGGAGCGGGCGCCGGAACCAAAATCTCCATTTCAATAGTCGACAATGCAGCACCTCCCCATTTTTGGGTGAACCGTCACGAGTGTTTCTGAAAATTTAACTCACAAGGTTTGGTGAAGTTCCGCGGAGGGGCTCGAATTGAGCGAAAATGCGGTTCAATGCGATCAAAGGGGAGGCAATTGCCGACCGGGGGGCGAAAGACCACAACATGCCGCATCAGCGTTGCAGTCGCTGCGACCGGTACCGTTATCGCAACAAGCTGACCGCCGAAAATGATCTCTTGTTCCGCAGTGACTAAACTAGGAACAGACTATGGGTATGAGAGCGCCTGTACGTCATGAGAGCGCCTGTACGGCTGGGCGGGCCTCCTTCTATCTAAACGCTGAATTTGAATTGTGGGACCGATCCGGATGACTTGCTGTTTCTCTTTGCCGACCGTGCGCCGCCTTGGTAATCGGTGGCTGTCTACGCCGTTGCTCGTCGGTGCCTTCTTGCTTGGCACCGCCTCACCCTTACTGGGCCAAGCCGATCCGCTCGACCCGTTTGCGCCGATGCCAGCGGGCGAGGACATTTTCGGGGGTGCGGCGATGGCCGACGATGGGTTCGGGGCTCCCGCAATCCCTTTCGATAGCCCGCTGGGCGCAGCGCTCACGCCGCCCACCGAGCAACAAGATCCGTTAATCCTCGAGTTACGGCGGTACGCCGAAGGCAGCAATGACCGCTTGGCGATCGCGATTCGCGAAGCCACTCGGATCGGCGCGTGGTCGGAAGTCAACGACTTCCTCACGCAACTGGCCAGCCGCGAGCTCGCCGCTCCGGCACTCGCATCGATCGCCGAAACGATTGGCGGGCCGTTGCTCGTCAGGCTCAAGACCCAGCCCGAACTCAACGCCGCCGCGCGGCCACAAATCGACGCCTTGCGTGCGGCCCTGAAGGCAAAGCTTGAAAACGTTGCGACAGTTCGTGCGGCGATCCCGCGGGTCGCCTCCAGCAACGTCGATCAACGGCTGGCCGCCTACCGCGCGTTGCTGGCCGGTGGCAATGTTTCGATCGCCCAAGTCGCCAAGGCGGCCGCTTTACCAGAACCACCGGTCGCGCGTCGGCGCTTGGCGGAAGTGCTAGCCGAACTGGGCACCGGAGCGACCGATGCACTGCGGCAGTTCGCACTCTATGGGGCTCCCGAACTGCGTGCTGGAGCCTTGCAAACGTTGGCCCTGCTCGACCGCGAAGCCACTCTGGAAGATCTGGTCGGAGCCCTGCATGCCGCACAAGCGACCGAGGAAGAACGAGCCGTGGCGTCGTATCATCTGGCAAGATTGTTCCCCAGTTTGCCGTCGGCCAAAGAATCCGAAGCCTACCTGTTGGACAAACTGCATGCTGCCGACCGCGTCGCCTTGCGAACGCTGAACAATGATCAAACGGTCGTCGTGTGGACGATCGGTGAAGATCAAACGTCGGTCGCGCCGTACACCGTTTCGACACGCTTGGCGGCGAATCAAGCGGCTGCGAATGCGGCGACTCGTCTGCGCCGGATGGCCGAGCTCAGTCCCGCGGCGCGGCAGGCGGCGTTGATGACCGAATTGGATTTCCAGGTCCAAACCGATCCGTTATTCGGCGTCGGTGTGGCCGATGCCGACACGCTACGCGCGGCCTGGGGCGAAGAAGCCTTTTCCGCCACGGCACTGGAAGCTTTACTGGCCCGCGCGATTGAGGAAAAGCGTGACGCGGCAACGATCGGCGTGTTGCGACTGTTGCCCGAGGATCCTCGGTTGGTGATCGCTCACGCAGAGCAGCCGACGACGTTGGTCGCTGCCGCCTCGCATCCGCATCCACGCGTCCGCTTCGAAGCGGTCCTGGCGCTGTCTCGCATGCCGGTCGCCGAATCATATCCTGACAGTAGCGTCGTCCTGCACCGCTTGATCGAGATGGCCAAGCTGGGCAGCCAACCGACGGCGCTGGTCGTCGAACCGCGACTGCTGGCAGCCAATCGACTGCAAGCGATGGTCAATCGATTCGGCTATCGTGTCGAAGTCCTGCCGAGTGCGATGGCGACGGTCGAACGCATCGAGCAGGGAGGCGACATCGAAGTGATCGTCGCCACAACCGACTTACCCGACCTGCCGCCGATCGAATTTGTCGACCGGATTCGTCGCCGTTCGCTGGGCCATGATGTGCCGATCGTATTCTTTGGAGACGAACGTCCGGGGACGGAAAACCGCCGCTTCGAAGCCCCCGTGCGCCGAATCACGCCCCCTTTTCAGTCGATCGATCAAGATCGCTACGACGTGTTGCTGGAATCCTTGGGCATGATGACCGATCAACTGCGGTTCGCGCTGTTTCATCCCCCTGTCGAAATTCCATTGACGCGTCCCGATCCGCAACTTGAAGAGCGTGAGCGCTATGCCGCGGCGTTGGACCTTGTGCGGGCCGAGATGCTTCAGGCCGAGAACGACCGCAACCTGCGTTACTTTGGGTCCGCGTTGGGACTGGAGGAGCATCCGATCGCCCTGGTCTGGCAATCGACCGAAGAAACCGAAGGCTCCGACATCCAGCAACTCCATCAGTTATTTGATGATTTGAGCTTTACCTACGAAAGCGTCTCCAACCTGACGGCCGTGGAACGACGACTGGAGCAGCACCGTCCGGTGCGGTTTCTGTTTATCCCTGCCAGCGAGGTGACCGATTCGGCGGAGCGTCTGGCCGATCGCATTCGGCAGCACCCGCGAGCCCGAGACTTGCCGATTTTCTTTTTTGGCAGCCCAACCTCGGGATTGGATGACCCAAAATTTGACGCACCTGTGCGACGGGCTCAACCGTCCCGTTCGCCCGTCACGTTCGGCGGTATCATGCAGCCGATCTTGGAAGCGGCATCGCTTCCGCCGTTAAGCACCGATGAACGCAAAATGTACAGCATTGAGGCGATTGAGTGGCTCGGTCGCATCGCCTCCGATCCGCGGTTCAGCTTCTATGATCTACGCAGCAGCGGCGTGGAAGCGGCACTGAGTTCACAAACCTCGGGTTCTAGCGAAAGCCAATTCGCAGTATTGTCTGGGCTCGGAACTCCGCAGTCTCAAGCCACGTTAACCGAATGGGCCTCCAATCCGCTGCTCCCCCAGGCGACCCGTCTTGCCGCCGCCGCAGCGTTTGCCGAATCGGTAAAAAGGTACGGGACGCGACTAAGCCGAACTGACGTAGCGATCCAGTATCGCCGATATAACCAAGCAAGCGATGACGACGTCCGCTTGGCAATCGGGCAGATCCTGGACACCATGGAACAACGTGTCGGTCTGCAACGGAAGTCGACGGTACCTCCAGAAACCGATTCAACGCTTGATGAAGCACCTTAATCCCCGCACCTAAATGCCACCTTTTGGGACTTCCCTTGAGGGCCAAACCGGCCCACCGATTCCTGGGATCATCGGCACGTCGCCGGCGATGCAGGGGGTGTACCGAATCACTCGACGGGTAGCGGCCAGCAATGCCTCGGTGCTGATCCTCGGCGAAACGGGAGTCGGCAAGGAACTGATCGCGGGTGCCGTGCATAGCCTCAGCCATCGCCGCAACGGGCCCTTCGTCCGGGTCAACTGTGGGGCACTGAGCGAGAGTTTGCTGGAAAGCGAACTGTTCGGCCACGTCCGTGGGGCTTACACCGGTGCGGTGGCGAATCGCGAAGGCCGGTTTGAAGCGGCTCACAACGGCACGATCTTTCTCGACGAAATCAACAGCACCAGTTTGACGCTGCAAGTCAAGTTGCTACGCGTCTTGCAGGAAGGTGAATTCCAACGCGTCGGCGACACGACGACCATCCGTTCCGATTCACGCGTGATCGCGGCCAGTAACCGCGACTTAATGGAAGAGGTCCGCAACGAGAAATTCCGCGAGGACCTTTACTGGCGTTTAAATGTGGTGCCGATCGATATCCCGCCCTTGCGTCGTCGCCGCGAAGACATCCCATCATTGGTCACGTTCTTTCTCGATTACTACAACGAACTGAATGACCGCTATGTTGTGCACATCGAGCCCGCGGCGTTGGAAGCGATGACCGACTACCATTGGCCGGGGAACGTTCGGGAACTGCAGAACTACATCGAACGCGCCGTGGTGATGGCGGAAGGGGACGAACTGGCATTGCAGCTGTTGCCCGAAGTCGTCACCGGCAGTCAGCCTGTCGAAACCGACCAGGTGGTCACCGGCGATGTCGCTTCGCTGACCGCGGCGGTTGTTCAACATGGCCTTCGCAAGGTTCCGCCCGACGCAACCGATGTACACAGTCAAATTGTGGATCGCGTCGAACGCGAAGTGATTTGGCAAGTCTTGCAAGAATGCGATGGGGTGCAAACCCGCGCCGCGACGCGACTGGGCATCAATCGCAATACACTGCATAAGAAAATCAAAGACTACGGCCTAGACCAAGCGGAAGAAGGCGGAGCGCATTGAGCGGCGGCACAGCGGAAGCGGAACAACGGGCGAGGCAACGCCTGATGCGGTTGGAACGGACCGATCTGGAACGCCTGCAGTTGGAAAAATTCAACCGTCTGGTGGCAGACGTTTTGCCGCACTCCGACTTCTATCAAGCCAAAACGGGGCGGTCCACTTGGCAATTCAACGCGATTTCGGAACTGACTGCGTGGCCATTGCTCGAAAAGCATGAACTGCTTGACGATCGACCGGGGCATCCCGCACGATTTCATTCGCTGGCACGTCATCAGTACGTGCGTTTTCATCAAACCAGCGGGACCAGTGGCCGCCCGTTGCCGGTGCTGGACACTCCGGCCGACTGGCGTTGGTGGATCGACACCTGGCAGTTCATCCTCGATGCCGCCGAAGTCACCGCCCAAGATACCGCGGCGATGGCCTTCTCGTTCGGTCCCTTCATCGGTTTTTGGACCGCTAACGACGCGCTGATTCAGCGTGGCGCATTGGTGATTCCCGGCGGTGGCATGACCAGCGCGGCGCGGCTGCAGTTGATTCGTCACGGCCAAGCGACGGTGCTCTGCTGCACCCCCACCTACGCACTGCATCTGGCGGAATTGGCGGCGCGCGAAGCGGTCGATATCGCGGCCTGCGACGTCTCGCGAATCATCGTTGCCGGCGAACCCGGAGGCTCGATCCCCGAAGTCCGCCGGCAGATCGAAGCGGCTTGGAATGCACGGGTGATCGACCACAGCGGTGCCAGCGAACTAGGCCCTTGGGGCGTTGGCTCCCCCGACGGGAAAGGCCTCTTCGTAATCGAATCGGAGTTCATCGCCGAAACGCTGTTGCCCGGCACCGATCAACCTGCCGCCGAAGGCGAACTGGCCGAACTGGTACTGACCGGTTTAGGCCGCGCCGGCGGGCCGGCAATCCGTTATCGGACGGGCGACTTGGTGCGCGCTTATCGAAACCATGACCACGCCTGTCGCTGGCTGTTTCTTGACGGCGGCGTGCAGGGAAGGGCCGATGATATGCTGGTCATTCGTGGTGTGAACGTCTTTCCCAGCGGCGTGGAGGCGGTCGTTCGCTCGATCGAAGGCCTGGGAGAGTTCCGCATGCTGGCCACCCGTGTCGAATCGATGGACCAGTTGGAAATCGAGATCGAAGGGGACCAACATGCGTCCCTGCGATTGGCCAAAGAGCTCCAGATTCGGCTAGGGCTGAGGATTCCGGTCCACAGCGTTCCGTTCGGCTTCCTGCCGCGCAGCGAAGCCAAATCGCGGCGACTGGACGACCGCCGCCGCGGTTAACCAAGCCGCGTTCGCGTTTCCCCCCTTGCTTGCTGTCCCCTTTCTCTACCTTTCTCCCGCGTATTCAACTCACCATGGAACTCGACGACGATTCGCCGCCCCCCTCCTCGGACACTTCCATCCCAACAGGCATTACCCGATTGGAACAAGGCCAGATCGCCATCGAATGGTCCGATGGCCAGCGACGGGTCTATTCGGCCAGTCAACTGCGGAGCGCCTGCCCCTGTGCCACCTGTCGCGAAAAACGCAAAGCCACCGCCGAACAAGCCAAGCCGCGCGGGATGCTGCCGGTGCTGAGTGCCGCCGAAGCGCGTCCCCTGGAGATCACCGGCATGGTTCCGGCAGGCCAATACGCCTACAACATCCAATTCAGCGACGGCCACAGCAGCGGCCTCTTCACCTTCGACCTCCTCCGCGCCACCAGCCAATAAGGGGACGGGGGTCTTTTTTATGTCGATGCCAGTATCCGAGCCGCCCGGAGTCCCCCCAGGCTAAGCAAGGGCGACCTACTTCGTGGGATCGTGCCCCCAATTCTTGAGCGAATAACACCAGTTGGTTTCCGAGATGTCCCCGCTTGGACGCTGGGCCGAATGGCGTTTGATGTAACCGGTTACCTTGTTCATGTGCGCGTAGTCCGCGTCACTCAAGTCGGCCTTTTTGGTCCGTTTGATCTGGACGATCTTGCGACCGGAACGGTGACCGGTCGATTCCCCGTCGTCGGAATCTCCAACCGACTTTGATTCTTCGGTCTGCAACCACTGCTCGAGCTCTTTGGGCTGCATGTTGACCAAGTCATTGAATTTCTGGTAGATCTGTTCGGCAGCGGCTTGGTTCATCAGGCTTCCTTTTTCTCCAGTTCACTATGTAGCTTGAGCACATTGTTGCCGTCATCTACCCGGACGTAGTAAGCTGGGTTCGATTGGCTGCCGTTTCGAGTGATCTCTTGACCCGCAATTTTGCGAGTCACCTTGTGGGTGAACGAAGACTGCACCTCACCATGCCCGTATCCGTTGCCCCACTTCCACCGGACTGGAGTGCCTTCATTAAATGGAGTCGTCACACTGATTGCCTTGGTAGGAAACAATTACCTTTGGGAGGAGTCACATCGGCTCAGCTCCAACGAGAGCTTGAAGTCCTAACCGACCGGGACGCCGAGCAGCGATTCCCAGCGTGCTTGCAACGGCAGCGATTCCACTGCAAACAGCAGGCCAGAACACATCGATTGGGAGGAGCTGCCCTGTCGCTGACCGCCCTCCCCTCCGCCTGCACCCCCAGACGGCGTTTTTCGGGGTCGGCGTTGAGTTGGTCGGGCGATTTTGGTATCGACTCCCTGGAGGATTGTTCGCATGGATGCGACATCGACGACCGAGCCGTTCCGATTCAACGCACCGCACGCAGGTTCGCCGAGCCTCTCGACGGGCGAAGATTCGCTGGTGCGCGAAACGCGACGCGAGATTGCGAGCATCGTTCGCGAGACCGCCGAATGGGCACGACGCGATATTCCGACGCAGCAGTTTTTCAACGCATTGACCGATCGCGTGGCGCGTGCGATGGCAGCCGAGGGGGTGGTGATCTGGCACTGCCACCGGCAGGATTTGACGGCCATCGCAAGGGTTGGCAAACAGACCGACCGCTCGCTGAGCGAGGCGCAACGGGGCTGCCATCTCTGCATGCTGTCCGAGGTAGCACAGAGCGACCAGCCGGTTGTGGTCCCCGCAACGCCTGACGCCTGTGACGACACTTTGCCTTCCAATCCGACCGACACGCCCGTCGCCGTGGTGCCGATCCTGGCGTCCGATGGGGAACCTGCCGAGTATTTGTTGGAAGTCTTTCTCGAACGCGACGGTGGCCCCGCCACGCAGCGAGGTTACTTGCGATTCGCCGCTCAGATGGCCGACTTGGCAGGAGACTACCTGCGGTTGCACCGGATCCGAAGCGGCCAGCGAGCCCAAACCCGCTGGAATGCACTCTCAGCAATCCTCCCGAGCCTCCATCGGTCCCTCGACCGCCAGACGACGGCAACTCAGGTCGTGGACGCCGCGGCGGAGGTGTTTGACGTCGACCGCGTGAGCCTCTGCCGCGTGCAAGCATCCAAGACGCGACTCGTCGCCGTCAGCCATATCGATGCATTCGATCCACAAACCCCCGAGGCGGCCGAGATTCGGCGCTCAGCGGCGGAACATGCTTCCGCGGACGCGGTTCCTGCCGGTTGGTTTTCAGCATCGGAAATCCTCCCGCCGACCGCGGATCCACCAGACGATGACGATGCATTGCACTGCGAGGTGGTCCTTCCGCTGCCGGACACGTCGGGTCACTGTTTCGTTTTCCAACACCGCACCCCGCGTTTCTGGGACGACCAACAACGCAGCGACTTGCAATATTTTGCCAAGCACGCTGCCGCGGCGCTCAATAATTCAGAATCCCATGCCCGCATCCCCTGGGCACGAGCAGCGGCGCTGCTGCCAGCTTGGGGCGATGCCTCGACCTATCGGTGGCGAACCATCGGCTGGCTGCTGCTCGCATGCGTGCTCACCGCGGTGGCGGCGATTCCAGTGCCGATGATCGTGACCGCGCGGGCTGAGTTGTCGGCCATCGGATCGCAGTTCTTGTATGCTCCGAGCGACGGTGTGGTAGCGGAAATCTTCGTGCGGCATGGCCAACCGGTATCGCCTGGCCAAGAACTGTTGACGATTACCGATCGAGTCTTGGAAGAAAAAGAGGAAGTGCTGATCGGGCAACGTGCCGTGCTGGTCGAGCGTTCGGCGGAATTAAGCAGCTCTTTAGCCGGTTCATCACAGCGTCGCCGCGAGGATCAGGCTCGTCTGCAATCCGAACAACGAGTGATCGACCAGCAATTGGCGTCGCTCGATCGTCAACTGGCGATTCTAATGGAGCAGCGTGAGCGACTGACGCTTCGCAGTGACCGGGCGGGCGTGGTGGATGGCTGGCAGATTGAGCGGTCGTTGCGTGGACGACCGGTAGCGGCCGGCCAGACCTTGCTGAGCATCATCGAACCCAGGCTTGGCTGGCACGTTGAAGCATTTGTGCCGCAGTCGCGTCTGGATCATGTGCTGCGAGCCGCACGGGCCGACTCTTCGCCGGACGACACAGACGCCACCTTGCACCTGAGTGCCAACATCGTGCTCCGCTCGCACCCAGAGCAATCTTTCGCCGGCAAACTGGTCGACATCGGTCCGTCGCTTACCGTCCAAGCCGATGAGGGGCCGGTCGCGCGCACGCTGTTCGCGCTCCCTTCCGCGGGGCTGCCTCCGATTCAAACCGGCACGCCGGCAACCGTCGCCATCGACTGTGGCAAACGGCCGTTGGCGATGGTTGCTTTTCAAGATTTTATTCGGACTGTCCGCGGCGCGATCAGCATGTACTTTTAAGGGAGCCCCGCGATGCGTGAACATGGAACCCTCGTCTGCCTGCTGATCGCCGCATCGGCCTGGTGGTGGATCACCGGTGATGCGACGGCACAATCGGATTCCCGGGCGAGTGCAGGGAACCGCCCCACGCACAGCATCGAAGTCGACGACTGTGTGATTCGATTTGGGGAAGAGGTCGATGTGCCGGCGGTCGAAGCGGGCGTGTTGGCCGACGTGATGGTCCGCCAAAATCAATTGGTGGAAGCCGAACAAACGTTGGCTCGGCAAAGCGACGAGCGGTTGCTGATTCAAAAACGGATTGCGTTGCTTCAAAAGAAAGCGGCGGATGAAAAATTAGCCGACGACTTGGAATTGCAATACGCGCAGACAGCGTTTGCCGAAGCGACTGCCGAACTCGATGCCAGTCGTTCGATCTATGACAATGCCGCCGGAGCGGTCCCTTTGTCGACATTGCGTAAGCTGCGACTGGCGGTCAAACGGGCGGAACTGGAGGTGGAACGAGAACGCAAACAAAGACGTTTGGCACAGGTCGAAATCGACTTACGACTGGCCGATTTACAGATGCTGGAGCAGCAAGCCTCTCGGTTGATTATCCGCAGTCCGCTGCCGGGCGTGGTGCTGGAAGTGCATCGTCAAACGGGCGAATGGATCAACATGGGCGAGGCAGTGGCGCGCGTGGCGAGACTCGATCGGCTGCACGCCCATTGTTTGCTGTCGGTCGAGCGACTGCCACCGCGATGGTGTGCGGGTCAAGCCGTTACGGTTCGTTGGCAAGAAGCAGGTGTGGAGCGTTCACTCCGCGGCGTGGTAACCTCGGTCGATCCCGAATTGCTGGCCGGTGGGCGTTATCGCCTGCACGCTGAAATTCAAAATGTTCTTGATGGCGAGCAATGGCGGCTACTGCCGGGCACCGACGTCACGATGACGGTGCACCCAGATCGTCAAGCAGCCTCGCGAACGTCTCTCCTTCCGACCGGGCCAGGAGTCCGCTAACGATGCCTGCCGTCCCGCACCTCCGCCGAGACCTGCAGTGGTTGCCGGGCGCTGACGCAAGCGAGCGGCAGGCGTCGTCTCAGGTGCTGCTGCTTGATCCGCTGCGAAACAGCTTTGCAAGGATCGACCGCGAACCGTTGGAGCAACTGGCCGCTGCGCCGTCCGCCTGTGATCCTCAGCTATTGGCCAGTGCAAACGCGGCGGGTCTGTTACGTTCACGCACCGACACCCGCGGCGCACATTGGCACCCGGTGAAGCTGCTTTCGATCCGCTTGCCAGGACTAACGTCGGCTCCGGTGGCCGCTTGGCTGGCGCGCCGTTCCGATTGGTTGTTTGGACCGGTGGCGGTGCTCGGTTGGTGCACCATGATGGGGGTCGCATTGTTGGCGATTCCCGTTTACTGGGAACGGTTTCATGCCAATCTACCAGGCTTGCAACAGTTTTTCTCGGCCGCCAACGCGCCATTGCTGCTGGCGACCTTGGTGCTGACCAAGTTGATCCACGAGTTAGCCCACGCCACGGTCTGCCATCGCATGGGAGCTCGTCCGGGAGCGATCGGGGTGCTGTTGCTGTGCGGTGCGCCTTGCCCGTACTGCGACGTGAGTGATAGTTGGCGTCTGCCGTCCAAGTTTCGGCGAATCGCCATCATGCTGGCGGGAGTTTATGTTGAATGGATCATGGCGGCGGTGGCTTTGGCGATCTGGTGGTTTACCTCTCCCGGCACGGTGCATTTTGCCGCGATGAATGTAATGATCGTGTGTGGCGCCAGCACGTTTCTGTTTAATCTGAATCCATTGATGCGTTACGACGGCTACTACATCTTGGCCGATCTTTGCGGCAGCACCAACTTACGCCAGGAAGCCGCCGACGCGTTCTCGGCAGTGGTCATGCGACGGCTCGCCGGCAATCGGTACCGAACGGTGGCGCGGTGGTCGACTCGCAACGCGTGGCTGTCTGCGTACTTTGTGGCAGCCAAGGTTTACCGAGTATTCATCATGTTGGTGATTGCTGCGTGGCTGATTGGACTGGCCGACGCGTTGGCCTTGCGACCGTTGGGCATCGCCGTGGCTTCGCTGTTAGTGTTGGCGATTCCGTTACAGACCGCGCGTCGATTGTGGGCTACGGTGCGAGGGGCTGGACCTTGGCGAGATGTCGGTTGGCCACGCCGCACCGGCTTGGTCGTGGCGGTTATCGTGTTGGTCACCAGCCTGTTTTTCTATCCGTTTCCGAGCGGATTCCAGGCCGTAGGGATCGTCGAAGTGGCCGACGCGGTCCCGGTCTATCTACCCGCCCAAGGCCGGATCGCGGATGTGATGGCTGATTACGGAGACTTCGTTGTCGCTGGCCAGCCCCTGCTACAACTCGAAAACCTGGATTTGAAACTACAGGCGACGGAGTTGTCAGGAAAGCGGCAAGCGTTGCAAACTCAAACCGATGCGATGCGACGGCGGGCAATTGACCAGACCAACTTATTAGCACAGTGGGACAGCCAAGTCGCCGCGTTGGAAAGCATGAACGCGCGCGCGGAAACACTTAGCAAACGCCTAGCATCGCTGCGAGTCAATTCTCCGGTGCAAGGCCATGTCTTGCACCCCAGCGATCCGATGCCGCAGGAGCAGTCCGTGCCGCTGGCCGATCCGTTGGCGGCGGCGCGTTTCACCCGCTCGTTGCACTGGTCGGTGGGCGGCACCGGCCGAGTCGATGGCTGTTGGTGTCGGATCGGCGATCCAACCGAACGTGAGGTGATCCTTCAGGTCGACGCGGACAAACGTCCCTACGTGCAAGTTGGCGATGCGATCCGCGTTCGCTGCGACCAATCGCCGACGCAAGTGCTAACCTTGCAGGTCGCATCGATTTCGACCGACAACCGCACGTCACAAGCCTTGACCGGCACTCACACCAAGTTCCAAGTGGCTTGCCGCGTGCCTTCGGATCCCGATGTACGATGGCGGATCGGCGCATCGGCAACGGCGAGGCTGAAATCCCCCGAGCAATCGTTGGCCGGTCGCGCATGGCGGTGGCTGCGGGAGTTCTTCGATGTCGGCTAATGACGACCAGTCCGCCGCGCCGTTCGATTGGCTTCGTGAGGTCCCCGCTCCGCACCCGAGCCGCCTTCCGATCAAACGGCTTGATGCCGACTGTAAGCTGACCATGACGCGCCGGACCGGTCCCGGTGGCCAACATCGCAACAAGACTTCAACGGCGGTGGTGCTGCTACACCAACCGACCGAAGTGCTGGCGGAAGCCTCGGAAAGCCGCAGCCAAGCCAAGAATCGCGAGCAAGCGATGATGCGGCTGCGGATGACACTCGCGGTGGTGGTCCGTTGCCGAGAGGTAACCGGTGATGCTGAAACAGAACTGCGTCAGCGACACGCCGGCCGGCAGGTGTGGGTGGCTGAACGCAACGCCGACCGACCGGCGGTGTTTTCGCTGGTGCTGGACGATGCGTGGGCGGCCGAGGGCGACTTGCAGGCGGTTGCCAAAGCTTGGCGAACAACGGCCAGCCAGTTGCTTCGTCTGCTGCGCAGCTATCCCCCGGCGCTCGATTACCTCAACCGAATGCGAGCGTCGTTTGGGCAGCGACCGCTGCGTTAAAAATGGCTGGTGAAACGCAGGCTAGCTCAACCGGGTTTGCATGTCGGCTGCGGCGACTTCCAAGGCGGCGGGTAATTTCTCCGGTTCCTTGCCACCGGCCTGAGCGAGATCGGGGCGTCCACCTCCACCGCCGCCGACCATTTCCGCCGCCTTGCCGACCCAGTCACCCGCTTTGATTCCGCGCTGCACCAACGCCTTGCTCAAACCGCCGACCAGCAACACCTTATCGCCCTGCACAGTGGCCAGCAGAATGGCGACCGGCTGCTTACTCTGCTTGCGGACCTGATCGATCCAGCCTCGCATCTGATTGGGGTTTGCCCCCGAGGTTTCTCGTACGATCAGCAGCGCGTCGCCCACCGCCTGAGCTTGTTCGAGCAGTTCAGCGGCGGAAATCTTTTCGCCACTAGCGGCTTGTTTGATTTCTTTGACCAACCGCTGACGATCATCGATCAACGCAGCGAGACGGCTCGGGGCCTCTTGCGGTGCGACGTTCAGGCGACGAGCGATTTCGCGGACCGTGGCGCGCACCGCAGCGTAGTCTTGATCGCTCAAGTCGCTGGCGGCGGTCGGCGTGATCGGCATCAGCTCGAGCTTGCTTTCGCGGCCCGCATTCAGGTCCTTTTTCAACGTCCGAACTTCGTCCATCAACTTGCCGGCTCGTTCGGCCGCTTTATCGACCGAGCAGCCGAGCATTTCGACGATCTGCTGCAACACCTGCTGTGTCTCGAGCCGATGCTCAGCGGCGCGCTGTCCCGTCAGCGCCACCACGCGGCGAGTCCCAGCGGAGACACTTTCCTCGGCCACCACGGTGAACGCTTCGACCGCGCTGGTTTGGGTCAGGTGGGTGCCGCCGCACAATTCACGGCTGAAATCCCCCATCGAAACCATCCGCACCGGGTCGGGATACTTTTCACCGAACAGCATCATCGCTCCGGTCTTGCGAGCTTCGACCAGCGGCAAGGTTTCCCAGTGAATCGGCATCGCCGCGGCCACCCGCTCGTTCACATCGTGCTCGACACGCACCAAGGTTTCTTCGTCGAGAGCTTCTTGATTGGTGAAGTCGAATCGCAGCCAATCGGCGTCGACCTTGCTGCCCTGTTGCTGTGCATGGCCACCGATGTTTTTCTGCAAAGCGAAGTGCAAAATGTGGGTTGCCGAGTGCGCCCGCGCGATCGCGTTGCGGCGTTGCAGATCCACTTCCGCAGTCGCTACGGCGCTTTCTCGCATTTCGCCCCGCGTGAGGTGACCCAGGTGGACCAACAGGCCGGCGTGCTTTTGCGTGTCGCTGACAGTGAATTCAAAATCGTCGTTATAGATGCGTCCGGTGTCGCCAACTTGACCGCCCGATTCCCCATAAAAAGGCGAATGGTCCAGCACCACGCGGATCGCCTGATCGTTGCTACCGGTGACGTGGCTGAGCAATTGCCCGTCGTCCTCTTTGCCACTGCCATCGCCGGTGATGATCCCTTTGACCGTGACCTCGGCGGTGGTCTGTTCGTAGCCGACAAAGCGGGTTTCGCGGAGGGCTTCCTTGAGCGTTTCCAGCGGTCCGGTTTGGAACAGTTCGCGTTGCCCGGCACCGCTGACTCCAGCGTGCTCTTCCATCGCGTCTTGATATCCGGCCCAGTCAAATGTGTAGTTTTGTTCGGCCGCTAAGGTTTGCAGCAGTTCCGGCGGGACCCCATAGGTTTGGTACAGGTCGGCTGCTTGGCCACCATCGATCATCCCACGATTTTCCGATCGCATCGCGTCGAACATCCGGTGAATGCGATCGAGGCCCGCGTCGATCGTTCCAAAGAAAGCTTCTTCCTCACGGCGGATGACACCCTGCACCCGTTCGGCGGTCTCTTTCAATTCCGGATAGGGTTTGGCCATCGCATCGGTCACCGCGCCGACCAACTGGAACAGAAACGGATCACGCAGGCCCATCTGGTGACCATCGAGGACCGCACGACGAATCAGGCGCCGAATCACGTACTTTGCGCCGTTGGCACCGGGATAGACGTTCTCGTGCACGGCAAAGGTGCTGGCCCGCACATGGTCGGTGATGCGTCGCAGACGTCGTCCATTGTCGCCGGCGTAATCGTAGGGGACCCCGACCACTTCGGCCGCTGCCTTGACGATCGGCAGCAGGCTATCGATGTGGAAGTTCGTCGGGACTCCTTGCAGCACGCTGGCAGTTCGTTCCAGCCCCATTCCGGTATCGATGTTCTTGCTGGGCAGCGGGCGAAGATTGTCTGGTGGATCGCCGACGCGATTGAACTGGGTGAAAACGAGGTTCCAAATCTCGACGCTGTTGCCGTCTTCCAGTTCGTAGTAGATCTCGCTGCACGGCCCGCAGACGCCATCGGGGCCTTGGCTGGGAGCGCTGGCGGGCCAGAAATTTTCGTCTTCTTCCATCCGTGCGATACGCGAGGCCGGCAAGCCGATTTCATCGTTCCAAATCGCGAACGCTTCGTCGTCATCCTTATAAACCGTCACCGACAAGCGTTCTTTGGCGATGCCCAGCCACTTCTTATCGGTCAAGAACTCCCACGCCCAGTGAATGGCGTCCCGCTTGAAGTAATCTCCAAAGCTGAAATTACCGAGCATCTCGAAGAAGGTGTGGTGAAACGCCGTCCGCCCCACGTTGTCGATGTCGCCGGTTCGAAGACATTTTTGACAAGTTGTCGCCCGCGTGAAATCGAGCTTCACCTTGCCCAAAAAGTGGTCTTTGAAGGGGTTCATCCCAGCCGGTGTGAATAGCACCGATGGGTCCCATGTCGGCACCAACACATCGCTAGCTTGGCGCGTGCAGCCCTTGGATTCGAAGAATTCGAGGTATTTTTCACGCAGTTCGTCAGTCTTCATCGCTCGCCGTCGGATCAGAATTCAGTGGGTTCAGAATGTCGAATGATACCCCAGCCTACCCCGAGGCGAGTAGGGGAAGAAGATCGCTGCCGGCCGCTAATCTGGCTTTGCCGGTGACACGACGACTCGTTGCGGTCGTCCCGAGTTGGAAATGATCTCCAAGGAGACCTCCGCCGCGTCGTCCGCCACCGATTCATAGAACTGCTCGGGCCGCGAAATCGGTTGCTGGTTGACTCGCAGGACATATTGGCCTGGCCGCAAGCCAGCTTGCCAGGCGGGGGTGTCGGGATCGACCCGCAGGATCGCCACTTCGGCGTTGCCACTTCGGCGAGAGGACAGCAATTGCAGCGGCGGCAGGGCGGTGGCCCAGTCGACTTGCAAACCCCGCCAAGTCGGCTCGGGCACCGCACTGTAAGACGGCTTGGCCAGACTGAGCTGTTTTTTGCCTAGCTGCACGGTCATCTTTTCCCGCTGCGCGGCACCGAGGCGAAAGCGAGCGACCAAGATTTCCACCTCGGAGTTCGCCGGCTGGCGGCTCAGTTCTCGAAACAGTGCCTGGGCTCCGTTGGTCGGTACCCCGGCGACCGAATAAATCACGTCGCCGGCCAGCAAACCCGCCTGCTCGCCCGGCAGACCGGGAACGACCCTGGCGACTTGGGCGCCACGACCGGTCGGGCTATCGGTGGGCTCGACCCCCAGGAAGCCAAACGCAGGCTGACGGCCGGCGCGTAAACTTTCGATGATCTTCAGCGTGGGGCCGTCGATCGGAATCGCGTAGCCGGCCGCTTGATCGTAGCCGGCGACCGAAGCGAGCGAGGTGGTCAGCCCGACCATTTGGCCACGAAGATTGATCAACGCACCACCACTGCTGCCCAGGTTCAGCTTGGCATCGGTCTGAATCAGCGTCCCGAACTCGGCGAGCGACTGCCGATCTTGCAGCAACTGGTCAGGCTGAGGTTCATTGGGGACGGCGGCACGTTGCAGGTTCGAGACAATTCCCCAGCTTGCACTCGGCTCGCCATCGCGGGCCGTCGCATACGGGTTACCCAGCGAAATCACCGCACTGCCGCGCCGCAGTTCCCGTGCATCCCCCATCGGCATCTCGGGCAAACCGGTCGCTTCGATTTTCAAGACCGCCAGATCGGTCCAAGGATCGCCGGCCTGGACTTTCGCCAACGCGCGCCCGACCGTCGCTTTCGCATTCTTGCCCTTCCACCAGACGTAATAGTCGTTTTGACGAGGGTCATCGAGCGCGTGGTAACAGGTCAAAATCAGCCCATCGGAAGACAGAATCACCCCCGAAGCAAAATGCAGCGGCACGTAACTGGGATCGGTGGGATCGATGGCCGGTTCCGCCAGCGTGGGAACGTTGAACTGAAATTCCTGCGCCACGTCGACCGCTCCCGCTTTGGGAACCCGCGCGATGGCGACCACCGAGGGGGCCGCTTTTTCGATCGCCGCGATGATCGACTGCTCCATCGCCGCGGCAACCACCAAACCGTCGGGCACCGCCGGAGTCTCCTGGGCCGGCAGACGCCCCGTGCTCGCACACAGACAGAGCAGAACCAGCAGCGGCAACCGCCAATCGGTTCGGCAAGCCGCTGGGCCGGCTTGGCAGCGTAGAGGGCCACGGCGAAGCACGCATCGCAGCGAGTTCGCTGCAGTGGAAGCAAGTAAAGTCCTCATCACGGTCGGTCTCCAACGCGGTCGATTGATCAATGCGTTCATTATGAGCTACTTGAACACCAATAAAAAACGCCCCGCGACAAAGTGCGGAGCGTTTTGTTTGGAAAGCATTCCTGCCGAGCGACATTGTGAATGTTGCCGATCGGCTTGCGGAGAGGCGACTACATTTGGATTTCGTAGCCTTCGCGATAGGTACGGCCGACGAATCCGTTGGCCTGCTCGTCGCCGACGATCTGTTCGTTGGCATCGTCCCACTTGAGCGTGCGTCCGCCCAGTCGAGCCGAGATGCCCGCCAGATGGCAAATGTTCAGCATCCGCATGTGAGAATGCACATCCGAGATCGGCTCCTGTCCCGACTTGTGGCAATTCAGGAAGCAGGCCCAGTGGGCACGCCGCTCGTTGCCTTCCATCGGCAAGCCTTTGTAGACCTTTTGAATGGCGTCTTCGGGCAGCGGGTTGTCTTTCAACGCATCCACAGGAGCGCCGACCAATTTGCCGCGATTGACAAAAATGCGTCCCTTGTCGCCTTCGATCAAAACGCCGTTGTCGGTGTCGTTGCGAATGACCATCTGCGTTCCGCCGGGGAACGCCACGTCGAACTTGAAAGCGGTTGCCGTGTTGTAGCGATCGTTTTGCTTTGGGTACCCATTTTCGTCAAACTCCACCGGGTGTTTGACTTCGCCACCGATCGTCAGCGGTCCGCCGGTCTGACCGTTCAGCTCCAGCGCCCACTTCGCGATATCGACATGATGCGCCCCCCAGTCGGTCAGTTTTCCGCCACTGTACTCATACCACCAGCGGAATTCGTAGTGACAGTTCGTCGCCCGACCTTCGCGTCGATAGTCGACCTTAGGGGCAGGCCCTAACCAGCGATCCCAATCCAGCCCGTCGGGGATCTCCGCGACGGGAATCGCGGGACTGGTCGGTGCGCCGCCGATCGCCGCCTGAACCCGTTGGATTTTGCCCAATCGCCCTTCGTTGACCAACGCCATGGCTTTGACAAACAGATTGAACGTGCTTCGCTGCTGCGTGCCGACTTGCACGATGCGGCCCGTTTCTTTTTGGACTTTGCGAATCTGTTTGCCTTCGTCGATCGTCAACGTCAGCGGTTTTTCGCAGTACACATCCTTGCCCGCCAGCATCGCTTCGATCAGCGGCTTGGTGTGCCAATGATCGGGCGTCGCGATGTGCAGCACCTTGATGTCGTCGCGGTCCAGAATTTCGCGATAGTCGGCATACAGATCGGCCTTGCCACCACTGAGTTGTTTATTCGCTGATTGCAGCCGGTTTTGATCGGCATCGGCAATCGCCACCACATCGACCCATTTCGAGGCGGAACGCATATTGCCCGAGCCCATCCCGCCGGCACCGATCAAGCCGATCGGAATGCGATCGTTCTTGGACTGGGTTTCATCAGCCAAAGTCTTGGGCTGGGAGAAGAAGTAGGGGACCGACGTGGCGGCAGTCACCGCGGCGGTCGTTTTCAGGAAGGACCGGCGATCGGCATGGGGTTTTGGCATCGTTTCCTCGTAAATAGAAAGCCTTTGACGGAGAGCATCTCCGGGCAAGATAATCGTTACGCTATTCTACACGCTTTTGAAACCCAAGGGCGGCGAATCACCGTCCCCAAACCAGGTTCACGGTTCGTTTCCCACGCCTTTTCAAAGCCCAGGCTAGCCGTGGGCCGTGAACCTCAGGCGCTAGCCGTGGGCCTGTGAACCTCAGACGCTAGCCGTGGGGCATTTTCCCAAACGCAACGCGACGATTCCTGCCGTCGCTTCGCGACTTACGCTTCCATCCTGCTTGGCACCACGGACTCACGTCCGTGGCTACGACCTGCCATGGCTTCGCCATTGAAGCAAGCCCATCCTGCGCACTTCCAATTCGCCAGCCCCCCCAATTTATAGCAGCCCAGGCTAGCCGTTGGCCCTGAACCTCAGGCGCTAGCCCGGATTATTCACGTGAATGACTAGGGACGCCGCAACGGTCTTCGCGGATTGGACTTGCTTCAATGCCTTGTTTAGCAGGCTGCTTTTGGTAGCCCGATGCGTGAGCGAGGGATTTATCGGGGATCCCTCGCTTACGCGTTTTGAAGTTGCGCTTTTTGGGCATCGTATCATGCGGCGACTCGGTATTCTTGCGGGATCGAGGCTGCGAGTAAACGTTGCAGTTTCTTGAGACCGCCGGAAGTTTTTGTTCTTTTTT
>Ga0102938_10000998_pt1 | contig 21489 bp, 18 predicted proteins | sample SalPonR2_B_D2_MG_FD_84516 | JGI IMG/M metagenome (GOLD analysis project Ga0102938, IMG submission 84516) | Salt pond soil microbial communities from South San Francisco under conditions of wetland restoration - Salt Pond MetaG R2_B_D2_MG | ecosystem: Environmental > Aquatic > Marine >... | reverse complement strand
GCTGAGGTGCTCAACAACCGTTGGATCCAGCCGTTCGAGGACGGCTACCAGGACAACTCTGGTGGCGTTTCCGAACTCGACCTCGAGGCCGCTCAGGCGCTCCTCGATGCTTCCGGCATCGAGCAGCCCGTTCCGGTGCGCCTCGGCTGGTTCGACAACGGTGGCAACCAGCGTCGTACCGACCAGGTCGCTCTCACCATCGAGAGCTGCAACCAGATCGGCTTCGACATCACCGACGCCGGATCCGAGACGTTCTTCGACGTCGAGCTGGCCGCCGGCGACTGGGACATCGCGATGTTCGCTTGGGCGGGCAGCCCGCTGAAGAGCGGTGCCGTCTCGACCTACCAGCTGGGTGCCGGCAACAACGTGGGCAACATCGACATCCCGGAGATGGAGCCGCTCCTCGCCGAGATGCTCGTCACCCCTGACCCGCAGGCACAGATCGATCTCGCCAACGAGATCGACACGATCCTGTGGGAGAACCTGGCCACCATCCCGGTGTTCAGCTTCCCGGGCGTCGTCGCCTACAGCGATGACACCAGCAACGTCATCTACAACCCGTCGCAGAACGGGCTCACCTGGAACGCGAGCGCCTGGTCGAAGTCCTGACCACGGCTCGGTCGTTCTGACCGGACTACCTTGATGTGGGTGCGCCGGGCTCCGGCCCGGCGCACCCATTTCTTTTCGGGGCCAAATTCTCACTCATGTTCTTCTTCATCGTCCGTCGGATGCTGGTTGCCATCCCCATCCTGTTCGCGTCGTCGTTCCTGCTGTTCTTCCTCGTCACCATCTCCGGTGACCCGTTGGCCGACCTGCGTCAGTCGACGAACCCGAACGTCGACCAACTGATCGCCGCTCGCCGTCAACGGCTCAACCTCGACCAGGGATTCTTCGAGCGCTATTTCGACTGGCTCACCGGCATCCTGCGCGGCGACTTCGGCCAGAACCTCGAGGGCCAGGACGTCTCGGCCCTCCTCGGCCAAGCGGTCACCACCACCTTCCGCCTCGTCCTGCTGGCCACGTTCCTGTCGATCCTGCTCGGCGTGCTGGTCGGCATCATCAGTGCCGTGCGCCAATACAGCGTCATCGACTACACGTCGACGTTCGCCGCGTTCCTCTTCTACTCGCTCCCGGTGTTCTGGCTGGCGGTGCTCCTCAAGGAGTTCGGCGCCATCCGTTTCAACGACTTCCTCGAAGCGCCGGGCTTCTCGCCGGTCGGCGTCGTGATCCTCAGCGTGCTACCGGCGATCTTCGCATTCGGGCTCGCCCACGGCAGCTCGAAACGTCGATGGCTCGTCGCCGGTCTCACCGGCGTGGTGTTCGCAGTGCTGTTCACACTGCTCGACGCAACCGACTGGATGCTCAATCCCGGCCTGTCGCCGATCGTGGTGGCGGTGCTCGCCGCGCTCGTCGGCGTCGGCGCCACCACCGTCTTCGCCCCGATCGAGAATCGTCGGGTGCTCGCTGCCGGCCTCGTGACCGCATTGGTCGGTGTGGTCGGCTCGCTCGTGTTCAGCTCGTGGATCGAGGATCCGAGCTGGACACAGTTGTTGCTCCTGGTGGTCTTCTCGTTGGCGACCGGCGCCGTCGTCGGCGCCGTGGTCGGCGGCGAGATCGATCGTCGGGCTGCGATCAGCGCCGGCATGTGGACCACGATCGGCGTCGGATTGATCGTGGTGTTCGATCAGTTCATCTCGGCGTGGGAACCCGGGCGCACGATCGCCACGATCGGCCCGCAGAGTCCCAACCTCACCGGCCCGTTCTGGGAGCGGATGATCGACTACGCCGGCCACCAGATCCTGCCGTCGCTGTCGCTCGCCCTGATCGGCTTCGCCACGTTCATGCGGTTCACCCGCTCGTCGATGCTCGAGACACTGAAGTCCGACTACGTGCGCACGGCGAAGGCCAAGGGTCTGCCCGCCACGCAGGTGATCATGCGCCACGCGTTCCGTACCGCCCTCATCCCGGTGATGACCGTGGTGACGATCAGCGTGGCCACCATCATCGAGGGCGCCGTCATCACCGAACGCGTCTTCGCGTGGCAGGGGATGGGCTCGCTGTTCATCGACGGTCTCAACGACGTCGACCCGTATCCGGTGATGGGCTTCGTGCTCGTCACGTCGATCGTGATCATCTTCATGAACGCGATCGCCGACATCATGTACGCCTATCTCGACCCGAGGATCCGTCGATGACCGATCGTGACACGCCCGACGAGTCGAACCAGCACATCGCCGCGCCCGACGGGGTCGGCTCGCGGATCGTTGGCCTCGATACCGAAGACGTTGCCCACGCACACTCCGGCGAGTTCACCGTCGAGTCACGCACCCAGTGGCAGATGGTGCGTCGTCGTTTCTTCCGTCACCGCCTGGCGATGGCCAGTCTCACGGTGCTGGTGGCACTCGTCATCTTGGCGTACGTCGGCCTGCCGCTGTGGAAGTACCCGTACAACATGAGTGGCACCCTCGTCGACGGTGGCAGCCCATCGCTCGACCTGATCCCGTGGCTCGACGGCGACGGTCTGATGGTGGGCGAGCATCCGTTCGGGCAGGACACCATCGGACGCGACTACTTCGCCGTCACGCTCCGCGGCGCCCAGCAGAGCATCGTGATCGCCACGGTCGCCGGCTTGCTCGCCACCTTGATCGGAACCGTCATCGGCGCTCTGTCGGGCTTCTACCGTGGTGTCGTCGACACCGTGCTGATGCGCTTCGTCGACGTCCTCTTCACCATCCCGCTGCTGATCGTCGCTGCGGTGCTGGGGCGTCGTTTCGGCTCCTCGAGCATCTTCATCCTTGCGCTGATCATCGCGCTCGCATCGTGGCTGACCACGTCGCGCATCATCCGCGCCGAGTTCATGTCGCTGCGCGAGAAGGAATACGTCGAGGCCGCACGTGCGCTCGGCGCGTCGAACAAGCGGATCATCTGGCGCCACATCATGCCCAACGCCATCGGTTCGATCGTGGTGACCGCCACGCTGTTGATCTCTGCTGCGATCCTCGTCGAGACCGCACTGTCGTTCCTCGGGTTGGGGGTCGGCGGCAGCGACTGGTCGCTCGGCAAACAGGTGTCGACCTACCAGACCGCGTTCACGACGCGACCGTGGCTGTTCTGGTGGCCCGGGCTGTTCATCGTGACGATCGCGTTGTGCATCAACTTCATCGGCGACGGCCTTCGGGACGCCTTCGATCCGAAGCAGACGCGGGTGCGCCAATGACCGCCGTCATCGACCCCACGTCCTCGGGGGCCGACCCATCGGTCTGGGACGACGTGTTGCTACGCGTCGAGGACCTCTCGGTGTCCTTCCCCACCGAGGACGGTCTCGTCGAGGCAGTTCGTGGTGTGAGCTACGAGGTGAAGCGCAACGAGGTGTTCGCGATCGTCGGCGAGTCCGGCTGCGGCAAGTCGGTGTCGACGATGGCCCTGATGGGTCTGCTGCCCCGCTCGGCACAGATCGACGGTCGCGCCCGGTACCTCGACAACGACCTGATCAACCAGCCCGAGCGGCGGGTGCGCGGGTTCCGCGGCAACAACATCTCGATGATCTTCCAGGATCCGATGACGTCGTTGAACCCGGTGTACACCGTGGGCCGCCAATTGGCCGAGGCGGTGCTCGCCCACGAGCGCATCGCCCCGAGGAAGGCCAAGGAACGCGCGGTCGAGATGCTCGACACCGTCGGGATCCCGCAGGCTCGCCAGCGAGCCGACTCGTATCCGCACGAGTTCTCCGGTGGCATGCGTCAACGGGTGATGATCGCCATGGCGATCATCAACAACCCCGAGATCATCATCGCGGACGAGCCCACCACCGCGCTCGACGTCACCGTGCAGGCCCAGATCCTCGACACGCTGCTCGAGGTGAAAGAAGCCGTCGGCGCGGCGATCATCCTGATCACCCACGACCTCGGTGTGGTTGCCGGGGTCGCCGACCGGGTGGGCGTGATGTACGCGGGCCGCTTCGTCGAGGACGGTACGGCCGACGCCGTGTTCCACCGGCCACGCATGCCCTACACCGCCGGGCTGCTCGGGTCGGTCCCGTCGCTCACCAGTGACAGCGGCGAACTGATCCCCATCCAGGGGGCGCCACCGAGCTTGATCCAGCCACCCGATGGCTGCAAGTTCGCAGCGCGCTGTCCGCTCGTCGCCGACGTCTGTCTCACCTCCGAGCCGCCGCTCTATGACACCGACGAGCCGGCGCACCGCTCCGCGTGCCATCGATGGGATGTCGTCGCCGCCGAATCCGACGCGACGGTGCTCTTCCGCGACGCGTTCCGGGACGATCAGGAACTCCTCGTCGCGGGGACCGACACCGACGGCTCGGAGGTGGGCGCATGAGTGGCGAAGAACTGCTGCAGGTTTCGAACCTGGTCAAGGAGTTCCCGATTCGCAGCAGCGGCTTCTTCACCAAGGTCGTCGGCCAGGTGCAGGCGGTGTCCGACGTGTCGTTCGACATCGGCCGTGCCGAGACGCTGGGCCTCGTCGGCGAGTCCGGTTCGGGCAAGAGCACCACGGGTCGAGCGGTGCTGCGGCTGCACGAACCGACGGCCGGCTCGGTGATGTTCGAGGGTCGCGAGGTGGTCGGACTGGCCGCCAAGGAGATGCAGCGGTTGCGTCGCAAGATGCAGATCGTCTTCCAGGACCCCTACGCGTCGCTGAACCCGAAGATGCCGGTGAACGACATCGTCGGCGAACCGCTGCAGATCCACGAGTCGATGACCCGGCAGGAACGCCAGAAGCGTGTTGCCGATCTGCTCGACGATGTGGGCCTGAGCCCCGAGCACGGCAATCGCTACCCGCACGAGTTCTCCGGTGGCCAGCGGCAGCGCATCGGCATCGCCCGGGCGCTCGCGCTCGACCCCAGTTTCATCGTGCTCGACGAGCCGGTGTCCGCGCTCGACGTGTCCGTGCAGGCCGGGGTGGTCAACCTGTTGAAGAACTTGCAGACCGAACGGGACATCGCCTATCTGTTCATTGCCCACGACCTGTCGGTGGTGCGCCACGTGTCGGACCGTGTGGCGGTGATGTACCTCGGCAAGATCGTCGAGATCGGTGATCGCGACGTCATCTACGAGCGACCGACGCACCCGTACACCACCGCACTGCTGTCCGCGGTGCCGGTGCCCGATCCGACGATCGAGAAGGTGCGACAGCGCATCGTGCTCGAAGGTGACGTGCCGTCGCCGGTCGATCCGCCCAGTGGTTGCCGGTTCCGTACCCGCTGCTGGAAGGCGCAGGACGTCTGTGCTGCCGAAGAGCCGCCGCTGATCGAACGCGAACCTGGCCTCTTGTCGGCCTGCCACTTCCCGATGGCCCCCGGTGAAGTGGCCACACCGGTGAGTCTCGGCAGTACATTCTCGACGTGACCGATCGCGGTCCTGCCGGGCCGTCGTCGACGTCGGCGCCGTCGACGGTGTTGCACTCGTCGTTGACCGGGATCGTCTCGGTGCTGCTCGGCGTCGGCCTGCTCGCCGTGTTGAGCGTGGTCGGGCTGTTCTCGGCCGGGTTCACCTGGGTGACGGGACCCCTGGTGCTGATCACACTGATTGCCGCTGGTGCGGCGTTGTTCGACATGCCGGTGTCGTCGGTGTTCGACGCCGAGGGCGTCACCCGGCGCGCGCTCGTTCGGCATCAGCGTCTGCACTGGGATGACGTCAACCGCCTCTCGCGTGTCCGCAAGGGCATGTTCCGCTCGTCGAAGGCATCACCGACCGGTGGTCTGATCGCCGTTCGGGGCCGGCGGAACTACACCCTCGTCGACCGGATGGAAGGGCACCAGGAGCACGATGCGCTGCGCCTGTCGCTGGGCGCGGCGGGGGAGCGGTTGGGAGTCGATCGCATCGCGCAACCACCACTCGACCAGACCCCGACCTGGCTGCATCGTCGCGCCAAGTGGGCGCCGGAGAATCAGCGCTGACCGGTAGGCTTGTCGACCGTGCGTGACGTCATGCTCTACATCACCCTTGTGGTCAACGTGGTCGCGATGGGCGCCCTGATCGCCGGCATCTTGATGCACAGCGGTCGCGGTGGAGGTCTGTCCGACATGTTCGGCGGCGGCGGCGGTGCAGCGCTCGGCTCGTCTGCGGCAGAACGCAACCTCAACCGGATCACGTTCGTGTTCGCCCTGGTGTGGATCTTCACGCTGGTGGCGCTGTCGTTCCTGTTCCCCTGAGTGGAGGAGCTGCGAGGGCCGGATACAGTCACTGACCCACAACCACGTCGGAGTGGCGGAATGGCAGACGCGCTAGCTTGAGGTGCTAGTGCCCTACTTATGGGCGTGGGGGTTCAAGTCCCCCCTCCGACACCACACAACCAGGGCAAAAGCCCTGGTTGTTGGCTTTTTCGGCCTCAGTCGGAGCAGGCTCGTCTGGCCACGCCGGGCGTGACCTCGTCGCCGATCGCATGAGAGGGATGGTTCGTGCGCCAGCGCACAGGGGCTTCGTTCCCGAGTGGTCGGTGTCCTCGGTGAACGGTGATTCTGTGTGAGCGAAGTGCGCGGCTTCGGCGTGCGCTGAGCGAATGACGCTGACGCATCAGGGCGTACTCATGTCCGCGCTTGACGGGCCGCGCACCGAGGGCCGCTCATGCCCGACCTCGACGCCCTCGACGGAGAGGAGCGGGCACATCCGTCGCTCGGCGACCACGAGTCGTTGAAGTCGTCCGAGTACGACGAGATGGGCCTTCGAGACGATCGTCGCAATTCGTGACCGCTCGCCACTCCGTGACGCGTCGAACCCCAGCCGACCGGCTGTTGTGCCGGTGCGGTGGGGTTCGTGGGCGCCGTGTGTCAGCCGGCGCTGTTGATGGCAGTGATCAACTGCGCCTTCGTCATGTCGGCCCGGCCTTCGATGTCGATGTCCTGAGCCATCTGGTACAGCTCGGCCTTGGTCATCGACCTCAATGCCGAGCGCTCGGCTGAGTTCTCGGCAGCAACGATCCGGTCGGTTGCCTCATCGACGAAGTCGACCGCCTCTTCGTTGAGTGTTGTTGCGGTTCGCTTGACTTGGGCCTTGGTCTGTCCGACGACCGAGCGTGCACCGGTGACAGCAGTGCCGGCGGTTTGCTCGACGGCCCATCGGGTGGTTCCGACGATCGTGCGTACGCCGGTGTCGGCGACCTTCACGACTGGACGAACCGCATCCAGCACGAGATCGTTGTTCCGGCGGGTCTGCGAGACGAGCCGTTCGGCAGCGACTCGGTTGTATGCGAACACCTTCTTCGGGAGTTCGGGCATGTTGGCCTCGATCTTCTCGAGCCGGCCGAAGACGCTGTCGTTGACCGAATCTGCGCGTGCAGAGAGCGAACGAGTGACGCTGTCGAAGGTGTCGGCGTAGGTGGATTCGACGCTGTCGATCGTTTCCGACAGCGTCCGATTCAGTGTGGATGTGGCATTCATGGTGGGCTCCTGTGTTCTGAGGTTGTCGACGGCGGTGGTCTGTACCTACCGTCCTGCTAGAAATCCTACGCACTACGCCTGGGATGTCAACGGTGTGAGTCGGATGTCACGCGAGCTGGTCCCTCGCACCGTCGCAAGTGCCGTGAAGAACTTGGACTCGAGCAGCCTCAGCGGGGTCGGAATCGAGCCGCCGTCCATCGGGCTGTGCGCTCAAAGCGGGAGCCCGCGGATTCCTCCTCAAGGACGCTGGTCCCGAGCTGCTCGCTTAGGCGGTGCGCTCCGCCGCCGCCGGCGACGCACTCATCGCTGCGAGCGTCACGGCCCGGTTGCTGTCGGCATTCTCCGAACTCGGAGCGTCCACCAGGGAGCAGGCGGCGCAGCCGATCGACCCGCTCACCGAGCGGGAGGAAGAGGTGCTCGTCACCGTCGCCTGCGGCCGCACCAACGCAGAGATCGCCGATGACCTCCACATCAGCCTCAGCACCGTGAAGAGCCACCTCGCCAGCCTGATGAGCAAACTCGGCGCTCGCAACCGCGTCGAGCTGGCAATGTGGGCCTACGAGACCGATCGAATGCCGACCGACTGAGACAGTGCGTCGCTACCCGTCGGTGGCCGCCCAGGCAAGCCAGAGCTCGAACGCCGGATCGTTGTCCCACGAAGGGCCCTGGACATGCCGGTCAATCTGGCGAACGATGGAATGGACCGTCGAAGCCAGCCCCCGACGTCCGGGGCCGGCCCCGAACGAAAGGACAAGACCATGTCATCCGCCAGGACCTACGAGGCGGCAGCTCGAACAATCCGCCGCGCCGCGCCATCAAGAGTCTCCGCCCCTGTTCCCGACATGCGGGAACTCATCCGCCTCGGATCGCTCGCAGCGTCGAGTCACAACACCCAGCCATGGAAGTTCGAAGCCTCCGAGAAGACGATCCGCATCTTCCCGGACTTCGCTCGACGGTGTCCGGTCGTCGACCCCGACGACTCCCACCTGTACAAGAGTCTGGGCTGCGCAGCAGAGAACATCGTCCACGCCGCCGCCGGCCAGGGTCTGCGCGCCGACGTCGAGTTCGACGCGCACGAGGACGCAGTCGTCGTCCAGCTCACCGCCGAGCCCGACTGCCGCCAGACCGAACTGACCGACGCGATCACACTGCGCCAATGCACCAAGACCAGCTATGACGGCCGCCCGCTCGACGACACCCAGCTCTCCACCCTGCAAGAGGCAGGCACCGGCAACGGCGTCCGCACGCTCATCTTCGTCGACGCCGACGCCAAACGGACCATCACCGACTACGTCAACGAAGCCAACCTCGAACAACTGTCCGACTCCGACTGGCGAGAGGAACTGTTCGCCTGGATCCGACCCAACGATCGGGCCGCAGTCGAAAGTGGCGACGGCCTCGCCGGACGGACCTCGGGTCAACCATCCCTGCCCGGCTGGCTCGCTCGACTGATCGTCCCCATCGTCGTGAAACCGAAGTCCCAGATCAAGACCGACACGACCAACATCGAGTCCTCTGCCGCAATCGCTGTCTTCGTCTCCGACGCAGATCACCCGGCCGCATGGGTCGAGACCGGACGCTGCTACGAACGCTTCGCCCTGCAAGCCACGGCGATGGACATCCGCAATGCGTTCATCAACCAACCCATCGAAGTGCCTGCGATCCGCACCGAGTTCGAACGCTGGCTCGAGCTCGGCCAGGGCCAACATGCTCAGCTGATGGTCCGAATCGGAACGGGTCCGCAAATGCCCTTCAGCCTGAGACGTCCGCTTGACGAGGTCACAGTCGGCGACGACGAACCACCACGCCCTTGAACCGGCGGCGGCCAGCTGGTTGCTTCCGGCCGCATTCCGATCCAAGCCATCGTGGCTCCAGCGACGGCGCCGCCGTCGACCAACTTCGCACCGAACTTCGATCTCGGACTCGTCGAAGGTCTGGCCAAAGCGGCGGGAATCGAGCAGCTCGCCGTCGACGATGGAGGCCGGCTGCCGCGCCGGACGATCGACGGCACCGCACCCAGGTCTGTCGAGTTTGGGGCTCGATCGTGACGGGTAGCCCGCGGCAGTCCACGACTGCCGATCTACGGAAAAGAGCTGTGATGCGTGCATTGCGATTCACCGACTGGAAGACACCACCGGAACTCCAGGAGATCGAGGAACCCGAGCCGGGTCCCGGCCAAGTACTGCTCACCATCGAGGGATCGGGTGCGTGCCATTCCGACCTCCACCTCCTCGAAGACTTCGAACCGGGACAGATGCCGTTCGATCCACCGTTCACGCTCGGGCACGAGAACGCCGGGCGCGTCGAAGCGGTCGGGGCCGGCGTGACCGGTGTGGAGACGGGAATGCCCGTGGCGGTCTACGGCCCGTGGGGCTGTGGGCGTTGTCACCGGTGCCGGCAGGGCATGGAGAACTACTGCGAACGACAGAACGAACTCGGGCGCCTCAGCGGTGGACTGGGTGCCGACGGCGGCATGGCCGACAAAATGTTGATCCCCGATCCACGTCTGCTGGTCCCGATCGGCGATTTGGACCCGGTGGTGGCGGCACCGCTGACCGATGCCGGGCTCACCCCGTACCACGCCATCGCCCGATCGCTGCCGCTGCTCGTTCCCGGTTCGACTGCCGTGCTCATCGGCATCGGCGGCCTGGGCCACATGGGCGTGCAGATCGTCCGCGCGTTGAGCGATACGCGCATCATCGCCGTCGACACCCGGGAGGATGCGCTGTCGCTGGCTCGCGAACTGGGCGCCGACCACACCGTGATGTCGGGAGGTGACGCCGCCGACGAGATCCGAGAGCACACCGGGGGGCGAGGTGCGGAGGTCGTGATCGACTTCGTCGGCGTCGATGCAACGATGCAGCTCGCCGCGAACGTAGTGAGGGCACTCGGGCACCTGACGGTCGTCGGCATCGGCGGCGGAAGCATGCAGTACAGCTTCTTCGCCCTGCCGTACGAAGTGTCGCTCGCCACCACGTACTGGGGCAGCATCACCGAGTTGATGGAGGTGTTCGAACTCGCTCGACGTGGGCATCTCAACGCACACGTCCAGCGCTTCTCGCTGGACGACGCCCCGAAGGCCTACGAGCAGCTCAAGCAGGGCAAGGTCGAAGGTCGCGCCGTGGTCGTGCCCGGATAGAGGTCGTGCCCGGACAGACCGTTCGGGCCCCAGGTCGAGCGTCGAGCTTGGCTTCCTCAGCCTCGGCCGAGCCGGGCTTCGGCAGTGGCGATGTGCTGCTTCACCTGCAGGAAGCTGTCGGGTGACACCGAGATCGAGTCGATGCCGGCGCGCACGAGGAGTCCGGCGAAGTCGGGATCGTCACTCGGTCGCTGACCGCAGAGCCCGACCTTGCGACCGTGCGCATGGGCGGTCTCGATCAGCCGCTCGATGCTCGCCACCACGGCAGGATCGCGCTCGTCGAACAACGATGCCAGCATCTCCGAATCCCGATCGACGCCGAGCGTGAGCTGGGTGAGGTCGTTGCTGCCGATCGAGAAGCCGTCGAACCTGGCCGCGAATTCGTCGGCGAGGATGATGTTCGACGGAATCTCTGCCATCACGTAGACCTCGAGTCCGTTGCTGCCGCGCAGCAGCCCGTTCTCGGCCATTGCCTCGAGGACGCGATCTGCCTCGTCCAACGTGCGACAGAACGGGATCATCACGACCACGTTGGTCAGCCCCATCTCGTCGCGGACCCGGCGCAGTGCATCGCACTCGAGGCCGAACCCCTCCCGGTACTGCTCGTGGTAGTAGCGCGAAGCTCCGCGCCAGCCCAGCATCGGGTTCTGCTCCGAGGGCTCGAACCGTTCGCCGCCGAGCAGACCGGCGTACTCGTTGGTCTTGAAGTCGCTCATCCGGACGATCACGGGATCGGGCCACGATGCGGCGCCGATCCGGGCGATGCCGTGGGCGAGATGCTCGACGAAGTACTCCGACTTGTCGTCGTAGCCGCGCACCATCTCGGCGATGCGCTGCTTGTCGTCGCCGTCATCGAGCTCGTCGTAGCGCAGCAGCGCCATCGGGTGGATCTCGATGTGGTTGTTGATGATGAACTCCATGCGGGCCAGACCGACACCGTCGGTCGGCAGCCGCCACCACCGGAACGCAGCGCCCGGGTTCGCGAGGTTGACCATCACCGACGTGTCGGTCTCGGGGATCTCGTCGAGATCGATCTCACGCTCGTCGAAGTCGAGCATGCCGGTGTACACGTGCCCCTCGTCGCCCTCCGCGCACGACACCGTGACCTCGTCGCCGTCCGACAGGACCTCGGTGGCGTTGCCACAACCGATCACCGCTGCCACGCCGAGTTCCCGACTGACGATGGCTGCGTGCGAGGTGCGACCTCCCTGATCGGTGACGATCGCGGCAGCGCGTTCCATGATCGGCTCCCAGTCAGGATCGGTCGCCTGGGTCACGAGTACCGCGCCGTCCTCGAACTCTCCGATCTCGGAGGCGCTCATCAGTCGGCAGACCGTTCCTGCTGCGATCGCGTCACCGATGGCCACGCCACTGACCAGCTCTTCGCTCCGCTCGTTCAGGCGGAACGACGTCAGCATCGAGGCCGACTTGCGCGCCTGCACCGTCTCGGGTCGGGCCTGCACGATGAACAGTTCGTCGAGTTCGCCGTCCTTGGCCCATTCGATGTCCATCGGCGTGCCGTAGTGCTCCTCGATGGTGACCGCCCAACGAGCGAGGCGCCGGATCTCGGCGTCGGTCAGGACGTGACTCGTACGTTCCTCGTCCGACGTCTCCAGCGTCGCAGTGGGATCGGCGCCGGGATCGCCCGCTTCGCTGTACACGATCTTGGTCGCCTTGCTCCCCAGCTTCTTGGAGATCACCGGGTTCACGGCGTCGTCGCCGAGCATCGGCTTGAAGACCAGATACTCGTCGGGGTCGACCTCCCCGGCCACCACCGACTCGCCGAGCCCCCACGCGCCGTCGATGAGGACCGTGTCGGGAAACCCGCTGTCGCTGTCGATCGTGAACATCACGCCCGCCGAGGCGAGGTCGGAGCGCACCATCTGCTGTACACCCACCGACAACGCCACCTCACGGTGGTCGAATCCCTGATCCTCGCGATAGTTGATGGAGCGATCGGTGAACAGCGATGCGTAGCAACGCCGGCACGCATCGAGCAGCGCCTCGTCGCCGGTGATGTTCAAGAAGGACTCCTGTTGGCCGGCGAAACTCGCTTCGGGCAGGTCCTCGGCGGTGGCACTGCTGCGAACCGCGACGCTCGGGTCGTCGATCTCCAAGCGGGTGGCGAGTTCGTGGTAGGCGTCGGTGATCGCTGTCGCTGTTCGTCCGGGGAACTCGGATTCGAGGAACATCCGGCGGATGTCGGCGCCGACATCGGAGAGCTCGGCGCCGTCGTGGAGATCGTCGATCCGTTCGGCGATGCGGTCCTCGAGCCCGTTGGCGTCGAGGAACTGCCGGTACATGGCCGACGTCGTCGCGAACCCACCGGGCACACGGATGCCTTGGGCGGCGAGGTGCTGGATCATCTCGCCCAGCGACGAGTTCTTGCCCCCCACCTGGGCGGTGTCACCGGAGGAGAGGTCCTCGAACCATCGGATCAGATCGCCGGTGTCGCTGTCGGTGTGAGTCGCGTTGTCGGTGTCGGTCATGTGGACATCTCCTTGGTGGGGTGGTCGCGATCCCGGACGGGGAATGTGACCGAGCTCCCCGGCTCGAGCGTGGTGTCGTCATCCCGACACGAGATGTCGATGGGTGTGAGCGCTCCGGGAGCGCTCGACAGGTGCACTTCGCCGTCGGTGACCTGGACGATCACCACGTGTTCGCGGTAGCGCAGGTTGAACTCGAGCTTGCCGAACTCGTCGGGCCAGTAGGGGTTCAGGATCAACCGATCCGCTCTGGTCTCGACACCGGCGAAGCATCGCTGCAGCAGGTCGACGCTGCCGGCCATCGCCGCGAGGTGGATGCCTTCGTGGGTCGTGCCGCCCTGGATGTCGACGACATCGGAGCGCAGCGCCCGGAAGAACAGCTCCACGCCGCCCTCGCGCTGGGCGCGGGTGAGCACCCACGAGTGGACGACGGCACTGAGCGTCGAGCCGTGCGAGGTGCGATCGAGGTAGTAGTCGATGATCCGGGGCACCGCGTCCGGGTCGAGCTGATAGCCCAATCGTTCGAGCAGCTCGCGGAGCTCGTCGCACGACAGCAGGTAGAACAGCATCAGCACGTCGGCCTGCTTGGACACCTGGTACCGATTGACGTCGTCGTTCTCGGCTTCGAGGATGCGGTCGAGCCGTTGGATGTCGTCGTAGCGTCGCCGGTGGTCGTCCCAGTCGAGTTCTTCCAGATCTTCGTCGCCCTCGAATTGGCTGATGATGCCGTCGTCGTGGAACGGCACGAACATCTTCTCGGTGATGTCCTCCCACCGGTCGAGTTCGCTTGGCTCGATCCTGGCCGTCTCGAGGAGCTGATCCCGATCGTGCGGCGTCAGCCTGTCGAGCGCGTCCAAGGCACGCGCCAGCACCCACACCGTCACGGTGGTGTAGGCGAGTTTGTCGATGCCGTTCTCCTCGCCGGGCTCGTAGCCCTCGTACACCCACTGCCAGACCGTCATGCCCAGCAGCTCCTGTTCATCGGGGACCTTGCGTGGGGGCCAGCACTTCGGCGAAACCGTCGAGCAGTGTCGGCAGCAGCCCTGGCCGTCGACTGCGAAGGTCGCTGACGTGGAAGATCGTATCAGTCGGTCGAGACTGGTCTCGCCGTTGTCCTGGCACGTCGGACCACATCAGTTCCATCGCTTGGTGGGTACCCCTACCCCGATCGGATGAAACGGTGACGGAGCCGGAGCGTCGAGCCAGGCTCACCACTCACGCTCGCCTCTCACAATGGTTGTGACCGGCAGCATCCGGGTACGCGTGGCGATGCCGTTGTCGCTCGTAATGGGCTGGCGTCTCGACAAGTTTGGAGCCTGATGTGGAACCGATCGTCACCCTCACCATGAACCCCACGGTCGACGTGCTGATGGAGGTCGACCAGCTGGTGGCCGAGGGCAAGTCTCGCTCCGCCGTACGCAATGTGGCCGCCGGCGGCGGCGGCATCAACGTGGCTCGGGGTTTCCGCGAGCTCGGTGGGCGTGCTGTTGCGGTTCACACAAGTGGCGGGGCGACCGGTGAACGCCTCGACCGGTTGCTCGACGGGGAGCAATTCGAACACGTCTCGGTGGAGATCGAAGGTGAAACACGTGAAGCGCTCGTACTCACGGAACGCAAGAAGAGCCGCTCCTTCCACGTCGTGCCGCGTGGCCCTCGGGTCGACGAAGCAAGCGTCGACCGCATCGTGCAAGCCGTGCTCGACCGCATCGGCACGCACGACTTCGTGGTCGCCAGTGGCAGTCTTGCGCCGGGTTGTCCCGACGACTTCTACGGGCGGTTGGCTCGAGCGGTCGACGACGCGGGCGGTCGGCTGGTGCTCGACACCTCCGGGCCGGCGCTCGAGGCCGCGCTCGAGCAGGGTGTCTACCTCGTGAAGCCCAACAAACGCGAGGCCGCCGCCATGCTCGGCGGAGAGGTCGACGGCTTCGACGATGCCTGCGCAGTGAACGAGCAGCTGCTGAGCCGCGGCGCCGCGCAGGTCGTGGCGACCACGGTGGGCGAGTACGGAGCTGTCGTCAGCGCTGACGGGCGACACATTTCTGTGCGGACGCCGCCACTCCCGCGTCCGTTCCAGAGCGACGCAGGTGCGGGCGACAGCTTTCTCGCCGGCCTGACGTACGGCCTCTGTGACGGTCTCGATCTCGCCGAGGCCGGCCGGCTCGCCGTGACGGCGGCCAGCGCTGCATGCATGACGCCCGGCACGGAGATGTTCTATCGCAGCGACGTCGAGGAACTCCGCGCCGATACTCGAACCGACGAGATGACATGAGCACGAACGACTCGGACACCCGAACCGCCGATGATCGGCAATCTCGCGGCGCACGATCCGAGGCGTGGTACCGGCGATCCGTCGACGACGTGTTCGAAACGCTCGGCGTCGACGACTCCGGCCTCTCCGACGACGAGGCCCGCCGGCGTCAGGAGGAGCACGGTCCGAACCGGCTGCGTGAGCAGACGACCGTCAGTGCCTGGCGCATCCTGCTCGACCAGTTCACCAGCCCGCTGGTGTACGTGCTCGTCGGGGCGCTGGTCGTCACGATCGCCATCCGGAGCTACAGCGATGCGATCGTCGTGGCGATCGTGCTGATCGTCAACAGCACCGTCGGCTTCTTCCAGGAATACCGGGCAGAGACCGCCGTCCAGTCGCTGATGGAGATGGTGTCGCCGAAGGCAGCCGTCCGACGCGGTGGTGACGAACGTCAGATCGACGCCGAAGAGATTGTGCCCGGCGACGTCGTCGTGCTGCGGCAAGGCGAGATCGTCCCCGCAGATGCGCGCCTGTTCGAGACACGTGGGCTCCGGATCGACGAGTCGACACTCACCGGCGAATCGGTTCCCGCCGACAAGGACATCGAACCGATCGACGAGGCGAACCTGACTCCCGCCGACCAGCGGAACATCGCGTTCATGGGTACTGGCGTGACGTCGGGTGAGGCGTACGGCGTCGTCGTCACGACCGGCACCGACACCGAGATGGGCCAGATCTCCGAACAGGTCGAAGAAGCCGGCGGTACCGACACGCCGCTGGAGATGCGTATCGAGCGGCTGGCGAAGTGGATCACCGAGGGAATCTTCGCCGTAGCTGTGGTGGCCTTCGTGGTCGGCCTGCTCATCGGTCGCAGCGTCGACGAGATGTTGCTCCTTGCAGTGGCGTTGGCCGTATCCGCGATCCCCGCCGGTCTGCCGGTGGTGGTGACGGTCGCTCTGGCCATCGGTGTGAAGCGCATGGCCGATCGCCACGCCTTGATCCGCCAGTTGGCAGCGGTCGACACGCTCGGCAGCTGCACGACGATGATCTCCGACAAGACCGGGACGCTCACCCAGAACCGGATGACGGTCCGCGCCGTGACGGCTGCTGGGGAGCGGTTCGAGTTCGGCGATGGTGAAGACGCCGATCGACTCCGGCTGGTCGGCGACGTGGACGGCGCAGATGGCGACGCCGCCGGGCGTGACGTGGAGTTGGCGGAGCATCCGGCGCTTCGAGAGGCGCTCTTCGTCGGGGTGCTCTGCACCGAGGCGAGACTCGGCGACCAACGCGACGAGCAGGACGATGAACGCGACGACGGATCGGATGGCGATTCGGGCGATCCGATGGAGATCGCCCTGCTCCGCGCCGGGCGCCAGGTCGGCCTGGAGCGTGACGAACTCGCCGAGCGCCATCGTCGACGGGACAAGGTGCCGTTCCGGACCGAACAGCGGTTCATGGCCACGATCAACGACCCCGGCGACGAAGGCGAAGATCCCCTCGTGCTCGTCAAGGGAGCCCCCGAGCGCATCGTCGAGATGTGCGATCGACGGCGAAGCGCCGACGGCGGCGACGAGCCACTCGATGACGACGAGATGCTCGAACTGAGCGAGTCGTTGGCGGCCGACGGGCTCCGGGTGCTCGCCATGGCGGTCGGCCGGGGCACCGCCGCCGCCGACTCGGTGAGAAGTGATGACCCGTCGGGGTTGGTGTTCGTCGGCATGCAAGGGCTGCTGGACCCGCCCCGTGACAGTGCCATCGAGGCAGTTCGCAACTGCCACGAGGCTGGGATACGGGTGTTGATGGTCACCGGTGACCACGCAACGACGGCAGCGGCCATCGGGGCGCAGGTGCACATCGGCGTCGGGGACGAGCTGCCAGGCGCAGACCCGGATCCCGGCGGCCGACGAGAAGACGGCGGGCGTGACGGGTCGCACGGCGACGGCGAGCGTCCGACCGTGCGAACCGGCCAGGAGATCGCAGACCTGTCCGACGACGAACTCGACGACGTACTGGCGTCAACGAGAATCTACAGCCGTGTGGCACCGGATCAGAAGAAGCGGCTGGTCGACCGTCTGAAGAACCGCGAGGAGGTCGTCGCGGTCACCGGCGACGGCGTGAACGATGCCCCGGCGCTCCAGTCGGCGCACATCGGCGCAGCGATGGGCAGCGGTACCGACGTGGCCAAGGAGGTCAGCGAGCTCGTCATCACCGACGACGACTTCGCCAGCGTGTACGCAGCGGTCGAGGAAGGCCGCACCGCGTTCCGCAACATCCGGATGGCCACCTTCTTCCTGCTCAGTACCGGCGCCGCCGAGGTGATCCTCATCCTCGCGGCACTCAGCCTCGACTGGCCACTGCCGCTGCTCCCGGCGCAGATCCTCTGGCTGAACGTCGTCACCAACGGGATCGCCGACGTGGCGTTGGCGTTCGAGCCCGGTGAGAAGTCGTTGTTCGAGCGCCGTCCCCGGCCGATCGACGAGGGAGTACTCGACCGGCGTCTGCTCGAACGGCTCGTGATCGTCGCGTGCTGGCTGGCAGCCGGGACGCTCGGGGTCTTCTACTGGCTGTGGAGCGTCAGTGGCGAAGACCTCGCGGTCGCCCGCACGGCGGCGCTGACGACCCTGGTGCTGTTCCAGACGGTGCACGTCTTCAACTGCCGAAGTGAGTACGTCTCGGTGTTCCGCAAGAGCCTGCTGGCAAACAAGGTCCTGTTGATCGGCGCCTCGGTGTCGCTCGGGTTGCACATTGCCGCGATGTACATCCCGTGGACGCAAGAGCTCCTCAGCCTCGAGCCACTCTCAGCCACGACGTGGCTGGTCGCGATCGGCCTCTCCTTCTCCGTCATCGTCGTCAACGAAGGTCACAAACGGCTTCGTCCGAGGCCAGGCCGAGACGTGTCCTCCGGTCGGAGCGTTGTGCACGCGTCGTGACGCAGCACGATCCCGCTGACCGACGACGAGCGAGGCGCACGGCTGTCGCGGCCACGGTTTGCCGCCCCGCTGATCGGGTACTGCTGAGTGGCCGACGTCGCCAGATACGGCGTCTCACTGGTCCCAACGATCAAAGGAGAACAGCATGCAAGCCCGCGACGTCATGACACCCGATCCGGTGATCTGCACATCGACCGACACGGTCCGAGATGCGGCACGACAGATGCGTGACCATCACATCGGCGACGTGCTCGTCACCCACGACGGTGGCCTGTGCGGCATCGTGACCGACCGTGACATCGTCGTGAAGGCGGTGGCGGAGTCCGCAGCCACCTCAGCGCCGCTCGGCGACATCTGCGGACACGCGGTCCACTCGGTCGCACCCGACACGTCGGTCGAAGAAGTCATCCGGATGATGGAGGACAAGGCAATCCGACGTGTGCCAGTGGTCGATGGCTCCGAACCCGTGGGGATCATCTCGATCGGTGATCTCGCGGTCCATCGCGATCGCGAGTCGGCGCTCGGGGGGATCAGCGCTGCACCGCCGAACGACACCTGACCGCCAGCCACGACTCAGCATCCTCACGAGCATTGCCGGAGCGTCCATCACGCTCATGGCACTCGTGTCCACGTGCAGATTCGACCGCCATCGATCATTGCGAACGTGGCGACCGCCACGGAGTCCGCGTTCGACGATCACCTCGTCGACGCACCGGTAGGGCTGGGCTCTCGGCGCAACTGTCGTGCGATTGAACACCGAACGAACAGGGTAGGCCGGGCACGGAGCCACAGAGCCGACTGGTGCGAGGAGCCGAGATGCCCCGAGAAGAACTGGACACGCCGATCCGATTGGAGCGGGTGTCGGTAGTGAACGAGGACGGCGAGGTCGACACAGATCTCTTGCCCGATCTCGACCACGACGAGGTGCGACGTCTGCACCGGACAATGTTGTTCAGTCGGCGATTCGACGAGCGGCGCCTCCAACTTCAGCGCCAGGGTCGCATCGGAACGTTCGCGCCGGCGATCGGTCAGGAGGCGTCGCAGGTCGGTGCCGTGTCAGCACTGACCGACGACGACTGGTTCGTGCCGTCCTACCGCGACTTCGCTGCGGCGCTCTGGCGAGGCGTCGATCCCGTCTCGTTGCTGTTGTACGACGCAGGTTTCAACGAGGGGGCAGCGATTCCGGAAGGGAGCAAGAACCTGCCGATCGCGATCCCCGTCGCATCGCAGATCCCGCACGCGGTCGGTCTGGGCTACGCGGCATCGCTGCGCGAGACCGATGAGGTCGTCGCAGTGTCGTTCGGCGATGGAGCCACCTCCGAAGGTGACTTCCACGAATCGCTCAACTTCGCCGCGGTCCACTCCTGCCCGGTGATCTTCGTGTGCCAGAACAACCAGTACGCGATCTCGACTCCCGTGGAGCAACAGACCGCGACGTCGACGTTCGCCCAGAAAGCGGTGGCTTACGGGATCCCGGGCGTACAAGTCGACGGCAATGACCTGCTCGGTGTGCGCCTGGTGGCCGACGAGGCCTCCCGACGCGCTCGTGACGGCGAGGGTCCGACGTTGATCGAATGCATGACGTACCGGCTCTCGGTGCACACGACCGCCGACGATCCCACGGTCTATCGCGAAGAAGAGGAAGAGGAGGACTGGAAACGCCGGGATCCACTGACCCGGTTGGTCGACTACCTCGACGCCGAAGGGATCCTCGACCGGTCGGACGCCGACGGCCTCGACGACGAGGTGTCGGGCGAGATCGATCGAGCATGGGACGAGGCGCAAGAGCAGATGGAGCAGCTGGGCGATCCGTCAGCGATGTTCGACCATCTCTACGCAGAAAAGCCGGCCTACCTCCAGTGGCAACAACGCCAGTTCGGTCCTGATTCGGAAGAGAGCGACGACGATGCCTGAGCGCACCATGATCGAGGCGCTGAACCTGGCGCTGCACCAGGCGATGAGCTTAGACGACGACGTGATCGTGCTCGGCGAGGACGTCGGTGTCGACGGTGGTGTCTTCCGCGTCACCGAGGGCCTGATCGACGAGTTCGGCGAGCGCCGCGTCATCGACACCCCGTTGGCGGAATCGGCGATCGTCGGAGCATCCATCGGCATGGCCCTGAACGGGCTGCGGCCGGTGTGCGAGATGCAGTTCTCCGGCTTCAGCTACTTCGCGATGCACCAGATCGAAAGCCATGCGGCACGGATGCGGTGGCGTTCGCGAGGGCGTTTCACCGTGCCGATGGTGATCCGGATGCCCTACGGCGCCGGTGTACGAGCGCTCGAGCACCACTCCGAGAGCAAAGAGGCCTGGTTCGCGCACACTCCCGGGCTCAAGACCGTGATCCCGTCGGGACCCCGGGTGGCGCGTGGCTTGCTCGCCAGCGCGATCCGCGATCCCGATCCGGTGATCTTCATGGAACCCAAGCAGGTCTACCGGGCATTCCGCGAAGAAGTGCCCGACGATGACGAGGCCGTTCCGATCGGCGAATCGCGGGTCGTGCGAGAGGGCGACGACATCACGCTGATCACTTATGGCGCCATGCTCCAGCCGACGTTGGAGGCCGCCGAACAGCTGGCCGACGACGGCGTCGGCGCCGAGGTCATCGACCTGCTCACGATCGCACCACTCGACGAGTCGACCTTCAGCGAGTCCGTCCGCAAGACCGGCCGTGCGGTGATCGTGCACGAGGCACATCGCAGCTTCGGGTCTGCCGGCGAGATCGCGTTCCGGCTCATCGAGCAGTCGTTCTGGTGGCTGCAGGCGCCGATCAGGCGTGTGACCGGGTACGACGTCATCGTGCCGCTGTTCGCCCGCGAACAGGACTACCTCCCCGATGCCGAGCGCATCAGCCGAGCCGCCCGCGAGACCCTCGAGGACGAGTGAGACCATGAGCCGTGAGTTCGCGTTCCAGGACCCCGGAGAGGGCATCCACGAAGGAGAGATCGCCGAGGTGATGGTGTCGCCCGGTGACGCCGTGCAAGAGGGCGACACCCTGTTCGCCATCGAGACGGACAAGGCAACCACCGAGTTGCCGTCGCCGTACAGCGGAGACATCGAGTCGGTCGAAGTGTCGAGCGGCGATGTCGTGACGGTGGGCGACGTCCTCGTCGTCTTCGCCGACGGCGACGACGAGCGTTCCGACGAAGAGGAGCGTTCCGACGACGACGAGCGTTCCGGCGACGACGAGCGTTCCGGCGACGAGGAGCGTTCCGACGACGAAGGGCCGGCCGACGAAGGGGAAGCCGACGAGGCGCCGTCCGACGACGAGTCGGGCGGCCGCGCCACCGCG
>Ga0102938_10000997_pt1 | contig 21510 bp, 15 predicted proteins | sample SalPonR2_B_D2_MG_FD_84516 | JGI IMG/M metagenome (GOLD analysis project Ga0102938, IMG submission 84516) | Salt pond soil microbial communities from South San Francisco under conditions of wetland restoration - Salt Pond MetaG R2_B_D2_MG | ecosystem: Environmental > Aquatic > Marine >... | reverse complement strand
TGGGCGATGAGGGACTCGAACCCCCGACATCTTCGGTGTAAACGAAGCGCTCTAGCCAACTGAGCTAATCGCCCTGGGTGCGAGGCGAGCGGTGGGTCGACCGGGGCCTCGCGGTGTTTGCTTTTAAGTTTGGGACACGCGGCAAACCGAGGGGTTCGCGGGCGATGTCACTCAATGCTTGCTCTAGCCGTTGGCTAGCAAGCGGGTGCGGCGACCACGACGTTCGGCACGCAGGCGGGCGCGACGCTTCGTTTCGCTTGGCTTTTCGTAATATTCGCGGCGACGCATCTCTTTTTTGATTCCGCTTCGCTCGACTAGCTTGCGGAAACGCCGTACGGCCTCCTGAATGCTCTCTCGGTCACGAACGACTAACTTAACCATCGATTCTCCAGTGCATTGGGCTGATGTTTCCCTCCGTTTTAAGTAGAGGTTGCTTTGCTAATTACGCTATTCATAGAGCGCGACGCGGCCGGGCTCGTCGCGATTGGGCGGCGAGAGACATGGCCAAGCCCCACAATCTAGCGATCTGTCCCTGGAATATGCAATGGGATCGCGGCGTTCCAGACGGAGAAGATCCCATTTTTTTGCTGTTTCGCGCGATCACGCTCGTTTCATTGCCCATTCATCGTCTAGGGCAACGGTGAATTATCGGTGAAACGGCGAATTAGTGGCTCAACGGCCGTTTTCGGGTTCCCAATCTCTGGCCAGACCGGCAGAATAGCCCAAAACGTTGGCCCGGCGTACGCTCTGCTGCCCGGCGAACCCCCCTCTCTACCCGGAACGCTCTGCTCGTGGAACGCCGCCTCCTGTCGTGGGTTATTGCCTCGACCGCCTTTTTGTTCATCTATATCGCTCTGAACGGCATGTTTGGCCCGCCACGGCCCGCGCCGGGCGTGGACGAACAGAATCCCGTGGCGGAAGTCCCCGGCGAGGATCTGCCTCAGGCGGTTATGGAGCCATTGTCCCCTGAGCAGGCGTTGGCCGCCGCTGAGGACACGGCAGGGGCACGTGACGAGGTGGAATCGTGGCAGACGCTGGGGTCGTTTGATCCCGAGACGGGCTATCGGATGCTGGTCTATCTGAACAGTCGCGGAGCTGGCATCGAGCGGATCGAGATGACGGAGCGGAAAGCCAACGGCCGGCTGCGGTATCGTCGCGTCGACGTGCTCGGTGGCTATGCCGGATATATGGCGCTCAAGAACCTGCGGCAACGTGATGGCGTGCAGGTTCAAGTCATCGGGCCGGGGACTCCGGTCGCTCTAGCCGCTTCGCTGCAAGACGGCACCCCCGATGGGCTGTTGCCCGGCGACGTGATCACGGCGGTGAACGATTTGCCGGTCCAGGGCTGGAAGGAATTTGAGCAGTTGCTGACCGAGATCGATGCGGGGCGGACGGCCAGGCTCACCATCGAGCGAGGCTTTGTCGAAGCACCGCTCGACGCTGAGGCGGGCATTGCTGCGGCACCGGAGGCGGAAACGGCGACCGATGAAGAGACGCCAGCCGACGCAGAAGCGGGTGAAGTGACGTCCGAGCCGGCGAAAGCCGAGGCGAACCTTGCCGCAGAGGAAGCCGCACGAGAAGAAACAGTGCAAGAACCGGCCGTGCTGGAATTCGATGTGTTGTTGACCGAGCATCCGCTGGACTTGGTGCGTCTCTCGAGTCGTGGCGGAACGGACGAAGTGGAAGGCAACTTGGATCAGTTGTCGTGCTTGCTGACGTTATCCCAAGTCGGCGCGATGGAACTGAAGGTTTCCGAGCCCGAAATGGCGGGGTTACCGTCGCAGCACAACCAGGTTTGGGACGTGGTGGAGCAGCCAGCGAATCCGGCAGAGCTTCAGAAGGCGGTCTATCGGTTACCCGTCTCGCCGGCGGCATTGGCGAAGATGAAGGCCGCGCCGGTCGATTTGTTGCACAGCTATACATTGATGCCGGATAGTTACTTGATCGACATGGAAGTCGGAGTCGAAAACAAAGGCACCGTGCCGCAGACGCTGGGTTATCGTTTGGGCGGACCGAGCGGAATCACGCTGGAGGGTTGGTGGTATTCCAACAAGATCAGCCCCAACTTTGGTGGTGCCGGTGCCCGTGACGTGATTTACCGGAACACCGGTAGTGGCGACGTGTTGTGGGGAACGTACGCGTTGATCAAGGAGGCCAGAAAGAAGAAGCTGCCTCCGGCGAAGGTTTTGATTTCGCCCGACGATGCCGATTCCGAACGCGAATTGCAGTATGTCGGTGTCGATGCGCAGTACTTTACGGTCGCCTATATCCCCGAGTCGGGGCCTTACCTGACGGAATTCAAACGCGTCGCGGCGACGTTGGTGGCGGACATCGATGTATTGCCCAAGCACCAAGAGCGTGCCGCGAATGTCTCTTTCTACGTCGACAGCCAGACCGCGGATGTTGCCCCCGGCGAAGCGTTGATGCACAAGGTGCGGATGTTTGCCGGTCCCAAGCAAGAGGACCTGTTGGCTCAGCACGATCTGTCCGACGCGATCTATTACGGATGGTTCCCGATGATCGCCAAGCCGTTGCAGTGGGTGCTGCACTTCTTGAAGAACAACATCGCTTTCAACTATGCCATCGCCATCGTCTTGCTGACGCTGTTGGTCCGGATGTGCATGTTCCCGCTTGGTCGTCGAGCCGCCGTGCATGCTCAGAAGATGCAGGAGCTTGCACCGGAGCTGAAGAAGATCAGCGAGAAGTACAAGGACGACATGGAAGGTCGGATGAAGGCGCAGCGGGAGTTGCAGCAGAAGGCGGGCTTTAATCCGCTGTCGGGTTGCCTGCCGATGTTCATTCAATTGCCGATTTTCATTGGGCTGTATCGGTGCTTGTCAGTCGACATTGAACTTCGGCAAGCGGCGTTGAGCCCAACTTGGCAGTGGGCCAGTAACCTCGCCGCACCCGACATGCTGGTGTACTGGGGCGACTGGATGTTCGAGTATTTCTCGGGCCGCGGCACGGGCTGGTTGGGGCCTTACTTCAACATTCTGCCGATGTTGGTGATGGGACTGTTTTTGCTGCAACAGAAAATGTTCATGCCGCCGGCAACCGATGAACAGACCGCGATGACTCAGAAGGTCATGACGGTGATGACGATCTTCATGGGGTTTTTGTTTTTCCGCGTTCCCAGTGGGCTGTGTATTTACTTCATCACCAGCAGCCTGTGGGGCATCGCCGAACGCAAGTTGGTCAAGAAGTCGCTGCCACCAAAGGAAGAAGGAGGCGTGACATTAGCGACCGCCTCAGCCGGACCGGCCGAGGACCGAACCGCGACCAACGGCAGCGGTGGCGCGACCAAGAGTTTTGCCGATCGGATTCGTGAGCGGATGACCAACGAGCCACCGCCGGCCGCTCCGCCTTCAAAACGCAAGCGTCCCGGGTCGAAGAAAAAGCGTTCGTAACGAGGCCCCGTGATGCAACTTCCGTCGTGGCCCACGGGTTGGTGGTACGACTGAGCATTCGCAGGTCGTTTTTTTGGAATCGGACGCGTACCGTTTCAACTCGCCGGGAGCCCCACGTTGAGCCCTTCCATCGCTTCGATCGTATCGACCAACATCCGTCAGCGCCGGACGGTCAAGCCGAGCAAAATGTCTGATCGCCCGCTTGCTCGCGAACTGCTGCTGGGCTTGCTGGAGGACGCCAATTGGGCGCCTACGCATGGGATGACCGAGCCTTGGCGGTTCGTCGTTTTTACCGGCGATGCGCGGGTGAAGCTGGGTGAGTTTTTGTCTGAAACGTATCGCCAGGTGACACCGGCTGATGCATTCAAGCAGAAGAAATGCGACAGCTTGCGAGTCAATCCGACGTTGGCTCCCGTCGTGTTGGCGATTGGGATGAAGCGTCAGATGTCGGGCAAGATCCCCGAAGTGGAGGAGATCGAAGCGGTTGCTTGTGCGGTCCAAAATCTTCATCTGTCCGCGGCCGCTCATGGGATCGGCGGTTTTTGGTCCTCCAACGCGGCGGCTTGTAGCGACGCGATGCGGCAATACTTAGCGCTGGACGCCAGCGACCGTGTGCTGGGTCTGTTTTATCTCGGTTATCCTGCGGGCGATTGGCCGACCAGCGAACGGACGCCGATCGCCGACAAGGTGCGTTGGGTTTCGTAGTCGAGCGTTGCTACCAGGATCTTTCCTGCTGGCGAGCCTGCTTCGGGAAACCACCTGACGCTGGGCCACACGATCGGCGGGATGGCGTATTATGAGAGTCATCACGTCACCCATCCTATCGTTGTCATCGCTGAGGGCTGAGTCATCATGGAGCCGCTGGAATTCAAGTTTCGTTTTCTGGATGAGAAAGGCAACCCGCAGGGGCTGTTCTCCAAGAAGGGATCCTTCGGCGACCAAGTGCTGCAGTTAGACACGCAATCGATTCCTGCGATCGCGATTGAAAAAGTGGCGATCCGCGATGACCGTTTGGTGATGGTCGTCCGGGACGAAGACGATCCGGAGAGGTACTCCAGCGTGCTGGTCATCGTCTACAAAGTCGCCAGCCAACTGAAGCACTTGATCGATGCGGCGCGGAGCCAGTTCGTGGCTCAGGCGCATCGTGAGGAATTGGAGCGGGAGGGGCGTGGGCATGAATTTCGAGCAGTACCCTGCCCCGCCTGTGCCGCGATCTTGGACGTCACCAGATTCGAGCCCACTCCGCAGGTCTACTGTGATTTCTGTGAAGTCTTGAGCACCGTCGCGGCCGACACGCCGGTCAAGAACGAACGCGACTACAAACTGTGTGATACCTGCGGCATGTACAGCAGCCCGCGACGGTTCACCTCGTTTTACTTCTATTTCTTGCTAGTCATTTACGGTTGGCATTCCAGCACATCGTTTCGTTGTCCGGCCTGCATGCGTGGTGAAGCTTGGAAGATGTTCGCGGGCAATTTGCTGTTTGTGTTGGGGATTCCGGCAGCCATCTATCAATTGGTGCGCGCCTATGGCAGCGATCGCGTGGCGGGTGCGTTGGCCGGTTTGCACAGCGCCAACTTGGCGGCCAAAAAAGGGAACGTGCCGGCTGCGGTGACCGCTTATGAAAAGATCCTTGACCGCGTGCCGATCGCCGCGGGGCTGCATTACAACCTAGCCCTGTCGTTGGCCAATGCGGGTCGGCTGGAGCAAGCTGCCGCGGCGGCCGAGTTGTCGCTGGGAGACTGTGCCAACTATCGCCCGAGTGCGGGTTTGCTGTTGGCGTTGTACGAACAACTCGGGCGCAGTGAAGATGCGGCAGAGCTGAAAATGCAGTGGGGGGTCGATGAATCGGTCGCAGACGATACGCTGGAGCCAGCTTTGCAGAGTCAAGGTGAACCGGTTTCCGAGTAAGCATGCGCAGCGTGCCCGTCGACCGGTCTGAAGCGGAAGGCTACGCCGGAGGCAATGCGATATCGCCCGTCACGGTTTCGGCTTTGGCGATGTTCCGTTTCATGACTTCCAGATGCTCGATTTTCTTTTGACTGGCCGACCATGACTGAATTCTCAACCGCTGAAGATAAGCGTCTTTTGCAGAGCACGCAGCGAGAGCAAAACTGGCAGCGTTGGGGGCCGTATCTCTCGGAACGGCAATGGGGAACGGTCCGAGAGGACTACTCCGGCGACGGCAACAGCTGGAACTACTTCCCGCACGATCATGCCCGCAGTCGAGCGTATCGGTGGGGCGAAGACGGTCTGTTGGGGCTGACCGATCGCCAGTGCCGGCTCTGTTTTTCGCTCGCCCTTTGGAACGGTCGCGATCCGATTCTCAAAGAACGCTTGTTTGGTTTGACGGGGCCGGAAGGCAACCATGGCGAAGATGTCAAAGAGTGCTATTACTACTTGGACAGTTCGCCGAACCACACCTATCTACACGGATTGTATAAGTATCCGCAGGGGCGGTTCCCTTACGACGAACTGGCCAACACCAACCGGATGCGCAGTCGCCAAGAGACCGAATACGAGCTGACCGATACCGGCGTGTTCGACGAAAACCGTTACTTCGATGTGAACATCGAATATGCCAAAGCGACTCCCGACGATGTGTTGGTGCGGGTACGAATCACGAATCATGGTCCCGAAGCGGCGGTGCTGCACGCCTTGCCACAGTTTTGGTTCCGCAATACGTGGACGTGGCGCTGCACCGACGAGGGATGTACTTTACCGCCGCGCATGTGGCTGCAAGACGACGCCGTGCTGTCGGAGCATGAAACGCTTGGCAAGGTCTCCTGTTTTGCGGACAACGCCCCCGACGGCACGCGGCCGACGTGGTTGTTTACCGACAATGAAACCAACACCTCTCGTCATCCGGGGCTGCCCAGCGAGAGCGAATATTCCAAAGACGCGTTTCATGAATACGTGGTGCGGGGAGAAAGCGAAGCGGTCAACCCGGCCCAGCGCGGCACCAAATCGGCGGCGTATTATCAATTGATGCTTGCGCCGGGAGAGACGCAAGAAATCCGTTGCCGGATCTCCGAAACGGCGGTCACCAAGACGGGCGGTTGGGAGCGTTTCGGGGATGCGTTTGATCAGGTTTTCGCGGATCGCAAAGCCGACTGCGATGCCTTCTACGCCTCGCGTATTCCCGCTTCGCTGAGCGATGATCGGCGGCGGATCATGCGGCAAGCTTACGCGGGTTTGCTATGGAGTAAGCAGTTCTATCACTACGTCGTGAAGACGTGGATCGAAGGCGACGCTAGTGGGCCGCCGGCCCCGGCGGCACGCGGTTTTATTCGCAATGGCGAGTGGGAGCATCTGTTCAATCGCGACATTTTGATGATGCCCGACACGTGGGAGTATCCTTGGTATGCGGCGTGGGACAGCGCGTTTCACATGATCCCGATGGCGCGTCTGGACACGCATTTCGCAAAGGAGCAATTGCTGCTTTTCTTGCGTGAGTGGTACATGCATCCCAACGGTCAGATCCCCGCATACGAGTGGCAGCTTTCGGATGTCAATCCGCCCGTGCATGCGTGGGCAGTGTGGGAAGTTTACAAGGCGACCGGATCCCCTCAGCAACGCGACAAAGTCTTCCTGGCGCGGGCGTTTCAAAAGTTGGTGATTAACTTTACGTGGTGGGTGAATCGCAAAGACCCGCGCGGACGGAACATCTTTTCGGGTGGCTTTTTGGGGCTGGATAATATCGGCGTGTTCGATCGTAGCAAGCCGCTGCCCGGTGGCGTCTTGGAACAGGCCGACGGTACGGCGTGGATGGCGTTTTATTGTGGAGCGATGCTGCGGATTGCGATGGAGTTGGCCGATGGAAATCCGGCCTATGGCGACATGGCCAGCAAGTTTTTCGAGCACTACGTAGCGATCGCCGAAGCGATGAACTCACTCGATGGCTCGGGGCTGTGGGATGAAGAGGACGGTTTCTATTACGACCATCTGTATTTAGAGGGGAAAGGTTTCCCGATGCGAATCCGGTCCCTGGTGGGACTATTGCCCCTGATGACCGGGGTGATTCTGGATGACGCCGTGACCGCCAACTTGCCCGGATTCAAGAAGCGAATGGAATGGTTTCTGGACAATCGTGGAGAGATGAGTCAGCACATGACTTATCTGGAACACAAGGGCAGCGACGGCGCGGGATCTGGCCAGCGGTTGCTGGCGATTCCGTCACAAGATCGCTTTCGACGGCTGTTGGCGGTGATGTTGGATGAAGCGGAGTTCTTGTCGCCCTATGGAATCCGCAGTTTGTCGGCGGCCCATCGCGACAATCCGTTTCAGTTCGACTTGGGTGGTCAACGTGAAGAGGTGCGTTACATCCCGGGCGAGAGCGATACGGCGATGTTTGGCGGAAACAGCAACTGGCGTGGGCCGGTGTGGTTTCCAATGAATTTCCTGTTGATCCAATCGCTGCGTCGGTACCACAGTTTTTACGGCGACGATTTTCGCGTCGAGTGCCCGACCGGCAGCGGCAACCATATGAATCTCTTAGAGGTCGCGCATGAGCTGGAACGTCGGTTGATCTCGTTGTTCGAGATGTCGTCCACCGGTCGGCCGGCGCATGGCGAATTCCAGCGTTATGCGGACGATCCGACCTGGAACGAGTTGGTGCTGTTTTACGAGTACTTCCACGGCGACAATGGCAGTGGATTAGGAGCTAGTCACCAGACCGGCTGGACGGCGCTGGTGGCGACGTTGCTACATTACCAATCGGAAATCGTCGGCGAAGAAACGGCCGACCTGAAGTGATCGACCGCGTCTCGCGGTCGACGTGACGTGACGAGTCGAGTCGATAACGTCGGCCCGCACCGCGGCACAGTGATCGTGCTGCGGTGATTGGCCACGTTGATGGGGTTACTCGGGTCGGCTGGCGACTTCGAGTGGAGGCAGCACGCCGAGGTAAGCCATCAGGTTACTGATTTCCTGCAGGGTCAGTTCGTCCAAGCCGCCCGACGGCATGATGCTGCTGTTGCTGGGCAGGATTTGGTCGACGCTGGTTTCCTTGACGGTCGTGGTGTTGTTCTGCGCGTCGCGAATCGTTAGTTCGCCACGACCATTTTCAGCCACCAAACCGACGTAGACTTTACCGTCGAGTGTTAAGACTTTCTTGCTCATATATTGATCGCTGATCACATGGGCGGGGTAGAGGATCGACTCCAGCACTTCGCGTCTTGTGAAGCGACGTGCGATGCTGGTCAGGTCGGGACCGACCGCATCGCCACGATCACCAAACCGATGGCAAGACGCGCAGTTGGCTTTGACGAACATCTCGGCACCCAAATTGGGATCGCCATTTCGGCCTTCGGGCGATTCAAGATAATCCGCCAATTGATCAAAGTCCCAACGAGCTTCCTCGCCGACTTCTGGCAGTTCGGCGGTCGGCCGATCGGGATACGTTTTGGCATACCAGTTCTGCCAAACATCCATCGATGGATTGTCCGTCTCACCACGTTGCAGTCCGGTCCAATGGGCCAGCAGCGCTTCGGCGGGTTGAGTCGACTGGTTTTCTTTGGTGGCGGTCAGGCCGAGCAAGATGACCTGCCGTAGGGCTTCGGGATCATCGGTAGCGACCGGCACCTTCGCGAGTTGCATCAGCACATCCTTTGCTGCTTCGCCTTCCAGCACGTTCAGGCTGCGGACGAGGTAGTCCCAGTTTTGTCCATCGGGATGCAGGGCGAGACCCATTGCGATTGGTTGGCGTCGCTCGGGATCGTTTCTCCAGACCTTGCGAAGATAGGCCATCGCGTCCTCGTCGCCGGTCAGCGACAGCATCGCCACGATGCCGGTTCGCAAGCGTTTGTAGACGTCGCGAGTAAAGTCGGGTCCTGAAATGTCATTATCTAACTGGATCAACAATTCGGCCGTTTCCGGGTCGACCGGTTGCGGCAGTTTGTACAGTGAAGCGAGTGCGGCGTTGGGCCATGCGGCACCTTGTTCCAGGATCGCCATCGCGTCATCGATGGTCAGGTTCTCGGAAAAATCACGCGTCACATTCATCAGATACAGCGGCACGCTACTACCGGTTTTTTCTTTCGAAGCTTGTTCGTAGAACTTCAGCAGTTCGAAGCGTTCTTCGGCCGTCCACGGCTTTTTCAAGAACCTCAGGTGCATCGCAACATGCACACGGTCCGCCGACGGAGCGTCGCTCTGGATATACTTCAATGCCCGCTTGCCAATCGAGTCGGCTTGGAGGTAAGCGGCCAATCGCATCAGTTCGCCATTCATGCGTGGATCGCCCGAGGGGAACTCTTCGGCAATTTGATCACGCAGTGGTTCGACCAACGATGGATCGATCTTGCCGCGTAGAAGCGCCACCTGAGTGACACGCAGCAGGTCAATGAAATCGGCATCGCTTAGAAAACCGTTCATCAGTTGGCTCATCCGTGCCAACACTTGCAGCGATGTGGCCTCTTTTGGGTCGGCGGTGACGAGCGCCAACGAACCCAGGATCGCCACACGCGGCTCTTCGCTGGTCAGCACTTCCTCTCGCCATTGCTCCACCGGAATCGTTTCGAGCACACGACGAGCGACAAAAGCCAGCGTCCGATCGTTCTCTTGCAAGAGGGGCAAGACGGCTTTGGGGTTGGGCGTTTGGTTGGATCGCAGCATCGCTTCACACGCCACGCGTCGGACACGGAGATCGCGGTCATCCAGCAATGTCACCAGTTGCCGCGCGGTCCGATCCGAAGGGTGCAGTCCCATCATGTAGGCCGCCTTTGCACGAACCGCTTCGCTTGGAGCGCGACTTAGTTCGACCAGCAGTTCCTCGCCAGGGACCGGACCAAGCAGCTCCATTAACTCGAGTGCACGGGTGCGATAGTGCGGCGGATTCTCGTCGCTGTAAGCCACGCCGGCGACCAAATCGTTCCAGCGTGTACCAAGTTCTTTCTTGATACCGGCCAGCTTTTGACGGCTCCATGCGGTGGACGCTTGAGGCTGCCGGATGGCCGCCGCGATACCGGTCCCTAAATTGTTGACTCGTTCGGGAACGGGACCTTGCCACAGGACGCGATAGACGCCGCCCGCGGTGCCACGTCCGCCGGTGCAAAAGTACATCGCACCATCGGGACCGATACAGAGGTCGGTGACATTCAACGGTTCGCCCTGCAAGAAGACTTGGCTGTCGGCGATATAGCTGGCACCGTTGGGCTTCAGACGCACATTCAAGATGCGTCCCTCCGACCAGTCGGCCAGAAACAGGCTGCCGTGGTAGCGGACCGGAAAGGTGTAGTGTTCGTAGCAGACCGCACCGCTGGGCGAGCCGCGTCCGGTGTCCAGCATGCTGGGCAAGCGGTCGGCGAAGTATTCCGGCCATTTGGCCCAACCACTGCGCCAGCCAAACTCGCCCCCTTCGGTCACGTCGTAAAGCGCTGTCGGCCGGTACCATGCAGCGCCGACGTCCGATTCCATGTCGCTATCGTGAACGAACAGCGAGCCATCGGAATGGAACGCCAAGTCGTATGCGTTACGAATGCCACCGGCGACACGTTCGACCGTTTGGCCGTTCACATCCGTCCGGATAATGGTTCCACCGGGAGAGGACACGCCGCGGGCATGCCCACCTGGATCTTCGTAGCGTGGACCGACTAAATCGCCTTCGTAGGTGGCCGGCAAGGTTTCCCCTTTACCGCCACGGCCGATGACTTGCATGTGATTGCCGATCGACAGATACAGCATGCCGTCGGGACCGAGCGCGATCCCGTGAGGACCATGTTCACCCGGCGTGCCGCTGAACTTCAGCAGCGTTTGAACTTTTTCCATCGTGCCGTTGCGATCGGCATCGCTGAGCCGATAAAGGCCTGTCCCGTCGGGGCCTTCACCGGTCACGAAGACGTCCCCATTGAGCGGTAAGATGCCTTGGCACGATTCGACCTTGTCACAGTAGGTGCGGATTTCGTCGGGGATCGAATCGCCGTCCTTGTCAAACATCAGCAACAACGGACCCCGCTCACGTGCCGCAATGATGTGACCGAACTCGTTGAATTCCATCGCGATCAGCGAACCGGTTTCTTCGTCGTCGAACAATCGTTGCACGCCGAAGCCATCTTGAATCTGAAAGCGAGTGCTCTCTTGATGTTCGGTCGCACTGGCCACGTCTTCTTGACGATCCCAGGGGACGGTGTCGCCTAGTTGGCCGAACGACTGAGCCCGACCCCACCGAGCGTCGTTGTAGGTTGCCGTTTGCCACAGCGGCGTCGCGGCTTGGCTGGTTTTCCAGCTTTCGTCGGTGCTGAAGGTATACCAACGGCTGGCGGAAACTGGTCGAACATCGACGCGAGCGGCCAGGGCAGCATTGGTGCCGTGGGTGTTGTCGACTTTGACTGCCACTACGTTGCGGCCTCGGACCAACAGTCCCGACACGTCGTAGTTGGTCATCTTCCTGGCCGAGCGACCGGTGCCGACACGCCGACCATTAACGAACAGCTCGTAGGCGTCGTCCGCGGCGATGGTAATTTTGCCAGTCGCTTCGTCGCGGAGATTGATCTGTTTGCGAAAGAAACAGCTGCTGCCGGTGGGCACAGCATCTTTGGGGACACCACTGGCCCAAATCCATTGAGCTTCTTCAGCGGCAGCTGTTTGTGGCCAGGCCCATGCGGCCGCACAGCCGATGATCAGCAAGCCACAAATTGAGCGGAACGAGTTGCCATCCATGGCGTCGAATCTCCCACGCAAACGTTAGGGAATTTTTTAGAACTTTTTGAACCAACGAGTCGCGTTGGACAGTAGACACTTGGTGGCTTGCGACGCAAGACGAATTCAGCCGCCCGCAGAAGGGCCGTTTCAATGATTTTAGAGCGCTGCGGGCGCGTAACCAATCGGCTAACATACATGGATTCCTGTTACGGTCTCCTCTTTAGCTCGCGAGAAATGCCGTCGATGTCGGCTTCCACCACCAGCAAACGCTCGCGCCGGCACTCCGTTGAGGCTGGCGTTTCGTCGTCAGCGAGCGAATCCGATCCGGCAGCCGCCGTCGGTGGCGTCGCAACACGACGTGGAATCAAGCGACCCGGCGTGTGGATCGCCGTGGGAGCTTTCTTGTTGGTCGCCGTCGTGGGCGGAATACTAACGATGCAGGGGGGAACCCGTCGCGTGCAGCTTGGCACAGCGGCGTCTGCTGTTCCGGCAACCTACGACAGCGAGCGAGCGTTTGGGTATCTGGAAAAAATCTGTGCCATCGGGCCTCGAATCAGCGGCACGCAAGGAATGCAGCAACAGCAACAGTTGTTGATCGATTTCTTCGAGAAGCAAAACGGGGTGGTGCAATTGCAAGCATTCGACGTTCGGCATCCGCTGACGGGAGCGAGGACGACGCTGGCGAATTTGATTGCTCGATTCGGCGTCGATCGGCCCAAGCGGTATTTGATCGCCGCGCACTACGACACTCGTCCCTTTCCCGATCGCGATCCGGTGAATCCTCGTGGCGTCTTCTTAGGGGCCAATGATGGCGGCAGTGGCGTCGCCGCTTTGATGGAACTGTCGCATCACTTGCGCGACCTGCCCAGCGACGTGGGCGTCGACTTGATTTTGTTTGACGGCGAAGAGCTGGTGTATGACAGCGATCGCGATCCTTACTTTTTAGGGTCGACGCATTTCGCCAGGGAATACCTGGCTCAGCCGACCACTCCCCGCTACCAAGCGGGGATTTTATTGGACATGGTGGGCGATGCGGAGCAGCATTTTTACATCGAGAAAAACAGTTGGCGATACGCGCGTCCGGTGGTTCGAGAGGTCTGGGGTTTAGCGGAGGATCTGGGGGTGAAATCGTTTCATTCGCGAGTCAAACACGAAGTCCGGGACGACCATATCCCGCTGAACACGATCGCCCGCATTCCCACCATCGATATTATCGACTTCGACTATCCGCGGCCCACGACGCGAGGCATGTCGTATTGGCATACGCAGCAAGACGTGCCGGCAAATTGCAGCGGTGAATCGCTCGCGGCGGTCGTATACGTCGTTCATCAATGGCTTCAATCGAAGTAGCTTTAAGGCGGAGATCTGAACATGACCGCCGCCTGTCTGGTATTGGCTTTCACGCTGTTCGCGTTTGCGTTGTGGCTGGAACAACGTGACCGTGGTGAACCGCAAGCCGGCCAAGGCGATCAGACGTTCGACGACGAATACTTGGCGGCTCGCCGTCGTGGGCGGCGCGTCGTGCATGGCCTGTTGATGCTCAGCGCGGTGTTGATTGTGATCGCCGCGATGGCCGGTCCCGGTCCGGTATGGATCGCCATGTGGTTGGCGGTGTGCGGAGTGTTGATTGTCGTCATGGTGCTGGGGTTATTGGATTTTTATCGCACCAATCGTTACTTCGCCCGCAAGCTGACGCAGTTTCACAAGCAGTCGCTGGAGCAGCATTTTGATGTCCCGCCGGACAAGCGATCGAGCACAGACCAGCCGCCGTCGAGTGAAGAGTCGTAGGCCAGTTCGCGCTCTTTTTTCGCAACCCGACGCATCGGTTTTGAAGGATTTTCCCGCGGTCCGCCAGCGCGTTGTCAGCGCATGACCGGCGCTGGTACGATTTCGGGCGCCGCTGGCTCGCGCCCGTGTCTAGGCGACTCGACGTTGCGTGCGGCGACTCCTCTTCCCATCCTTCCCCGCTTTCCCAGGTGCCCGCAATGACCGTTTCACGACGACGATTTCTACAAACCTCTGCTGCTGCCGCGGTGGCTGCACCGGCGATTTTGACCGGTAAACGAACGGCTGCTCAAGAAGTGGTCGGCCAGGGCGACCATGTTTTTCAGTTCAACCATCAGTGGGCTCAATTGCCAGCCAAGTATGCTTGGCAAACGACGCATAACGTGGCGGTCGACCCCGCGGGGTTGGTGTATGTGATTCACGAAGGCCAGGCAACGCGTCCCGATCATCCTTCGATTTTCGTCTTTGATCCCGATGGACGATTCGTGCGGGCGTTTGGCGAAGCCTTTCAGGGTGGCGGTCACGGCATCGAGATTCGGCAGGAAGGGAGCGAAACGTTTGTCTACGTGGCGGCGTATCAGCAAGCCAAGACGATCGCCAAGATGACCACGACTGGAGAAATCGTTTGGCAGCAATATGCCCCGGTCGGAAGTGGCAATTATGCCGAGGCCGAAGCGGCGGATCCCAAGAAAGTCTGGGGACGCGATCGATTTCTGCCGACCAACTTTGCTTTTCTGCCCGACGGCGGGTTCTATTTAGCCGACGGTTACGGCAGTTTTTACATTCACCGCTACGATGCCGATGGCAAGTGGTTGTCGTGCTTTGGGGGAGAAGGCGCCGGCGAAGGCAAATTCAATACGCCGCACGGCTTGTGGGTCGATGATCGCGAAGGCAAGTCGCCCGAGTTGGTCGTTTGCGATCGGGCTCACAACCAACTGCAAACGTTTGACCTGGAGGGGAACTACAAGCAAACGGTCCCCGGCTTTGGCTTGCCAGCCAACGCCGACACGCATGGCGACCTGCTGTTGATTCCCGAATTGGTGGCTCGGGTGTCGTTGCTGGACAAAAACTACCAGACGGTGGCGACGCTGGGCGATGACCGCGAGCGGGTGTTGGGCGACAAGCAAAAATCGGGCGGCTTTGGCATTCGCGGCGATGCAACGCGTTGGCAAGCTGGCAAGTTTGTCCATCCGCACGATGCTTGCTTTGATGCCGACGGAAACATTTTTGTCGCCGAATGGGTCTCGACCGGCCGCGTGACCAAGCTAACCCGCGCGTAAGCCCCCCTCAGCGGGCGGCGCCAGATAGCCGCGATGCGATGCTGGCTGGTGGCGAAGGGGACTGGTGCGAAGGGCACGGTCCACGGGGTGGCGCTTCAGGTTACTTGCGCTCGGTTGTGGGCTGGCCGGCGCGAGGCACCCAGCCTGCAATCTGGCCTTTGCCGACCAGCGGCAATTCCGATTTGCCTTCCAGTTCAATGTCGCCATTGGAGAGCCGCACGACGGCCGCCACGTTGTCGCCGGCAGGTTGCTTGTCGCCCCAACGAACGGCAACATGAATGGAATTCTCCACCGAATCGCGACGCATTTTGGCAATTTCTTCGGCTTGGAAGTCCCATCGCCCCAGCCGTGGATCGTCGTCCGATCGATTGGGGTCTAACAAGACGACCGACATGTCGGCATCGATGTCCATGCCGCTGACATCGACGACGTTACCTTCTTGGTCGAGGAACTGAATCACCAAATAGACCCCATCGACCGCTGGATCGCTATCAAAGTTATGTCCGCCGGAAAAAGTGGGGTTGATGCTCAACGCCACCGGTTGCGCCCACTGGGGAGCCTCGGTGGAAGGCATCGGGATCTGTCCAAGGGGTGGCTCGGGAGGAGCGTCCTTGCTGGGCGGCGGAGTAATTTCGCCAATGTCGATATCGGGTAACTCCAGCGAATCGAGATCGGGCGGGACCAAGGCGTCGTCACCCGGGACAGGCAAATCTTCCGCTGGGAGCCGATCGAGGCCATTGGGCACCGCGCCGGGTGGCGGCAGCAGCGTTGCCTCGGGAGACGACTCGCGGGGCGGATTGCGGGGCGGCGGCAGCGGGGAGCGATCAGGCGAGTCGGTTTGCGGATCGGGCCGCGGGCTGGGCGGTTTTGGCAAAGCCGCTTTGGGGCCGGCGGGTTGCGGTTCGCAGTTCTCGATCGTGCGCTCCAGCCTATTGCGGAGCACCTTGTTTTCGTAATCGGCTTCGTACAGTTGATCTTCTAAAACCCGGATTTCGCTGGCCATTTTGTCAGCGTACAGATCTTGGTGCGGCTGGCTGCGACAGCCCGACAGCAGCGCCAGTAGGCCGAGGGAAACCCCTAGGCCGTTGCGAACGTTCGGTGGGAGAAGCCGTGCGAGCATCGGTCGGTTGCTATCAATTCCAGGCGAGTTGGAGTGCAGGCGTTGCGCCCTACAGTGCGCCCTACAGGAGGTTCGATAACAGCGATCCGCGTTGCGGGTCAAGATAAGTCAGGCACAGCTACTCTAACTGTCACAATCGTCACAGGTGTTCATGCTGTACCTGTGCGTCAAAATGAGATGCATCGTTATTAGCTTTTCGACTCCGTTTTTCGGCTCCGATGTCCGATTTCAGATGTTGTCGGTGGGGTTGTGTAGTCATGACTCCGTCGTTTCTGAGTGGTTCGGTAGGTCGAATGTTCTAGTGGGGATTTGAATGCTCGATCGACGATGATTCTCGCGGATCAGATAGAACCGAACGGTGGGAGGGTAAATTGTTTGGTGCCATCCCACCGTTTTTTTATGCGCCGATGGCGACCATCGATATTCCGGTTCGCCACCCAGTTTTGCTATACGGCGAGTCGTTTTGGACAAGGGACCGCGGAAAGTCACCCTGTTCCGGGCATCGCAAGACGCGTGAACATAAAGTTAGGAATCGAAGCATGGACGCGACGGTTAAAGACGAAGCGACGAAGCCGCGACTGCGGATTTACAACGAACCCTTAAACGACGAATCGTTGCGGCGGATTCGGTGGTTGTTGTGGAGTTCTTGCATTGCCTTGCTGCTCGTTCCCGTGGTGACGTTGATCGACATTCCGATCGCGCGGTGGTTCGCGGGCGATCCGTTTTCCAACGACGTCGATAAAGCGATTCAATTGACCGAAGCCTATTCGCACGGCATCGGCGTGCTGTTTATCGTGATGGCCATTTTCAATCTCGCCCCACAGCACCGCTGGTGTTTGCCACGTTTGGCGACGATGGCCTTGGGTGCCAGTGCGGTGGCCACGATTATTAAGATGTTTGTGCTGCGGCCTCGTCCAAGCAACTTGAATTTGGACATTGCGACGCGCGACGCGGCTTGGTTGTGGCGATTCGACTGGCAGCTTGATCAAGTGGCCGCCTTTGACGCCGGCACGCGCGCTTTCCCCAGCGGTGACACCGCCACGGCGGTGGCGCTGACCGTTTCCCTGGCGATGTTGTTTCCTCGCGGACGCTACTTCTTCACGACCTTCGCGGTACTGACGATGCTGCAACGCATGCAGTCCAATTCGCACTTCTTCAGCGACGCGATCGGCGGCTTGGCTTGCGGCCTGTTCTGGTGCTTTGTCTGCCTGCATCCCCGGTTGTTGGGAGCCTTGTTCGAGCACATGGAGCCGACCCATCGGGGCCACCATCGGGGGAGTGTGATCAACAAACGGCAGGCGGCGTAGCGGATGACGACCGCTCCATCGTTGGTCAAACGCTCCGGTCAAGCTGGCGGAGCGTCTTGGTCTTCGGGTTCGCGTTCTTCGGGTTCGTGACGCGGACGGAGCTGGCAGAACATCGCCTTCTTTTGGTCGGGCAGCGCGTAGTCAAAGCCACAGCCCTTAAGGAAATCTTCTGAAGAGGTGATCGCCATGACTTCCAACACGCCAAGTTCGCGCGCCCGCGCGACGCTCATCTTGACCAGCGTGCGGCCGATGCCTTGCGTGCGGAATTCCGAATGGACCACCAAGCCCTGGATCTCGGCCATTTTGCGGCTGTAGATTTCCGCGGCACAAAAGCCGACGACCTGCGAGTCCGCGACGGCGACGAAGCCGTGCTTGGTCAGTTCGGCAATTTCCTCCGCCGTCCGCCGCAGTAACTTCCTCGCTCGCACATCGGGTTCCATCAAAGCCACCACCTTTTCGGCGTCCTCAAAGGTGGCTTGGCGAAACAGCACAGGGCGATCGGTGGGGGCGTGCTTCATCGATTGATTCGAACCGGACTGGTGGCTTCTTTGATGGCGTTTCGCATGACTTCGGGTTTGGGTTCCTGGCCTGTAAACAGTTTGTACTGGTAGCAGGCTTGGCGAACAAACATATCGACTCCGGTGATCGTGCGGCAGCGGGCGCGTCGCGCGTGTTTGATCAGCAGCGTTTGTTCGGGATTGTAGACGGTGTCGAACACAACCAGCGACTCGTCTTGTTTGTTAAAGTCAAAATCGTAGGGCGAATCGTCGACTGTGGGATGCATTCCGATCGGCGTCCCGTTGATCAGCAGGGCCGCGGCGACCGAATGCCGATCATCCCACTCAATCGCTTCGGCATCCAATTCATTGGCCAGGTGTTGGGTGCGAGCCAACGTGCGGCTGGCGAGGGTGATTTTCGCGCCGCGATTCTTCAGACCCCACGCGATCGCGCGCGAGACGCCACCGGCACCTAGAATCAGCACCGACAGGTCTTCGTAGGCCTTGTCTTTTTCCTTGTCCTCCTGAGGCGGAATGACGGCACTAATGCAGTCCATGGCAGCGCGGTAATCGGTGTTGTATCCCAGCACGGTACCTTCTTCGAAGAGGATCGTGTTGACCGCTCCGATACCCGTTGCCGCCGATTCGGCTTGATTGCACAGATCGAGCGCGTGCTCTTTGTGAGGGATCGTGACACTTAACCCATTGATCCCCAGCCCCGGACACTCGTTAAAAAACGGCTCCAGCTCGTCCGACGGAATGCGCAGCGGCAGGTAACAGCAATCAAGGCCGTCGGCGATGAAGGCCTTGTTATGAATCAGCGGGCTGTGGCTGTGTGCGACCGGATCAGCGACCACGCCGAACAGCCGCGTCTTGGCAGTGATCGCATCGTAGCGATACAGCTCCTGCATCTGCCGCCAATTGAGTTGCCCCGGTGCCAGCGTCCGGTCGGAGCTGAAGGTGGCGTAGGTAAAGGGGGCTCCGAACCGACCGGCCAGGATCCGGCTGACCATCCCCAGTTCCCCCATGCACAGACCGATCGTCGGCACCTTGGCCTGTTTCAGCAGTTCGAACATCCGCAGGTTATCGCCGAAGCAGTTCGCCATCGTCGCGATTTTGACAATATCGGCATCCTCAGCCGCCATCGCGGCATGCAGTTCGGCCAAGTTGTCGGGCGTCTGCTCGAAATCGTGAAAGCTGATGATCCGTTTGGTGTTGCCATAGCGAGGGATTTGAGCCGCCACGTCGGCTTCGATATCGACGTAATCGACTCCCGATGCGATGGCGCCGCGCAGCAACATCAGACGCTCCTCCTCGCTGCGTGCCCAGCGACCGCCATCCTCGCGGCGACGAGCGGTCACCACCACCGGACAGGGGCGGTTGGCCAGAAGACGGCGCAAATCGACCGCGCGGCCGATGTAGTCCAGCCGCAACTCTACTAGGCCGACGCCCTGTTCGGCCAAGTGTTGGTGTTCGGCAATGGTTTGTTTGTGGCGAGTCCGCCCGATGCTGACGCAGATCATTCCTGGTTTCGGTGCCTTGGATTCAGGGAAAGCAGCTTGGCAGGCAAAAAAACGGCCGCCGAAAAAGTGATTCGAAAAAAGTTTCTTCAGCCTCAATAGCTAGTCGATATCGCTCCGCCCACCAAGGGGGTGTTGGCGGAGAAGTTCGCGACAGGATTGGCCATGCGGGCGATCACACCTGGGGATTAGGTTTTGACGCTGAGCATGGCGGCTTCTATTTCTACGCATAAAATAGCCTCCCACACACCCAGCCCCACCCCCGAGCGGTCTCGGGGAGCAGAATCCCGCAGATCGCCGGGACGCTGGGCCAGCGAAGCCCTATAATAGATGCCATGAATACGAGACGCCCCCTTTGTCGATTCCAAGTCGGAAGTTTATTTCTCGCCAGCTGGCTGTTATTCGGTTCCGGTGCCGCCGACGCGCAGCGTCTGCAGTGGCCCACCGAACGTGGCGATGCCCAGGGTACCGGAGCGGTGCCTCAGACTTTGCCTGCCCGCCTGGTCGAAACGTGGCGGTACGAGGCGGGTGAAGCGATTGAATCGTCACCGATTGTCGCCGCTGGCAGGGTATACGTTGCGGACGCTGAAGGGACGCTGCATGCGCTGGACCTCCAGACGGGAAAAAAAATCTGGGCCGCCAAAGTCGACGGTGGTTTCTTGGCTTCTCCGGCCGTCAAAGGCGATGCTTTGTTGCTGGGTGACTACAACGGCATGGTTTATTGCTTTGATGTAGCCACCGGCAAGGAGCGCTGGAGGTTCGAGACGGAGGGCGAAATCAGCGCTGGCCTGGCATTTTACGAAGACAACGTGCTGGTCCCCTCGCAGGACGGCAAGCTGTACTGTTTACGAATCGCCGATGGAAAATCGGTGTGGACCTACACGACTACCGATCAGATTCAGTGCAGCCCCACGATTGCCGGTGACCGGACGTTTCTGGGTGGTTGCGACGGGCAGTTACATAGCGTCCGTTTGAAGACAGGGGAGGCCATCACCGATCCACTACCGCTGGGCGGGCCAACCCTTAGTACTCCCGCGGTGATCGGTGATAAGGCGTTCCTGACGACGCACGGTGGTCTGGTCATGGCGTTCAACTGGCGCGAGAATAAAGCGCTGTGGCAGTACAACGATCCTGACCGTGCCCAGGAGTACCGCAGCAGTCCGGCGGCGAGCGACAAAGCGATCGTCGTGACCAGCCAGTTTCGCGCCGTCGTGGCGCTGCATCCTCAAACCGGCGAAGTTTTGTGGTCCAAGCCATTGCGTCGGTTCGCCGACGCGTCGCCCGTCATTGCCGGCGATGACGTCTGGATCGCGGCCACCGATGGGCGTCTGTACCGGTTCGCGTTGGCCGACGGTACGGTCCGCAGTGAACAAGAATTCCGAGGTTCGTTTCTGGCACCGCCGGCGATTGTCGGTAACCAGATGATTTTGGCCAATGATGACGGAGTGGTGATCGCGCTCGGGCCGCCACCCTCCGAATCGTAATTTCAGCACTCCAGTTTCGACTCCAACGGAAGACTTCATGAGCACCGCGGACGAAAAGAAAACCGAAGTCGGCAGTTACTTTATCTCGAATTACCCACCCTATTCGCAGTGGAATCGAGATCAGTTGCCCGCCGTCCGACAAGCGCTCGACAGCCCGCCGCATGACGACGCACCGTTGGGTTTGTACCTGCATATTCCCTTCTGTCGTAAACGCTGCAAATTCTGCTACTTCAAAGTTTTCACCGACGTGAATGCTGCCACGGTCCAGCGGTACGTCGATGCGCTGTGCACCGAAATTTCTCTGGTCAGCAAACTGGCCGTGATGGGCGACCGCCCCTTTCGTTTCGTTTACTTCGGTGGCGGCACCCCCAGTTTCCTCAGCCCCAAGCAACTGACCACACTGGCCGATCGCTTGCATGAACATGTGACGTGGGACGGAGCCGAAGAGGTCACTTTCGAATGCGAACCGC
>Ga0102938_10000996_pt1 | contig 21514 bp, 14 predicted proteins | sample SalPonR2_B_D2_MG_FD_84516 | JGI IMG/M metagenome (GOLD analysis project Ga0102938, IMG submission 84516) | Salt pond soil microbial communities from South San Francisco under conditions of wetland restoration - Salt Pond MetaG R2_B_D2_MG | ecosystem: Environmental > Aquatic > Marine >... | reverse complement strand
ACCTGATCGAGAGCCTGCCCGGCGAAGAGAGCGTTGTCACCCAATACCCAGGCTGCCTGGGCCAGACGGAGGTTGAACTGTGGACTATCCAGGACGGTGAACATATCCCCGCCCCCTGGGCTCCCAGTGGCTCCGATGCGATGGTCGACTGGCTGCTGAACCACCCGCGCAGCTAGGGTCTGTTCGCGCTGCCTGGGTTGGCCGGTCACCATGGATTTCAACATCCCCGCCGACATTGCCGACTTCCTGGATGAGCTCGATGCGTTCATCGCAGGGGTCATCCAGCCGTTACAGGAGAAAGACGACAACGCACGCTTCTTCGACCACCGACGCGAGGATGCGCGCACCGACTGGGACAGACACGGCCTGCCGAACGCCGAATGGGAGGCGCTACTGGCCGAGGCCAAGCGCCTGGCGGTGGAAGCAGGCATCTACAGCTATCCGTTTCCGCGACAGCACGGCGGGCGCGATGGCAGTAATCTGGGCATGGCCATCATCCGCGAGCACCTCGCGGCAAAGGGCCTCGGCCTGCACAACGACCTGCAGAATGAGCACTCGATCGTCGGCAACAACGTGGGCCTGCTACTCATGCTGGAGTACGGCAGCGCCGCGCAGCAGGGGGAATGGCTGGACGACCTGAAAAACGCGCGCGCCGGGTTCGCCGTGGCAATCACCGAACCCGGGCACGGCTCCGATGCCACCCACATGGAGACGCACGCAAGCCGCGACGGCGACGACTGGATCATCAACGGCGAAAAAACCTGGAACACCGGTGTCCACACCGCGAAAGCCGACCTGGTGATGGCCCGCACATCCGGCTCAGCGGGAGATGCGCACGGCATCACGGCCTTTCTCGTGCCGATGGATACCCCCGGCGTCACCGTCGAGGAATACCTGTGGACTTTCAACATGCCTTCCGATCATGCGCGCGTGAGCTTCAGTGATGTGCGCGTACCCGACGCCAGCATTTTTGGCAGCGAAGGCCGGGGCCTGCAGGTGGCGCAACATTTTTTCAACGAGAACCGTATTCGTCAGGCGGCATCCAGCCTCGGCGCTGCACAGTACTGCGTGAACGAAGCGGTGCAATACGCGAACGCGCGCAAACCCTTCGGCAAGCCGCTGTCGATCAACCAGGGTATCCAGTTTCCACTGGTGGAACTGCAGGCGCGCTGTGAAATGCTGCGCGCGCTGATCCACAAGACCGCCTGGCTGATGGATAAAGACGGCGCCTTCTCCGTGTCGGACAAGGTCTCCATCTGTAACTACCAGGCCAACCGCCTGTGCTGCGAAGCCGCCGATACAGCGATGCAGGTACACGGCGGCATGGGCTACTCACGTTACAAACCCTTCGAACATATCTACCGCCATCACCGGCGCTATCGCATCACCGAGGGCGCCGACGAAATCCAGATGCGCCGCGTGGCCGGTTACCTGTTCGGCTTTATGCGCGAACGCAAGCCCAAGGGCGTTGGCTGAGCGCATGCCGGGTGAATTCGAGCAGGCACTCGCGGCACTGCTGGCGCGTGAACTACCCGACTTTATCGGGCTGACATCCTGCCAACAACTCACGACAGGCGCTAGCCAGGAGACCTGGCGGGTCCTCTGCGCCTGCAGAGCCGGTGAGTCCGCGTTCGCGCTGCGACGCGCCCAGCCCAATGCCGCCGGCAACGGCATCGGCAGCCTGCCACTGGCGACAGAGGCGCGCCTGCTGCAGTTGGCGGCTGACGGTGGCGTGCCGGCGCCGGTGGTGCGGTATGTACTGCAGCCCGGTGACCAGCTCGGCGAAGGCTTCCTGATGGACTGGCTGGAGGGGGAGACGCACGGGCTGAAAATCACCCACGGCGATGAATTCGCCGGGCTACGCCCCACCCTGGCGCGCCGCTGCGGCGAGCTGCTCGCGCGTATTCACACACTCGACTGGCGGGCGGCCGGGCTGGAGGGCGCGCTGCCCGTTGTAGAACCGGCCACGCTGATCGCCGACACCTGGGCACACTACCGGTTGCTGGACGTACCCGAGCCCATGATCGATTACACCTGGCGCTGGTTGAGTGACAGGCTACCACCGGTTTCGCGCATGACCCTGGTACACGGCGATTTTCGCAACGGCAACCTCATGCTCACGGGCGCAGGCATTCAGGGCGTGCTCGACTGGGAACTGGCGCACATCGGCAACCCGCTGCGCGACCTCGGCTGGCTCTGCGTGAACTCCTGGCGCTTTGGCAGACCGGAGCTCCCGGTGGGCGGCTTCGGCAGCGTTGAGGACCTGCTTGCAGGCTACAACGCGACATCGGGCCTCGGGATCACGCGAGAGGAGCTGCACTACTGGCAGGTGTTCGGTTCCTTCTGGTGGGCAATAGTCACGCTGCAGATGGCGGCTACCTGGCGCAGCGGCGACACCCCCAGCCTTGAGCGACCCGTGATCGGCAGGCGCTCATCCGAGGCGCAGATGGACTGCGTCAACCTGTTGCTGCCGGGGGAGTTGTCATTGCCGGATACCGCGCTGCCGATCAGCGCCGGTACGCAATTGCCCATGCCCGCCGAACTGCTGGAGGGGGTTGCCGACTTCCTGAAAAACAGTGTCGCAGGGCAACTCGACCCGCACGCGCGCTTTCTCGCCAAAGTGGCGGCGAATTCACTGCGCATCGCCCAGCGCGAGTTTCAGTACGGCGAGGTGCTGCGCATGGCGGAGTCAGGGCGCCTGCGCGCGATGCTCGGCACACCGCAGGGGAACATCGACGAGTTGCGCTGGCAACTGGTGGGGCAGCTCCGAGAGGGGCTGCCGCTCGATACCCCGGGGCTCGCGGAGCACCTGCGCCAAACGGTCGCGGGGCAATTGAGCATCGACCAGCCACGCTACAGCGCGCTGTCTTCGCCGGCATTTCCCTGACACGCCGTGCACCCGGGTAGCGGGAATCGCAACCAGGGCAGGACACCTTCGCGGACCGCGCAACTCACAAGGATGCGCGCGGACCGGCTGCCTTCAGGCACGCTCCTCCAACTGCGACCAACGCTCGACGGCTCTCTCCAGTTGCTCGTGTAACTCCGCCAGTACGCTGGCATGCGCCGCAACCTCGGCAGTGCTCCGGGCATAAAAATCAGGGTCTTCCATCTCGGCGCGCATGGCGGCCTCCCGCGCCTCCAGCCGTTCGATCTCACCCGGCAAGGCAGACAGCTCGCGCTGTTCCCTGTACGACAGTTTTTTCAATGCGGCTTTGCTGGCGGCGCCGGGAGCGGCTTTTACGCCGCCGCTGGCGGATGCATCTGCGGCAGTCGCTGCCGCCGTCCCCGATGATCCCCCAGGGGAGGTATCGCCAACCGGCGACAGCGCATCGCCCAGCCTGCCACCCCGGGCGACCCAGTCACTGTAGCCCCCGACATGCTCACTTACCCCGCCCTGCCCATCCAGCACGATCAGGCTGGTCAGCACGTTGTCCATGAAAACCCGGTCATGACTCACCAGCAGGACAGTGCCTTCAAAGCTCAGCAGAATCTCTTCCAGCAGTTCCAGCGTTTCCATGTCCAGGTCGTTGGTAGGTTCATCCAGCACCAGCATATTGGCGGGCTTGCTGAACAGCCTGGCCAGCACCGCCCGGTTCTGTTCCCCCCCGGACAATGCACGCACCGGCGTGCGCACGCGCTCCGGCGTGAACAAAAAATCACCGAGGTAGGAAATGCCGTGACGTCGCCGGCCGTTGATCTCGATAAACTCCTGGCCACCGCAAACGTTATCGATCAGGGTTTTTGTCGGGTCGAGTTTTTCGCGCAACTGGTCGGAGTACGCGATCTCCAGTTTGGTTCCGCGCTTGACGCTGCCGCTGTCGGGTGTCAGTTCACCCAGCAGTATTTTCACCAGCGTGGTCTTGCCCGCACCGTTGGCGCCGACAATACCGATACGGTCGCCACGCTGAATCACCGTGGAAAAGTCGGCGATCACCGGTTTGCCGTCAAAGGCATGGCTCACGTGCTCGACCTCGACCACGATTTTCCCGGAACGGTCGGCGTCTTCCACGCTGAAATCTGCACGCCCCACGCGTTCGCGCCGCCGCGCGCGCTCGTCGCGCATCGATTGCAACGCACGCACGCGACCCTCGTTGCGTGTGCGCCGGGCCTTGATACCCTGACGAATCCAGACCTCCTCCTGCGCCAGCTTCTTATCGAACAGGGCATTTGCGCGTTCCTCCGCCTCCTGCTCTGCTTCACGGTGCCGCAAAAAGCCCTGGTAATCACCTTCCCAGGTGGTGAGGTGACCCCGCTCCAACTCCGCCATCACGTTGCACACCGACTGCAGGAACTGCCGATCGTGTGTAATGAGCACGACAGCGCCTCGAAACTCACGAATCTGCTCCTCAAGCCAGGCGATGGCCGGGATATCCAGGTGGTTGGTCGGCTCATCCAGCAACAGGATATCGGGATCATTCACCAGAGCCTGTGCGAGCGCCACACGCCGACGCCAGCCGCCGGACAGCGAAGACATCGGCGCATCGGCCGGCAGCGCAAGCCGACTGATAATACTGTCTATGCGTTGCTGCATGGCCCAGCCGTCGCGCGCCTCCAGTTCGGTTTGCACACGCGCCAACTCGTCCATATCGACATCCGCCGCCTGCGCGGACAACCGGTGGTACTCCGCCAGCAGGTTTCCCGTTTCCTCCAGGCCGCTGGCGACGTGATCAAACACCGACTCGGCGCCGGCCTCCGGCAGTTCCTGGCGCAGCCATGCCATGCGCACTCCGGGGCGCTGCCAGCGAGTGCCGCTGTCCAGTTCCGCAGTGCCTGCCAGCGCTTTCAGCAACGTGGTTTTGCCGGCACCATTGCGACCCAGCAGACCGATCTTCTGCTCGCGCGTGACAGAGAGGTTCACGGCATCCAGGATGACCTGGGTGCCAAAATGCAGGGATGCGGATTCAAGGCGGAGCAGGGGCATGTAACAAGGGCTCTCTGGCTGGTAGTAGAAAACGGGGTGGGATTCTACGCCAAAGCGGACTGAAAAACCTTGTTGTATTATGCACAGCGCGCGCGGTCAGACGACGCTACCTGGTTGACCACGAGCATGGCGGGGCCGCCCGGGCAAGGCCACGAGGCGCTAGTGCAGGTTGGTATGGATGCTGTCCAGCGTTTCCCGATCAACCTGGCCCACGGGAATATCGTAGGTAATTTTCGCGCCATAGGCTTCGGGCGCGTGAGGGTCGATGCGCTCCTTGTCGAACACCCAGAGTCGCGTGCCCAGATAAAACCCTTCGCTGATGTCGTGCGTGATCATGAAGATCGTGAGCTCTTGCTCCTTGCGCAGGGCGAGCACCAACTGGTGCATGTCGGCGCGAATGCCCGGGTCCAAAGCGCCAAAAGGCTCATCCAGCAACAGGATACGCGGCTTCTTGATCAGCGACTGGGCGAGCGCGAGACGCTGCTGCATGCCGCCGGAAAGCTGGTGGGGGTACTTGTCCAGCGCCTGGGCCAGACCGACGGACTGCAGCATTGTGGCCGCCTCATCCTGCACTTTGCGCCTCGCCGCGCCGACCAGTCGACCCAACAGGCGGCTCTGCTCCAGTTCCCGGCTCAGCATGACATTCTGAATAGCGGTCATATGCGGAAACACCGAATAGCGCTGGAACACGATTCCCCGGTCTTCATTGGGTTCCTCAGCCAGCGGCTCGCCTTCCAGCAGGATGCTGCCCCGGCTCGGGACTTCAGTGCCCAGCAACATGTTCAAAAACGTGGTTTTGCCACAGCCCGATGCGCCAACGATAGTGACGAACTCGCCCTTCTCCACATGGCAATCCAGGTTTTCCAGCACCACATGCTCGCCATAGGACTTGGTGACGTGGTTGATATGAATAAAGCTCACGCATCACCTCCGCGCTCAGCACTGTGGAACCAGGGGAAAGCCCACAGCGAGATCTTGCGTAATATAAAGTCGAGAAAGAACGCCAGCAGCGTTATCCAGACCACATAGGGGAGTATCACATCCATCGACAGGTAGCGGCGTACCAGGAATATGCGATAGCCGAGCCCATCAGTAGCCGCGATGGCTTCGGCCGCGATGAGGAACAGCCAGGCCGAGCCCAGCGACAACCGCACCGCCGACAACAGGCGCGGCATTACCTGGGGCAGCACCACGCGCAGCACAATCTGCCAGGTGTTGGCGCCCAGTGTTTGCGCCTTGATCAATTGCTCCGGCGGTATTTCGAGCGTGCGCTGCTGTATGTCGCGAATCAGGAAAGGTGTGATCCCGATCACGATGAGCACCACCTTGGACAACTCACCGAGCCCGAAGACGATGAACAGCACCGGGAGTATCGCCATCGGCGGAATCAGCGATACCGCCACCACCAGGGGTGACAGGTTGGCCCGGGCGTAAGGCACGATGCCGTTGAGCACACCGAACAGCAGGCCGATCGCGGCGCTGATACCAACCCCCATCGCCAGACGCTGCAAACTGCTCGCCGTGTCCTGCCAGAACAGATACTCCCCACTGCGTTTGCTCGGGGTAAAGGCAAGCCTGTCGATGGCCTCCACAAAACTGCCGAAAGCGGGTAACAACTTATCGTTGGGATTCTCCGCAAGGCGGGCATTTGAGGCGCCGGTATAGATCACAGCGATCAACAGAAACGGCAGCAGCCCCAGTAACCAGCGCATGGGCTTGCCCGGGTACTGGTTGATCAGCTTCTTCATAGTCGGCCCCGAAAGTTTGCGGCGTAACCTAAAGTGGTCGCCCTCAGCCGATTCCTCCCGCACACCAACCGGTGTCCGGGAGGGGCTCGCTGTAAAACGGTTTAGCAGTCAGGTCGCCCCGGCGCGCGTGGCCTCAGCGACCTGAGGCGCGCAGCCCGGAGCGCGTAACCCAGGGCTAGAGCTTGCCTTCCGCCGCCATCGCCATGTAGCTGGGATCAAAGCGCAGCTTGATATTGGCCGAGTCGCCATACACACCGGCCGGTGCCTCGATGCCGATGAAACCTGCATCCGGCGCGCCCTCCCCCAACAGGCCGTGTTCAAAGGAAAACTCCGATACGTATTGCATCGTGGTGAGCACCTCCGGGCTGTTGGTGAATGCGACCGCGTCCGCCGCGGCGTAAAACATTTCCGTGGATGCCAACTGCGCCTCGTAGCCGGCCCTGTCTGTACCCGAGACCCCGCCAAGATACTCGCGCACGGCATTACCGGCCTCGGTGTCGGCGCCCAGTGTGCCCATGATCTCGTACCAGGCACCCGTGAGCGCTTTACCGAACTCGGGGTTGGCGGCAAGGGTCTCCGTATTCACGATCATCAGGTCGATGATTTCACCCGGGATCTGCGCGGAATCAAAGACCTTGTTGCTGCCCGGCATCGACAGAATTTCACTCACCAGCGGGTTCCAGGTCACCACCGCGGTCACGTCATCGGTCGTGTAGGCTGAGACCATGTCGGCATCCGACGTATTCGTGACAGTCACGTCTCTTTCCGACAGGCCCACGCTCTCAAGCCCACGTGCCAGCAGGTAGTGCGACACGCTGAGTTCCACCAGGTTAACTGTCTGGCCTTCGATAGCGGCCAGTTCGTCTTCACCTTTCAGAATGACAGCATCATTGCCATTGGAGAAGTCACCGACGATCAGCGCCGTGGAATCCACACCACCGGCGGCGGGAATGGTCAACGCGTCCATATTGGTCATGGTGCATCCGTCGAACTGGCCGGCGGTGTACTGGTTGATGGATTCCACGTAGTCATTGATCTGTACCACATCGATGCTGATACCGTATTTGTCGGCCCACTTCTTGACGATCCCCTCCTGCTCGCCGTAATCCCAGGGAACCCACCCCACGTAGATCGACCAACAGATGCTGAACTCGGATTTTTTCTCCGCCAGGGCGGCGGGAGAAACGATACTCAGCGCAAGCAGCGCGGTGGACGCCGCAACGGTAAACAACTTCTTCATAGCCTCACTCCTGGATTGATTGTTGTGCTGGCAACCATCGCCACCGGCTGGCGGCATTCGCTACCCTCTGTGATTTCCACAACGCAAATCCTGTGCCACTTCTGTAAGCACTTGATTTTATGAGACATGGATGCCAATGCCCGGAGCTGAGCGCTGTTCTATGCGCCTTGATCGCGCAGACGAACCATTATGGTGCGCCCAGGGCCGGGCTGTCCGTGCCGACCACGGCGCGGCCCGGGAGCACTACCCTGGGCGGCATCCGCTGCGCGTCCCTGCCGGCCAACGCCTCCTCCGTGTTATATTGCCCACCCTGTTGAATCACCCATGACTGAGAGGCAACCCATGGCCTACACCGGACTGCAACTGCGCTCCCTGATCACGCCCGAGGGCAAGCTCAAACTGTCGCTCGAGGAGGTTGAGACACCCGATCCAGGCCCCGACGAAGTCATCGTCAGGATTGACGCTGCGCCCATCAACCCCTCGGACCTGGCGCTGTTATTCGGCCCGGCCGATATGCGAACCGCCGAGCCTGGCGGCACCCCTGAACGACCCGTGGTCACTGCCGACGTACCAGAGAAGTTGCTGGGGATGGTCGCCGGACGCACAGGTGAATCCATGGCGGTGGGCAATGAAGGCGCTGGCGTGGTAGTGCAGGCTGGCTCGTCAGACGCGGCGCAGGCGCTGCTTGGCAAGCTGGTGGCCGTGGCGGGTGGCGAAATGTTCTCGCAGTATCGTTGTGTGAACGTATTCATGGCCATGCCCATGGGGGACGAGGTAAGCGCCAGGGAAGCGGCTTCCAGTTTCGTCAACCCGATGACGGCGCTGGGCATGGTGGAAACCATGCGCGATGAAAATTTCAACGCGCTGGTGCACACCGCCGCGGCCTCCAACCTGGGCCAGATGTTGAATCGCATCTGCCTCGCCGACGGCATCGACCTGGTGAACATCGTGCGCAAGGAAGAGCAGGCAACCCTTTTGCGCGAGATCGGTGCAGCGCACGTGGTGAATTCCAGCAGCGATTCCTTTGCCGGGGACCTGACCGATGCGATTCACAACACCGGCGCCTATCTCGCCTTTGACGCCACCGGCGGCGGCCGCCTGGTCAACACCATCCTCACCTGCATGGAACAGTCGGCTACCCGGGGCATGGCGTACAACCGCTACGGCTCGGATACCCTGAAAAAGGCCTACGTTTACGGGCGGCTGGATCTCTCACCCATGGAACTGACTGCCGCGTACGGCTTTGCCTTCAGTGTCAGCGGCTGGCTGTTGACACCCTTCCTGCAGCGCATCGGCCTGGAACGCATGGCCACATTGCAGCAGCGCATTGCGCGCGAAATCAAGACCACATTCGCCAGCCACTATTCCGACGAGGTCTCCCTGGCGGAGGCGCTGTCACCGGCGGCCATGCTGGCCTATGGCCAGCGCCAGACCGGCCAGAAGTACCTGATCAACCCCCACGGCTAAGCAAAGACGCGCCAGTCAGGCGCGTGTGCCGCCCCAATAAAAGCAATACCGGACACCCCATGCCGCACATCAACCGCCGCCGCTTTCTGCAACACTCCTCGCTGCTCGCCGCCGCCTCATTCCTGCCCGGATGCAGCGACAGCAGCGACAACAGGCGCAGCAGCGCTATCGTCGTCGGCTCTGGCTTCGCGGGCTCCGTGGCCGCGCTGCGCCTGGCACAGGCAGGCATCCGCACCACAGTGCTGGAGCGCGGCCGTCAATGGACGGTCGAAGGCCCGGACACCTTCCCTGCCACTACCGGTTTTGACAAACGCTCCTCCTGGACCATCCCGTCCGGCAACGCCGGCGAGGGCGACCCGGCACCCTACGCGGGCCTGCTGGAGACCCTGGCCGGCGATGTGACGGTGCAGTGCGGGGCCTGCGTCGGCGGCGGCTCCCTGGTGTACGGCGGGGTACTCTTCCAGCCGCCACGCGCTACCTTTGAGACGGTGTTCCCCTACCTGAGCTATGACGAAATGGTAGCCCGCTACTACCCACGCGTGATCGAGCAGATCGGTGCAGCGCCGATCCCGGATGATGTACTGGCAAGCCCTACCTACACCGCGCACCGCACCTTCATCGAGGACGCCGACGGCGCCGGCTTCGAAGCGGTGAAGCCCCATACCTCATTCGACTGGAACATTATCCGCCAGGAAATCGCAGGCGACATTCCCCCCGCCGCCAGCGTCAGCGACTATGCCTTCGGTTGTAACAGCGACGCCAAGCTCTCCACCGACAAGAACTACCTGCGCGATGCAATCGCCACCGGGCACTGCGAACTACAAAGCCTGACCGAAGTGGAGATCGTCCGGGAGCTATCGCCGCGCGGCTACGCGGTGGTATGCCGCAGCATCACCGCTGAGGGTGCGCTGATCAACCGGTTCGAGCTTCAGGCGGATTATCTGTTCCTCGCCGCGGGCTCGATGAACACCTCAAAGCTGCTGCTCAAAAGCCAACAGGCGGGCGAGCTGCGCGGGGCCAACGACCGCGTCGGCCAGGGCTGGGGCACGAACGGTGATGAGCTGCTCGCGCAGGTGCATCCCGGCCCGGTGCCCGGCCCACAGGGCGGGCCCGCCTGTATCGCCGCGATCGACTGGACGGATGCCAACTACCCGGTGGCCTTCATGCACTCTCCCGTGCCCTTCGAGATACAACTACAGCTCGGCATGTCGATACCGGATGCACTCGGCAGCCTTTCCTACAACGCGACGGCAGGTGCCCTCGGCATTCACTGGCCCGAGGATGGCAGCACCACTTCAGGGCTTGCACGCAAGGCGAGCTTCCAGCGGCTGCTCGACCAGAACGGCGGCATGCAGGCGCCCTTCATTACCGGCACAATCTGGCACCCGCTGGGCGGGGCGGTGATGAACGATGCCTGCGACAGGCTCGGCAGGCTCTACGGCTACGAGAATCTGTTCGTCATCGACGGTGCCACCCTGCCCGGCAGCGCAGCCGCGGTGAACCCGGCGCTGACTGTCGCCGCGAATGCCGAGCGCATCATGGAGGCTGTGATACCACAGCTGTGGTGAGCTGCACCTCGCGTGATGCGTGGCACCGCCTCTCAACCGCCTGCCAGCCGGTGCAAGGCTACGCCCGACAAACGGCCGACGGATGCCAGCGGATCACAGCAATACTTGTTCTAGCTCAACGCATTCCCTGTCTACTCGTATCACAGTATCCGCATTGATTCGCCACGACCGGGTGTAGCCGTGTCCGACCAGCATACCGCCATGATGGATGGCAACGAGGCTGTTGCCCACATCGCACATTTGTTAAACGAAGTGATCGCCATCTACCCGATCACACCGGCGTCGCCAATGGGCGAGCACGCCGATAGCTGGAGCGCGGAAGGCATCCCCAACCTGTGGGGAACTGTGCCCGCGGTGATCGAGATGCAAAGCGAAGCCGGGGCAGCGGGCGCATTGCACGGCGCGCTGCAGGCCGGCAGCCTGGCCACCACCTTCACGGCCTCCCAGGGCCTGCTGCTGATGCTGCCCAACATGTTCAAGATCGCCGGTGAGCTCTCTCCGTCCGTGATCCACGTCGCAGCGCGCACCGTGGCCAGCCACGCCCTGTCGATCTTCTGTGATCACAGCGACGTAATGGCTGCGCGTGGCACCGGCTATGCCCTGCTCTGTTCCAACTCTGTGCAGGAGGCACTGGACTTCGCGTTCATCAGCCAGCAGGCCAGCCTCCGCGGCCGGGTGCCCGTGCTGCATTTCTTCGATGGGTTCCGCACATCCCACGAGATAAGCAAGGTGCGGGTACCGACGCGGGAGACGCTGCTCGCCCTGATCGACCGGGAGGCGCTCGCGGCGCACCGCAGCCGGGCAATGACCCCCGAACGGCCGGTCTTGCGCGGCACCTCGCAGAACCCGGATGTGTTCTTCCAGGCCCGTGAAAGCGTCAATCCCATCTACAGCGATTTCCCGAATGTGGTGCAGCAGGCAATGGACGAGTACGCTGCTGTCACCGGTCGCCAGTACCGGCTGTATGAGTACCACGGTGCGGCGGACGCCGAGCAGTTAGTGGTAATCATGGGCTCGGGCGCAGACACCGTGGCGGAAACGGTAGATTACCTGCAACGGCAGGGCCACGCGGTCGGCGTACTCAAGGTACGGCTGTTCCGGCCATTCAGTGGCGAAGCGCTGATGGCAGCGCTGCCCGATACCGTGCGTTCGATCGCAGTGCTGGACCGAACCAAAGAGGCCGGTGCCGAGGGTGAGCCACTTTACAAAGACGTGGTAACAGCGCTCGCCCGGTATCGCCGCCATGACATGCCACTGGTTATCGGCGGTCGCTACGGCCTTTCCTCCAAGGAATTCACCCCGGCAATGGTCGCTGCCGTGTTCGCGGAGCTCGGCCGCGCGCAACCGCGTCCCTCTTTCACCGTCGGGATCCGCGACGATGTCAGCAATCTCAGCCTTGCCTGGGATACCGCCTTCCGCAGTGGTGCAAACGAGCACAACGTGCAGGCCCTGTTTTACGGCCTGGGGTCCGACGGCACCGTCAGTGCAAACAAGAACAGCATCAAGATCATCGGTGACGAGACGGATCTCCACGCCCAGGGCTACTTCGTCTACGACTCGAAAAAAGCCGGCGCGGTCACTATTTCCCACCTGCGTTTCGGCGAAAAGCCCATTCGCTCGGCCTACCTTGTGGAAGCCGGCGACGCGGGCTTTATCGCCTGCCACCAGCCCGTTTTCCTGGAACGCTTCGACATGCTGGAGAACGCGGCACAGGGAGCCACCTTCGTGTTGAATACTGACGTCCCGCCCGACGAAATCTGGCATCGGCTACCGCGCATCTACCAGCAGCGAATTCTGGACAAGGGGCTGACCTTCTATGTGATTGACGCCTACGCGGTGGCGCTTGCCGCGGGCCTCGGCAAACGCATCAACACCATCATGCAAACCTGTTTCTTCGCAATAGCGGGCGTGCTACCCCGGGAGCAGGCACTGCAGGCGATCAAGAACGCGGTCAGGAAAACCTATGGCCAACGCAGCCGCAGTATTGCGAAGCGGAACATAGAGGCGATTGACAGCACGCTGGCGCACTTGCATAAGGTACAGCCCGGCGCCGTGGTCGACAGCACACTGGAAACCGGTATCAGCCTGCCGGAAACTGCGCCACAATTTGTCCGCGAGGTCACCGGCAGAATCATTGCGGGCCAGGGTGACCTGATCCCCGTATCGCAGATGCCGGTGGACGGCACCTGGCCACTCGGCACCGCCGCCTTCGAGAAACGCAACCTGGCGCTGGAGATACCGGTGTGGGAGACCGACCTGTGTACCCATTGCGGCAAATGCGTTTTCGTTTGTCCGCATTCGGCTATTCGTTCAAAAGCCTTCCCCGAAAGCGCACTTGAACAGGCGCCCGCCACCTTCAAAAGCATCCAGATCAAGGGCAAGGATTTCCCCGCCGGAGTGCACATCAGTTACCAGGTGGCGCCGGAGGATTGCACCGGGTGTTCACTCTGTGTGGATATCTGCCCGATTCGCGACAAGTCGGTGGCGAGCCGCAAGGCGCTCAATATGGCGCCGCAGCCGCCGCTGCGAGAAGATGAAGCCGACAACTGGGCGTTCTTCGAATCACTTCCGGAGTACCAACACCGGGACATCAATGCGGCGACCATGAAAGGCGCCATGCTGATGGAACCGCACTTTGAGTTCTCCGGCGCCTGTGTCGGCTGCGGCGAAACGCCCTATATCCGCATGCTCAGCCAGCTCTTCGGCGATCGCATGCTGGTGGCCAACGCCACTGGTTGCTCTTCAATCTACGGTGGCAACCTCCCGACCACACCCTGGCGCGCGAACGCGCAGGGCCGGGGTCCCGCCTGGAATAACAGCCTGTTTGAGGATAACGCCGAGTTCGGCCTGGGCATGCGCGTCGCCCTGGACAACCAGGAGCGACGTGCGCGTGACCTTCTTGCAGGACTGGGCAATACGCTGAGCAGCGGGCTCGCCGACGCCATCGCCGGGTGTCAACAGTCTGATGAAGCCGAGATTCACGAGCAGCGCGAACGCGTTGCACAGTTGCGCGCGGAGTTGAGCCGCATCGGCAGTGAAGCGGCAAACAGCCTGCTGGCTGTCGCGGAACACCTGTGCCGCAAGAGCGTGTGGATTATCGGCGGCGATGGTTGGGCCTATGACATCGGATCCGGCGGTGTCGATCATGTGCTCGCTTCCGGCCGCAATGTCAATATTCTGGTGCTGGACACGGAAGTGTATTCCAACACCGGCGGCCAGACATCCAAGGCGACGCCCCGAGGCGCTGTCGCCAAATTCTCGGCGGGCGGCAAAAACACGGGAAAAAAAGACCTGGCCCGCCTCGCCATGGATTATGACAATGTCTACGTGGCGCATGTCGCCTACGGCGCCAAGGACACGCAAACCCTGCACGCCCTGCTGGAAGCTGAAAGCTACCCTGGCACTTCACTGGTCATTGCCTATTCACCCTGCATTGCCCACGGGGTAGACCTGTCGATGAACCATAAACAACAGCAGGCCGCCGTGGACAGCGGCCACTGGCCCCTGTTCCGGTTTGATCCGCGCCGTGCAGAGCTCGGCCACAACCCGTTGCGGCTCGATTCCAAACCCCCGTCGTTACCCTACCGCGAGTTTGTGCGCTCCGAGGCGCGCTTCAGCATGCTCTGGCAGTCACAACCGGAGCGGGCGGAGGCGCTGCTCAAGGAAGCCGAACGGGAAGTGGCGGAGCGCTACCACCGCTATCAGCAGCTGGCCGCGCTGGACTACTCCACGGATGCACCCGGGCAGGACCCAGGGAGGACGGAAGATGGTTGATCTACAGACGACTTACCTCGGGCTGACCTTAAAAAATCCCCTGGTGCCCTCCGCCTCTCCGTTGAGCCGGAGCCTGGACAGCGCACGACACCTGGAAGACGCCGGAGCGGGCGCGCTCGTCATGTACTCACTGTTCGAGGAAGAAATCCTCGCGGAAGAACACCAGTACGAGCGCTTCGTGCACAACGCCGCGCTGGGCCACGCTGAAGCCGCCGATTTCCTGCCGCGGCAAGCGCATTACCAGGGCAGCCTGGATAGCTATCTGCAACACCTGCAAACACTGAAATCGCATTTGGCTATCCCGGTCATCGCCAGCCTCAACGGGGTCAGTGAAGAAGGCTGGACCGATTTCGGCAGAGAGCTGGAACGGGCTGGTGCTGACGCACTGGAACTGAATATCTATTTCCTCGCCACCGGGCTGCATGAAGACGCCACCAGCGTGGAGAGGCGCTACCTGGATATACTCATCCAGCTGCAGGACGCTGTGAACATACCTGTCTCTGTGAAACTCTCACCACAGTTCTCCTCACCCGTGCACCTGGTCAATCAAATGCAACAGGCGGGCGCCTCGGCGGTGGTCATCTTCAACCGCTTCTACCAGAGCGACATCAACCTGGAGACTCTCCAGGTAGAACCCCAGCTACAACTTTCGAGCAGTTACGAATCACTGTTGCGTATTCGCTGGGCGGCAATACTGCGCGGCGCGCTGGATATCGACATCGCGGTAACCGGCGGCTTCCACAACAGCTCGGAGGCCATCAAGGCGCTGCTGTCCGGCGCCAATGTCGTGCAGTTGTGCAGCGTCCTGCTGCAACACGGCCCGGATCATATCAGCCGTACACTGGCCGACATGCGCCGCTGGATGGAGGAACACGAGTACGCCTCAGTACAACAGCTACAGGGCAGCCTGAGTTACCGCAACGCGGCTGACCCCGCCGCCTACGAACGCGAAAACTACCTGTCGGTTCTGGACAGTTTCACGCCACCCGCCGGCGTGCGCTACTAGCCGCTCGCGTTTGGTTCCAGCTCTCGAACGCGGTGCTGGTGTAGTCCCCCCCCGCGCTGCGGTAGACTATGTCGTCACGCAATACGGTATCGCCGAACTGCGCGGTCGTTCCCGGACAGCGCGCCCGGGACCTGATAGCCATTGCGCACCCGGATTTTCGTGAGTCACTGGCCAGGGAAGCACGGGATTCGATGGCCCTGCGGGTCTAGTGCTAAGCCGTACCGGCTATGCAGCGCCTGCGCGGAGAAACCCCAGGCCCAATAACAAGAGAACCCGAATCAATGACCGAGACGACGCTCGCAGCAGAAGCATTCAATTTATCCACCATTGACCTGTCCAACCGCGACCTGTACCGCCAGGGTTTTCCGCACCCACTGTTCGCGTCCCTGCGCGAGCACGCGCCTGTATTTCACCACCCGGCCCCATCCGGTGTCATGCAGAATCAGATCGACGAGCCCTTCTGGGTCGTGAGTCGCTTTGCCGATGTGCGCCAGGTCAGCCGCGACACGCAGACCTTCAGCGCCACGGACGGCCCATCCATACAGCCCTTCCCTCCGGAGCGACGGAACAACACCCTGGTATCGATGGATCCGCCGGACCACCGCCGGCTGCGGGGACTGATCAGCAAGGGCTTCTTCTTGCCGACCATGGTGAACCAGATGGAGGGCCAGATACAGGGCTGGTGCCGAAAGATTGTCGACGATGTGCTCGAACGTGGTGAATGCGAGTTCGTGAACGACCTCGCCTACCGACTGCCCATGAATGTGATTGCGGACCTGGTCGGCATTCCGGAATCTGCCCGTACGCACCTGTTTGATTGCGTGAATCGGTTGATGCTGGCCGGCGAGCCCTCCCTCGGCATTACGCAGCAGGAGCGTGACCAACTGGAGGCCGAGATTTTCAGCTACGGCATTCAGCTGGCGGAAGAAAAGCGCAGGCAACCGGCGGACGACGTGTGGACCGTGCTGACCCGGGCGAAGTGGGAGGATGACAGCGGCGGCGAAAGTCACCTGAGCGACTGGGAACTGGCCCTGTTTTTTCTCGTGCTGGTGATTGCCGGCAGCGAAACCACCCGCAACGCGCTGTCCTCAGGGTTCCTGGCCTTTCTGCGCAATCCCGCGCAGTTACAACGTTTTATCGACAACCCGGCGCTACACGAGCCCACGGCCGATGAAGTACTGCGCTGGACCAGCCCCGTGCTGTTTTTCGCGCGAACCGCCAAGCGCGATACGGTGCTCAACGGCGTCGACATCCGTGAGGGAGAGCGTGTGTCTATCTGGTACCCCTCGGCGAACCGCGATGCCGCGGAATTCACCGACCCGGACACTTTCGACATAAGCCGCGATTCCAGGCGGCAAACGGCCCTCGGTGGCGGCGGCCCGCACCTGTGCCTGGGCGCACACCTGGCGCGGAAACAGATCAGCGCAATGTTCAGCGAGTTATTCAGCCGCGCAAAAGACTTTGAAGTCGGGGAAACCGAATGGTTTGTGAGCGGCCTGCAGAATAACGTCACCTGCTCACTGGCCCCCTTCAAGGTCGAGCTGCGCAACCGGTAGGACGGCTTGTTTCGCAGTAAAAGATTCGTGGGAACGGTCGACAAACCACCCGGGGCTCGGCTCCGATGTTAAAAATGAACTCAAAAAGCGCATCTACTCCGTGTAAACTCTGCTTCCCCGGTCACCTTGCCTCGCATCAGCCGCCTCGCTGACACATTTCAAGAGACTGCCAGAGTGGTCGGGCACGCGCACTGTAAACAGGTGCCGGGATAGCCGGCATCGCGGAGAAAACTATGGATGAAACTGACCTGGCAGACAGAAATACAACCGACATTGTAGTGAGCAAGTTCGGCGGCAGCTCTGTCGCAAATGCAACCCAGATCGAAAAAGTCAGGAAAATCGTCGCGGCAGATGCCCGCCGTCGCATCGTCGTCGTGTCTGCGCCGGGCCGGCTGCGTCCCGACGAAGAAAAGCTGACCGACCACCTGATCAATATCGCCACAGGCGGCGAGCACTTCCGCGACCAGCGTATCCCCGTCAGCGTGGCCGAAAGCAGGAAAACGGTAACCGAACGTTTCGCAAGTATCATCAAAGATCTGGAGGTCGTCGACGACGAGTTGCTCAGTTCCCTGGAAGCCGACCTCAATACCCAGCTGTCCGGACAGCGCAGAATCGCTTTCCTGGCCTCACGGGGTGAGCACTACAACGCGCGCATCATTGCCCGTTACTTCGCGAAATGCGGTATGCAGGCGGCCGTTCGCCTGCCTGAAGACATCGGCTTGCAGGTGACCAACCGTTACCTGGATACCGAGGTTACGGAAGCGGCCTTCAGCAATACCCTCAGCCTCACCGAGGGCGATATGGTCAGCGTTGTTCCCGGGTACTACGGTGTTACCGAGAGCGGCGAAGTCGCCGTCTTCTCCCGTGGCGGTTCAGACCTTACGGGCGGCGTGATTGCGAACGCCGTCGACGCGGACTGCTATGAAAACTGGACGGACGTAAGCGGTGTATTCGAAGTTGACCCGCGAGTGATCGAAAACGCACGTACCATACCCCGCCTCACCTTCAAGGAAATCAGGCTGCTGTCATCCAAGGGCTTCAACGTGTTTCATCTCAACGCGATGAAACCCTGTTGGGAGCGGAAGATTCCGATTCACATCGGCAACACCAACAGGCCGAGTGACCCGGGTACGGTTATTCTTTCCGAGCGTGTACCCGAAGAAGGTGTCGTGGGTATCGCGCAACTGAATTACGTGGCCTACATCAATATCGAGAAGTACCAGCTGGGCGAGGAAATAGGCTTCACCGCCAAATTGCTCACGATCTTTCAGGATTTCAATATCCAGTCATATCATTACCCGACCGACAAAGACGACATTTCCGTGGTGGTCGACCAGAACGACCTTACCGGCACCATCAATGACCTGCGCCGGCGCATTGAGGCCGAGCTCAAGCCGGATTCGATGGACGTCGTCTACAACCTGTCGATCCTCACCCCTGTCGGCATGGGCCTGAGAGGCAACTCCTACCCGATCGTGGAGGCATTGAGCGCGCTTTCCAGGCAGCACATCCCGATCAAGATGATCGACCAGAGCCCCTCGCAGATGTGCTTTCACATCGGCGTTCCCAGTGCCGTGGCAGACGCGGCACTGAAAATACTTTATGAGCAATTAATCGCCTGAGAAAACTTCGCGCTCCAGACGCGCTATAATTCGGCTTTTCGGCAACTTACTGCAAGGAAAACGGCACCGTGGAAATATTTGACGAGTACGAATCCGAGGTCAGGGGCTATATCCGCTCGTTCCCGACCGTGTTTGACAAGGCCACCGGCTCAGAGCTGTTCGATGAAGACGGCAAACGCTATATCGACTTCTTCGCCGGCGCCGGCACACTGAACTACGGCCACAACCCGGAGCGGGCGGTAGAGGCGCAAATCCAGTACCTGAAGGATCGCCGCATCGCCCACGGCCTGGACAAGGCCACCGTGGCAAAGAAGGAGTTCCTCGAAACCTTTGTCGAGAAAATTCTCAAACCGCGCAAGATGCACTACAAAGTGCAGTTCACGGGCCCCACCGGCACCAACTGCACCGAGGCGGCCATGAAGCTGGCGCGCCAGGCGACCGGCCGCAATACCATTATCGCCTTCACCAACGGCTACCATGGTCACACCATGGGCGCGCTGGCAGCGACCGGCAACGAAGCCTACCGGGACGAATCCTACGGGTCACGTGGATCGGTCAATTTCATGCCCTTTGATGGCTTCCTCGGCGACATCGACAGCCTGTACGTATTCAGGCGCTACCTTGAATCTAAAGGGTCGGGGCTGGAACACCCCGCCGCGGTGATCCTGGAAACCGTACAGGGAGAGGGCGGTATCAATGTGGCCTCCACCGAGTGGCTGCAAGGCATCGAGAAGCTATGCCGCGAACACGACATCCTGCTGATCATTGATGACATACAGGTAGGCAACGGCCGTACCGGTAAATTTTTCAGTTTCGAGGAGGCGGGTATCAAGCCCGACCTGATCTGCCTGTCCAAGTCTATCGGCGGTGGCAACCCCATGGCACTGCTGCTCATCAACCCGGAGGTGGACGTTTGGTCGCCCGGCGAGCACACCGGCACCTTCCGCGGCAACTCGCTGGCGTTTCTGGCGGCCAAGGAGTTGATCGACGAGTACTGGTCTGATGACACACTCACGCAGGAAGTGTACCGCAAGTCCAAAATCCTGCTGGATGCCCTCCAGGCCCTGAAAGACGAGTTTCCCGGCCTGAACTGCCGCGTGAAAGGTCGTGGCCTGGTGGTCGGTATCGAAACACCGATAGACGGTTTCGCCGATGAAGTCTCGGCGGCAGCCTTCGAGCGCATGCTGGTATCCGAAACCTGCGGGGCGGATGGCTTCGTCAACAAACTGTTTGTCGCGCTCACCATTGAAGATGACATCCTGCACGAGGGGCTGGGAATCTTCGCCGAGGCCTTTCGCGAGGTCGCGCAAAAGCACCTGTAGAGAACGGCACGCCTGAGAGTAAGCAATACCCGGTGGTCACAATGCTGGTGGCCTCGCGTGTCGCGCGCGTGCTGGTGGAGGAAAAGCACCGGGGTATAGGCTCGAAGCATGAAATGGTCCTGGAAAATCGCGCGCATCGCTGGAATCGATATCTACCTCCATGCCACGTTTTTACTACTCATTTACATCGTCGGCATAAGCTACTGGAGCCAGCAGGGAACGCTCGGCGCCGTAATTTCCGGTGTCGCCTTTATCCTCGCCCTTTTTGCCTGCGTCGTGCTGCATGAGCTGGGCCATTCACTCACCGCCAGGCGCTACGGAATCCAGACCCGCAATATCACACTACTCCCCATTGGCGGTGTCGCCGCGCTGGAAAGAATGCCGGACAATCCATTGCAGGAGATCCGCGTCGCGCTGGCAGGGCCCGCGGTAAATTTCGTCATCGCCCTCATCCTGTATCTTTACCTGAGTGTGCGCGGCAGTCCCATCGCTACCGAGGGTTTGATCGCTGGCGATAGCTCCTTCGTTTACCGCCTGATGCTGCTGAATGTCCTGCTCGGTGGTTTCAACCTTTTACCCGCCTTCCCGATGGATGGCGGACGTGTATTGCGCGCCTCACTCGCACTGCGCATGGATCACGCGCTCGCTACGCAGAAAGCCGCGCGGGTGGGGCAATTACTCGCCGTTGGGCTGGGCCTGCTGGGACTTCTCTACAACCCATTCCTGGCATTGATAGCGGTTTTTATCTGGTTCGGAGCCGCAATGGAAAACAGCGCCGAACAAATGAAATCACTTCTCGCCGGCGCCACCGTTCGCGAGGCCATGTTGCACGAGTTTCACACCCTTTCACCGGAAGACACGCTGGAGAAAGCTGTTGCTTTGACTCTCGCCGGAAGCCAGAAGGACTTCCCGGTGGGTTACCCGAATCAACTCACGAGTATCCTGCACCACAGCGACCTCATCCAGGGCCTGAAAACCGAAGGCGATTCCGCCCGTGTAGGCGCACTGAACCTGGTGCCGATCACCACTGCGGATATCAACGAACCACTCGAACGCTTACTGGAGCGGATGCAGACCAATCCGGCGCAGGTGCTCTGCGTTAAAGACAAGGGTCAGGTAGTAGGCCTGCTGAATCTGGAAAACATTCTTGAGTTGATCAGGATTCACGACGCGATAGCCAAGCACAGCAATGTTCACCACCGTTTGCTATAGCCCCACCAAAGCCGCTCTTGCCCCGCGCAGTGCTCGCCAGGCACAGTAACGCCGGCATTTTCGGCACGATGATTCTTT
>Ga0102938_10000995_pt1 | contig 21531 bp, 15 predicted proteins | sample SalPonR2_B_D2_MG_FD_84516 | JGI IMG/M metagenome (GOLD analysis project Ga0102938, IMG submission 84516) | Salt pond soil microbial communities from South San Francisco under conditions of wetland restoration - Salt Pond MetaG R2_B_D2_MG | ecosystem: Environmental > Aquatic > Marine >... | reverse complement strand
TGCTCCCATCGTTCGCAGTCCGGACATCCGTTTCCCGTGCTCATGGACGACGATTCTACCCGAAACCGTCGAATCCTCGAACATCGATTTCAAGCCGTGAACAGTTACGCAAAATTAACCATCGAGTATCTCCATACCCGCTATGATAGCGCATATCTCAGACCGCGAAACATGACTAAATCAACGAGCCGTTAAGCGTCGGGTTATCAATAATCCAGGCTAGCCGGGTTTGCCGAGCAGACGCTGCCAGGGGCGTCTCAGGTTGGCTTTGCCGCGGGACCCCCAACCCACGACGGCAGCCAGTCCTGAGCGGCGTTTCCCCAATCCTCACCAGCGGATCGGTGTCGTTGATTGCGACCCGGTCCGCAAGACGGTAAGCTTGCCAAAAACGGCCATGGGCGCAGTGGCGTCTGAAGATGTTTTAGGTGGGTGTTCCGGAAGCAGCCTTGGTGCGTGTTGATGGAGTCCGACGATGGTGAACGGCGTGACGGCTTTCTCGCCTAATTACGTGACGGCGCGACAACGATTCCGCAACGCCGCCACTGCGCGTGGCTGGAGCCTTGATTCGCAGGCGGTCGAGAACGTGGGCCCCGACGACTGCGAACTTTTTTGGGACGCTGCGTATTCTCCGGTGACAGGCACCGACAAGGCGATCATCATTTCCAGCGGCTTGCACGGCGTCGAAGGTTTCTTCGGTTCCGCCGTCCAACTAGCCTTCTTGGAAAGCCAGCGCCGGTTAGCCGACACCGGCATCCGCTACCTCTTTCTGCATGGGCTCAATCCTTACGGCTTTGCCTGGCTGCGACGGTTCACCGAAGACAACGTCGACTTAAATCGCAACTTCTTGCTACCCGGCGAGCCTTACGCGGGTGCGCCGGAAGGTTACGCCGCACTCGACGGCTTGCTGAATCCCAAATGCCCGCCCTCGCGTTGGGAACCGTTTCGCTTGAAAGCGTTGTTGGCTGTCGCGGGCCAAGGAATGAACTCCTTGCGGCAAACCATTGCGGCAGGGCAATACGAGTTCCCGCAAGGGCTCTTTTTCGGTGGCCTTGCACCGTCGGCAACCTCTCGATGGCTGGCAGCGCATTTGCCAAGGTGGCTGGAGGGCGTTCAAGACGTGCTGCATCTTGATATTCACACCGGCCTGGGGCGATGGGGTGATTCCAAGCTGCTGATCGACTACGAGTTAACCGCGTTTCAGCGGCAGCGGCTGAGCGATTGGTTTGGTTCGGACTCCTTCGAGATCGGTGCGGAAAGCGAAGTGGCTTATCCGACTCGCGGCAGTTTTGGCAAGTGGTGTGTCAGCCAAGGTTGGGCCGCCAACTATCTCTATGCCTGTGCCGAGGTAGGGACCTACGATCCCATTCACGTCCTCGGTGCGCTGCGAGCCGAAAACCAGGCTCATCATTGGAGCACCGATGCGTCGACCGTCGCACGTTGGGCCAAGCAGCGGCTGAAGGAGAGCTTTTGTCCGTCATCGCCTGGTTGGCGTGCACAGACGGTCGAAGATGCGTTGCAATTGCTGCATCGGGGCGAACGCGGATTAGCAGCCCTACCCAGCGGCACCAACTGAGCGGCTAGATCGGTTTACCATCCCAGCGTGTGAAGGCTTCGAGCGAGAAATATTCGGGCAAACCAATCTGGTTGTAGCCATCGGCTGTCATCCGGTTGCGATCTTCGGCTCGTTGCCAAAATTCTCGCGGATCACTTCCCGGAAAGAGTGCCTCATCCTTTTGGCTCTCGTGCATGAAAATCGCTTTGCGTTTGACCGACATGTCACTGGGGCTGAGCGGCACGGCGATTTCGATTTCGTGCAGTGCATATTCCTGCCAAGCGCCACGATAAAGCAGCACCTCGGGAGTCTTCTCGCCCTCGCCGCGCATCTGGTTGATGGCTTGCAAGATTGCTTGTGCACAAACGCGATGCGTCCCGTGCGGGTCGGCCAGGTCCCCTGCCACAAAGGCCACATCGGGTTGAACCTTACGGAGCAAATCGATGATGATGCGGATGTCATCTTCACCGACAGGACGTTTATGAACCGTGCCCGTTCGATAGAAGGGCAAATCTAGGAAGTGCAGGTTTTCTTCGACGCACCCGACATGTTTTCCACCGGCGCGGGCTTCTGACCAGCGGATCAAACCTTTGATCTTCTGAATCTCCGGTGCATCGGGCTGGCCGGGTGTCTTATCACGCAACGCGTCCTCGACCTGTTGCTTGATTTGCCGCGACACAGCGGCGTCGATATTGAACAGTCGGTGATACTCGGTGACCAGGTCGGCGATCTGCATGGCATCGTGATCGAAGACCGCGATGTTCCCATTGGTCATGTAAGCGATATGCGTCTCATGGCCGTCTTGATTCAGTCGAATCAGGGTGCCTCCCATACTGATCACATCGTCATCGGGATGCGGGCTGAAGCAGAGGCAGACCTTTCGTTCACGACCCGCGGGATGGTACTCGATCGTGTCCATCATCCAACGGAAGACGCGGTGTGCGAGCCGTTGCGCTGGTCCGTGGTGTCGTAACAATTGGTGTAAATCGTGGTCTCGAAAATCATCATCGTCCAGCTTGAGCAGCGCCTTGCCGGTTTGTTGACACAGCCACAGCACAGCCTTTTTGATCCGTTGCTCGTCCCACTGGATATTGCCAAGTTGCCACGGTGCGACGACGCCGGTGAACCGACTGGCCGCCGGTTGATCGAGGAACAGGGTCGCCCCGGGGTGATCTTGGAGATAGCTAGCGGGGACGCGATCGGTAGCGACCCCTTCGAAGGCTTCGCACACGATGTTGGCTTTATGTTCACCGATCGCCAGCAGCAGAATCTTATGCGCTTCCAGCAGGGTGGACATACCCATCGTGACCGCATGCGTGGGGACGTAGTCCAGCCCAAAGAAGTCGCTGGCCGCGGCACGTCGGGTCACTGGATCAAGGGTGCACAACCGTGTTCGACTGTGACGCACGCTGAACGGTTCGTTGAACGCGAGATGCCCATTGCGTCCGATACCGCAGACGACCAGATCTAATCCCCCCGCATCGATCAGTTTTTCTTCGTGGCGACGGCAAGCCGCAAGCAGTTCATCACCGCCCGCCGACACGTCGGGGACATGGATGTTTTCGGGCGCGATATTGACGTGTTCGGTCAGATGCTGCGAGATCCACTGCGCGTGGCTTTGCGGGCTGTCGGGCGATAGGCCGACATACTCTCCCAGCAGAAACAGCACCACGCCGCTGAAGTCCAGCCCCTCTTCGCGGTGCAGTCGAATCAGTTCGCGGTAAGTCCCCGCGGGCGTTGAGCCAGTGGCGACGCCGATCACGGTCGGCTGTCCAAGAGCGGTGCGCTGTCGAATTTCGTCCGCCACGAGGAGGGCCACATGGGAGGCCAATTGATCACTGCGTTCAAACACAAACGCGTCAATCATCGTGCCGGGGACAGGCGAGGCGAGCGGATAATCGGAGGGGCCGGTGGATTCCAAGGTGACAATTACTTTCGGCATGTGCGGAACAGCGGCATGGTGTGGAGACCGAGATCGGTCCCTCGACACGGCTCGCTGCCCGCGGGGTTAGCAGGGAACATCACGCATGGTACGAACCCAGCCGTTGCTTGGCAATCAGCACTTGGGCCGTGGCTAGACCCGGCCAGTGGCTAGACTCGAGCCAGGTCCGCTGGCTCTTGTCTAGCTTTCAATTCTTGCTCGAGCGTTTGATTCCGCGCCTCCAGAGACTCGACACGATCCCGCAGTTCGTTGAATTCGTTAGCCGCCCGCAGCCAAAAGTCTCCATCACGAAACCTAACCGGTCGCGTCGGTTTTCCGCGGGCGAGCTCCGCAATACTGATCCGCAGGCGATACATGGGACCAGCAAATCGATTGCTCAATTTCATCGTGTCATAAACAAAAACCGGCAACAAAACCAGCATGACCGAAACGAGCGGCAACTGGGCCTTCAATCCCATTTTTATGGCGGCGCCCAGGCCTTGTTCGCCCAATGAAACAACCGCCAACAAGAAAGTGTTGATGCTCAGCAAACAAGCCAGGAATAATAACCAGTGCAGCATCAGACGGCGTCCGATTGCCCACTGAACCTCGGAATCGATTAAGACACGCTTGCGTTTTGCCATCGTGAGGCTCGTTGTTGAAAGATGAAGATTGCCTGTATGGCTGCCGAGCATTCCGGCAACCTGTCTGAAAAAAAACTAGCTTTCAAAGCGGCTCTGCAAGGGGGTTCCATGACAATCCTCTCCCAATCACTTTTACCTTTGCCCGCATGAGCCGCGTTGCCAGAATGACTCCTTCAATCGTTAGCACAGAGCCAGCCGCTTGGCTTCCCCGTAGCGTTGCGAGCGGGAGAATCTCCTTCGCACTCATCCGACATGTCGTCGGGCGACGATTCGCATTCATGGCGAGCCGGTCGCCAATGCGATTGGCGTAGCAGCATGCCCGTCGGTCCGAGGATGGGTGTCGGATGCGATGGTGTCCGTGGGACGACGTCGCAAGCCCCGTGGCTATCGCCAAAACGGTTGAGTCGAAGTGGCGTTTTCCAGTTAGCAATGAGCGATAAATAAGTGTCGGGTACCTTTTGTGCGAAGCACCCGAAGGGCGCGTTCCTCGCAAAAGGTACCCGACACTTATTTATCGCACGATCCTTAGTAGTTGGCATTCCATGAAGGATATATCGATGCGACGTTGGCTTGGTGTAATGACGCTGGCATGTTTGGCCGTTCCATGGGCGGTGTCGGTGCCTGCCGGTGCGCAAGATCCTTCGCTTTCCAATCCATTCGAACCGCTGCAACGATTGGGCCGAGCAATGGGGGTCGGTTGGGGCGATGGCTACCACGCTTGCAGCCGTGACAGTCGCTCGCCCGTGGCCGACCTGCCTCCACGATCGTATGCGGCTCAGCACTCCCTTCATCGGCACCCAAACCAGTCTGGTCACCAACACTGGCAGGCTGCCGCACAAACGCATCCGATGTACGGTTGGCAAGCTCACCCGCGTGCGTTTCCGTCGCCGGAAGCCGGCAGGCAGTACGGCCATAGCGGTTCACCGAATCGGCCTCAGTTCCCCGTTCCACCATCGGTCTTGGAGGAACTGGAGAACTTACCACGCGACGTCGACCGCAAGGTGCCGTCGGACGTGGCGCCACAGCAAGAACGACCTTCAACCGCATCCTCCCCCAACGCATTGCCTCCACTGGCAACACGAGCTCCCGGGACGAACAACCGGTCGGTCAATCCGTCTCTGCGAGCGGCGCCCTCGCCACCAGTCAACCAGCTCGACAGCATGCTGCAAGAATTAAAGGACGACGAACAGGGGAACGCCGACACTCGAGCGAACGTGTCCGATCCCCTGCAGTCGTCTCAAGACGCACTGGGCGGCAGTACTTTGGAGGAAGAGTTTAGCACGAGCGACCTCTTGCTGGAAAACCCATCGCAGACGGCCGACTTACTCGAAGCCGACCTGCTGGACAGCTTGCCGAGGGAGCCTTTCCCACCGCGCGACCGATCACAAACCATCGATCCCTTACTGGAAGGATTGCCGCCACCGACCGCCGAGGAACCGGGAGACCTATTGCTAGACGATCAAGCGGCTCGCCGCCACCACATCCGCGAGCCCGTGGCGGGCATGCCGCGACGCATTTCCGCCTCTGAGCGACTGGCACGTCAGCGCGCCGCTGCCAACCGGTAACCTTCACGCGACACGCTCCCCTCGCGGCTTGCCGTCTTCGCGCTGAACCGATTTGCGTTCACAATCGTGGCCTGTGAATTCCCGTACCCAGTGCCCTGTCCCGTGCTCGACCGATGTTCGGCCACGACGGGACAGGATTCCATGCCAGGTGCGGCTCCCTCCCGGTCCGACTGTTTGCCGCCGGGTCCGATTGTTTTCGTAAAGAGACCAGAAATGCAACGCACGCTGATCCTGCTCAAGCCTGACTGTTTCCAACGCCGCTTGGTCGGCGAAATCATCGCTCGTTTCGAAAGAAAAGGGCTGAACATTGTGGCGATGAAGCTGATCCAAATCACTCCGGAACTGTCGGCAAAGCACTACGCGGAGCATGCTGAAAAGCCGTTCTACCCTAGCTTGGAAGAGTTCATCACTTCCGCGCCAGTGGTCGCCTTGGCTCTGGAAGGCTTGGAAGCGATCAGCGTCGTGCGGGAAATGCTAGGCGCCACCAACGGTCTGAAGGCCGCACCAGGAACGATCCGTGGCGACTTCAGTTCCAGCCGACAAATGAACCTTGTCCACGCGTCGGACAGCCCTGAATCGGCGGAACGGGAACTGGCATTGTATTTCGGTGAAACGGAATTCTGCGACAGCGAACAGGAACTGGCTCGCTTCATGCGCGCGGCCGACGAATAGGACGTCCGGCGGCGACCAGTCGCAACTGGAAGTGACAGCCCGGTCGAGCATCGAAATAGTCGAGCCGCCCCGCTTGGGTTTTTGCCAGACGACGCGACAGGGCCAGCCCCAGGCCGATGCCCGGCGCCGTTTTCGCCGCCTGCTGTGCCGATTTGGAAAACGGAATGAACAAGCTTCCGCGTTCCGAACTAGGCAAACCGGGGCCGTAATCGCGCAAGCCGATCAGCACGTCCTTGCCGCTGCACGAGACCGTTAAATCGACACAAGCCGATTCGCTCGGCTTGGCGTACTTACCGGCGTTGTCCACCAAATTCATCAAGATCTGCTCGACCACCAGGGCATCTCCCATTACGGTCGAAAAAGCGAACGAATCCATCTCCGGTGCAATGAGTTGCAGCTCATGATTGGCGGCTTGAGCGCGCAGCCGCGGCAGCATGCGCTCCAGCAATTCAGACAAGACGTGCGTCCGCGGCTCACCAGCCGAACGGCCTCGCTCCAGTCTTGAATAGGCGAGCACGTTTTCGACCAGCCGAGAGAGCCGTTCGGATTGGTCGCGAATGGTATTTAAATAATCGGTTTGTTGGTCTTGCGGAACCATCCCCGCCACCAGCATTTCGGTGTACATCTTCATCGTCGTCAGCGGCGTGCGCAATTCATGGGTCACCGCCGTCGCAAATTCGGCACGCCGACGCGATAGCCCGATAATGCGTGCGACCAGCACGCCGGCGAGCGTCAAGGCGGCGACAACGGCGATCCACGCGATCACCAGCGGAAACAAGCTACTTGGCTCTGTCTTAAGGCTGAGCGTCGATGGCGGACCGGCAAGTAGCCTTAACGGCAACGCCGCCATCCGCGTGCCCTCCTCGGCGACATCCTCGGTTCGATCGAGCGGCTGCAACTGGGCGGTGGGCAACAGATCCGTCACTCCGGCCAGCAAATCGCTCCGCATCCGCGGCCAGTCCATTTCGACAACATGCAGTTGCTGCGCATCCGAAGCGGCATCACCGACCCTTCGCAACAAGATCAACCGCTCGTCGCCGAACCAATGCGGCTGCATCGGGGTCATCTGAAGCGGACTGGCAACGGGCATCAGCGCGTTGACATTGGCGTATCCGACAATCTGTTGTTGAAACGTGCGATTCCGCGCCGAGAACTCATTACGTGAGCGACCGGTCTGAGATTGCTCGGAGGCAAGCAATTCCCCTTCGCGGTCGAGTTCTTCCACCGCTAGGCTGGTCGGCAGCTTAGGGCTGATCGCGACGAGTTGCCGAAAATCGTGTCGCAAATCTTCAGGAAATGCCGCGGCCTCCACCGCCAATCCCCCGGCGTTCACCGGTATCGCGAAAAAGCGGCGACACCAATTCGAAGCGTTTTCCGGACGCTGTACCGCGATGGCCGTGATAGGTGTGGTGGCCGCCGGCGGCTCTGCGGGCCCTTTTCCAGCAGGCTCCTCAGCCTCCAGCAGTTGGTAGAACTGTGGCGCGCGAGCCGACTCTTGCGACAAGACTTCCGTAGCGGCGACATCCAATCGCCACAGTGCCAATCGAATCGCCTCCTGCTGATCGGCACGCTGCTTTTCGCTCCGCCACGCCCCGTCGGCCAGCCAAGCGTTGCGCGTCACCGATGCCATGGCCAGCACGCCAATCACACCGGCGAACAGGATCGTCAGCACTGCCAAGCGATTGCGGTTCATCTGGCGGCGGTCCCGCTGATGCCGTGGATCAACAGCTTGTAGCCTCGGCCATGCACGGTTTGAATCTCAATGGACTCGGTTAACCCCGACAGTTTCTCTCTTACCCGCGCGACGTGGACATCAACGGTGCGCGCTTGGATGCCGCGAGGATCAAGCTGCCAGACGCCCCGCAGCAGTTGCTGACGGGAAACCGTTTGGCCGACGGCCGAAACGAAGAACGACAGCAGGTCGCACTCGCGCTGCGATAGCGTCACCTCACACCCCGTCGCGACATCGCGTAGCCTCAGCCCCGGCAGGTCCAATTCGAGAGGACCAACAGAGAACGGTTGGTGCGAATTGGCGCCCGGCGCGGAGCGTCGCAACACCGCTTCGATCCGCGCCAACAATTCGACCACGCTGAACGGCTTGACGACATAATCATCCGCACCGTGTCGCAAACCGGCGACACGTTGCGGTTCCGTTCCGCACGCGGTCAGGAAAATCACCGGCAAAGCAGGACTGGTCTGACGCAGCGATTGCAGGACTTCCATCCCGTCGATGTCGGGCAGAATCATGTCGAGCAATACGAGGTCGCAGGCGTGAACGCGGAGCTGCTCTAAACCCATCCGCCCATCGGCCGCCTCATGCGGTTCGTATCCGGCATGCCGAAGCGCATCGCGGACTCCCCGGCGAATCGCCGCGTCGTCTTCGATGATCAAAATCCGAGCCGAAGCTGCCATGAATCAATCGCCCAAAATCAGTGACTAGAAAAAGCATTCTAGTCCAATCAAGACCTTCGCGATTGTTACGAGAATGTAACGTCTCGTGCCCGCCCTCATTCATTCCATGAAAACATGACTTCGCCGGTTGCTCCGCTATTCGCTGTCGGGCCAATCGGTCTGCAGCCGAACAATCGTGATACCGGGAAAGGCTTGCGTGGTGCCAGTTGTGAAAGCAATCGCGGGGCTGGCGAGCGTCGGCGAGTTGGCTGCATTGTATGCTGCCACCACATAAGGCTCTGGCAATCGATAAACCAGCCAGCGAACGCGGACTCGGTCGGGCCCATCGGCCGCTGTAGGTGTCGGCGCTGGCGGCTCCAGCATCTGCTGCAAGTCACGGCGCAGGCTAGTCGCAGCGTGTCCCAACGGCGAGGCTCCATCGACGGTGTAGAAGCCCTCAACGGGAAACAAGAGATACCGGCGGAGCGCCGCAGCACGAGGGTCGTCCGCGGCCCATTCATGCAAGCCGTCCGATTCGATCAACTCGGCGCCGACATACACAGGTTCGTGGGGCTTCCGCCGGGCATTCAGCCACTCGATCGCGTCCCGCCAGTTTTCTCCGCGCAGCATTGCCCGTTGCGGAGCCGGCTGCCAAAGACGCCAAGATTCTTGCCTCCAGACCAGCCCCAGCACCCCGGCAGCAAGCAGCACAGCACCGGCCGACCCAACGACGAAGCGGTTTTGCAGGCGCCTCGCGAACCAATTGATTGGCAATGTCCAGGCAGCCGCACCGCCCCAACACAACAGCGGCAAGACTCCGATGATGTACCGACGGTGCCAAATCGGAACGACTCCAAGACTGGCCATCGACCAGCAGACGCAGGTCACTAGCAGCACGACCGACAGCAACCAACCGACCAGCCGTCCCATCGACTTTCCCGGGTGACGTGTCATGGCAGATTCGGTTCGGTTGCGGGTTGCCAGCCACACGACTCCGCTGATAAGCACCGGCAACAGCGCGACTTCCCACGGCCACATCGTCCACAGATCACGCGGAGATTCCGGTACGCCAAACTGCAGCCAGTTATGGCGGACTTGCCAAACTTGGCGAACCGTTACGCCGTTGACCAGCAGCGCGAGCGCACACGCCACCGCGCTGCCAACGGCCGTGGTGACCGCGTCGCGACGTCTCGAGCCGCTCGACCATACCGCTGCTACCAACGCCAAGATCGCCACCGACAATCCGGCCGTCGGATGCATCAAAATCGCCGCGAAAGTACTACTCCAAATCAGCCACCGCCACGGGCGTGTCGCTTTCGCCGCCGGAGCATCGCGAGCAGTGGAGGCTGGGCTGCCTGCGGATTGCCCGAGCGAGCCGGATTGCCCGAGCGACTCCGCCCAGCCCCACGCGGCCAACGTCGTCAGCAGCATCACGATCCCATACGGGCGGGCTTCGGTGCCAAAGAACAATGCGTTCGATTCGACGGCTAACATTCCGCCAGCCAGAAGGCCGATCACTAGGCGTCCCGTCAAACGCGTTGCAGCGATCACCAACAGACCGCCTGTTGCTGCTACTGCCAGCACCGATGGTAGCCTTAGCAGCAGCTCTTGAGTTTCGCGATCACTGCCGCCGGTGATCTGCATCCACAGCCACATGCCCCAGAAATACCAGGGCGTTTGGTTGCCCGCCGCAGCCCGCGAAGCGACATCGGAAAGCGGCCCCGAGACGGTCCACGCCGTGTGCAACTCATCGACCCACAAACTTTCGCCGCACCACGGCCAACGCACCGCGACCGCCAAGCATGTCATCGCGATTGCGGCACTCGCCAGGACTTGCCATGAGGCCGGTGCAACGAAGCCGCTCGAGGAGCGTTCGCTCGCCGTCCCGCGGTTCGTTGTCAGCGAGCGTTTTGAATTTTCCCCGGCGGGCAGCGAGCAGCTCATATCGTCGGCTGAACCGCAGGCGGAGGCGTCGTCAGCGGCGTCGCGGCAACTTCGGTCAGCAACTCCGCCGCTCGTTGGACGTCGGCCGAAGAAACATCCAAATGCGTTACCAAGCGGATCGACTGCGGACCGATGGCGAAGCATTGCACGCCTGCTTGCTCCAACGTCGCAGCGAACTGTGCCGCCGTTCCCCAAGAGGGATCAAGATGTGCGAGCACGATGTTGGTTTGCACGCCGCCCACACCCAGCGACAGCAGCGGGCTGGCCTCGATCGCCGCTGCGAGTCGCGTGGCGTGCCGGTGGTCTTCGGCCAAACGTTCGCGATGATGCTCGAGCGCGAACAACGCGCCCGCGGCGATGATCCCGGCCTGCCGCATGCCACCCCCGAACAACTTCCGCGCCCGCCGAGCCTCGGCGATAAAAGCTTTTGTCCCAACCAGCACCGAACCGACCGGAGCCCCCAGGCCTTTGCTGAAGCAGACGCTGACCGAATCAAAATGCGCCGCCCAGTCGGCTTCGCAGATTCCTGTGGCCGCCACCGCATTCCACAACCTGGCCCCGTCGAGATGCCGCCGCAGATCATTCTCCGCCGCCCACTGGCAAATCTCCGCGACCACGTTGATCGGCTGGATCGTGCCGCCACCGCGATTGTGCGTGTTCTCTAAACTGACCAACCGGGTGCGAACCATATGATCGTTATGGGGACGGACCAGCCCGTGCAGTTGCGTGGGCTGCAGGACGCCCGCTTCGCCTTGGACCGTTCGAGCAACCAGCCCGGAAAGCTGTGCGAAGGCCGCTTGTTCGTAATGGTAGATATGACAATCCGCTTCGCACAAAAATTCGGTCCCACGATCACAGTGGACTCGGACCGCGATCTGGTTGGCCATCGAACCGCTCGGCATGAACAACGCGGCTTCTTTTCCCAAGACCTCCGCCGTGCGATGCTCGAGTGCTTCGACCGTCGGGTCGACGTCGATCACATCATCTCCCACCACCGCTTCGGCCATCGCTTGGCGCATTGCCGGGGTGGGCCGGGTCACGGTATCACTTCGCAGATCGATCATCGCAAGTCACCCTGAAATAAGCAGCCAATGTTCTTTATTTTCGGAACGCGCCCACCAGCAACCTCCAAGCGGAATGGTCCCCGTCACGGTCGAGATTCTGCCACAGCCACCCGGTCCCTCCAACCACGCTGGCGAAAGGTGGTCTTTGGCCTAAGATAACGTACTCTGTTCCCTGCCTGCGAAGCTTTGTCCGCGAAGAAGTTATGACCGCAACCGATTCCACCCGTGCTCCTCTCCAAATTCCCCGCGTCAATGCCCGGACCGATTCGGCCGACGGCGTCTTGCAGGAATTGCGCAACAAACTCAGCCCCCAAGGCGATGTCGTCAGCCCCCGTGGGCGGGCATTGACCGAGCAGGTGTTCGGCCAGCCGCTCGCTCCGATCGACGTGGTCTCGCGAATTTGCGGCGATGTGGCAAAGGAAGGGACCGCCGCGTTGCTTCGTTACGGTGCGGCACTCGATCAAGCCGACTTAACGGCCGACCAATTGCGGGTGCCGCAAGCCGATTTGGAAGCGGCCAGCCGCCAAGCCGACCCTGCCTTGCTGGACACGATTCGTCGCATTCGCAACAACATCCGCGAATTCCAGACCGCGATCTTGCATCACGATGTCGATGTCCAGCCGCGCAGTGGAGTCCGCTTGCAGCAGCGTTACGTCCCGCTGCGACGCATCGGCGTTTGCGTCCCCGGCGGCGCGGCGGCCTACCCGTCGACGGTCCTGATGACGGTCGTGCCGGCTCAGGTCGCCGGCGTCGAACAGATCGCCGTGGTCGCGCCGCCGACCCCCTTTGGTGCTTACAACACCGATATGCTGGCGACCTGTCACCAGTTAGGCGTGACCGAAGTCTACCGGATGGGCGGCGCGCAAGCGGTCGCGGCCCTGGCGTATGGCTGCGACGTGGTGCCGCAGGTCGACAAAATTGTTGGTCCGGGCAACCTGTTTGTCGCTCTGGCCAAGAAGCACGTGTACGGAACGGTCGACATCGATTCGATCGCCGGTCCCAGCGAGGTGATTGTGATCGCCGACGAGACGGCTCGTCCCGATTTCATCGCCGCCGATCTGCTGGCCCAAGCCGAACACTCGCCCGGCTCAGCGATCTTGATTACCTGGCACGAACCGCTGCTAGACGCGGTGCAGGCCGAACTGGAGCGACAAGTCGCGGGGCTGGATCGCGCGGACTTGACGATCGATAGCCTGGAAGCTTTCGCCGCTTTGATTCTGGTGCGGGACGCGGCTCAGGCCTGCGAGTTGACCGACCAATTTGCTCCCGAGCACTTGCACATCCAAACGGCCAATCCGCGCGACCAATTGGCAAACATCCGCAACAGCGGAGCAGCGTTCTTGGGGCATTTCACGCCCGTTGCGCTGGGCGACTATGCGGCCGGCCCCAGCCACGTCCTGCCGACCGGAGGCACCGCCACCTGGGCGGCCGGATTGTCGGCGAACGATTTTCTCCGCAGTGGCAGCGTGATCGAATTCGATTCCCCCGCGCTGGACCAGATCGCCGAGGATGTCGAACGCTTGGCAACTCGGGAAGGCTTGACCGCTCACGCCGAAAGCGTCGCGCTGCGTCGCTCCGATCGCAACCGTTAATTTCCAAGACAACTCTTTCCTTTCATTGCTCAAAAGCCTTCCCGGATGCCGCCTTCCACTCGCTCCAATCCGTTCCGTCCCGCTCTTGCCAAGATGCAGCCCTACGTTCCGGGCGAGCAACCGCAGGGTGGCAAGTTCATCAAGCTGAACACGAACGAAAATCCGTACCCCGCGCCGCAAGCAGTTGTCGACGCGATCTGCCAAACCGCACAAGCCGGCTTGCAACGCTACCCCGATCCGACGGCCTCTTCGTTTCGACGACGAGCCGCGGAAGTGCTCGGATTGCCCGGCCCCGATTGGATTCTCACCGGTAACGGGAGCGACGAAATCCTCACCATCTTGGTCCGCGCCATGGTCGGCGAAGGCCAACGCTTGCGGTTGCCCTACCCCAGCTACATCCTGTACCGCACCCTCGCCGATATTCAGGGTGCCTGCTGGGAGCAGACGCCATTTGACCCGCAATGGAAATTGCCGGCCGCGTTTGCCGAAGGTGACGAGGAACTACGCTTGGCGTTCTTGCCCAACCCGAACAGTCCCAGCGGAACGATGCTGTCGCCGGCCGAGGTTTTAGAACTGGCCGAGCGTTTGCCTTGCCCATTGGTGGTCGATGAAGCGTACGCTGATTTTGCGGAAACCAATTGCTTGGAACTGGTCCAGCGGAGCGACAAGATTCTGGTCACGCGAACGCTCAGCAAATCTTACGCGCTGGCGGGCTTGCGGTTCGGCTTCGTCGTCGCACAGCCCCAACTGATCTCCGAACTGCAAAAGATCAAGGACAGCTACAACTGCGATGCCCTTTCCATTGCCGCTGCCACCGAGGCGATCAGCAGTACCGCGTGGCTGGCTGAGAATGTGGCCAAGATCAAAGCCACGCGGCAGAAGATGGAGACTCGGCTGGCGGAGATGGGTTTCGAGGTCACTCCTTCGCAAGCGAACTTTGTCTGGTGTCAGCATCCGCACAAATCGCACAAAGAGTTGTACGACCAACTGAAACGCAGCCAAATCTTGATCCGCTATATGAATTTCCCCCAGTGGGGCGACGGGTTGCGTATAAGTGTAGGCACCGAGGATCAGGCCGAGGCGTGTCTGATGCTGTTGTCGCAGATGTAAGCAATGCGCGATCAATAAGTGTCGGGTACCTTTTGTGCGAAGCACCCGCAGGGCGAGTTCCTCGCAAAAGGTACCCGACACTTTTTTGTCGCACGATCCTAAGCACGGAACACGATGTCAAGAAAAACCGAAATCGCTCGCCAGACCGGGGAAACCGACATTCGTTTAGCGATCGACTTGGATGGCCAAGGCGAAGGCAAGCGAGAAACGGGCATCGGATTTCTGGATCATATGCTGGACCTGCTTGCCAAGCACGCGTTGATCGATTTAACCGTGACGGCGACGGGCGACCTGCATGTCGACGACCACCACACGGCCGAAGATGTCGGCATTTGTCTCGGGCAAGCAATCGATCAAGCGCTCGGCAACCGGGCGGGTATTCGCCGCTACGGTCACTTCACCTTGCCGATGGACGAAGTCCTGATCACCTCGGCGGTCGATCTGGGTGGACGCTATGCGTTCGAGTACCGAGCCCCGATCGCCGCGCCCAAAATCGGCAGCTTCGATAGCGAATTGGTGGAGCACTTCTGGCAGAGCTTCGCAGCCAACGCACGCTGCAATTTGCATGTCTTAATGCACTACGGTCGCAATGGGCATCACATCTCCGAAGGGGTCTTCAAAGCCACCGCGCGGGCGATTCGGATGGCGGTCGAAAGCGACCCGCGCAGCGATGCCGTGCCGAGCACCAAAGGGGTGCTGTAAAGCCCGCGTTTGCTGTGCGGCTCTGCTTACCGCTGGAATCGCCGAGCAAGCAGGCGCGATCGGTTTGCGGGCCCTACTGGTAGCTGAGTTCCACGGTAGGTGAGTTCCACGGCGGGCTCTGGTAAGCTACAGCCATTGTGTAGCAGGCGAGCCGCTACCGAACCGCGATCACGTGACGGTTCCGGAAGTTCGGCGACTCGCGGTTTGCTCGCCTCCCACCTTCCTGTTCGCTTTCCTAGGACACCTCCATGCTTACGCTCCCTCGCCTCGCGTCCCAACTGCTGGTCGCCAGCATCGCCTTGACCTTTCTCGGCTCGGCCGGTGCCGCGGATCCCGCGACCGAAAAAACCGGCAAGCTGTATGAACTGCGGTTCTATACAACCCATCCCGGCAAACTGCCCGACCTTCATGCGCGCTTCCGAGACCACACGATGAAGCTGTTCGAGAAACACGGCATGGAGAACATCATCTACTGGAATGTCTCGCAAGGGACCAAGGAAGATGGCGCCGATGCCGACAACATGTTGGTCTACGTCATCGCTCACAAAGACGAAGCGGCCAAAGACGCCTCCTGGAAAGCCTTCATCAACGATCCGGAATGGAAAGCCGTCGCGGCCAAGTCCGAAGAAAATGGCAAAATCTTAGCCAAACGTCCCCGCGCGATCTTCATGCGCGAAGCGGAGTTCTCCGCCATCGACGAACCGGTCAACAACGACTCCGACGCGCCGGCGCGACTGTGGGAATTGCGGCAGTACAATGACGGGCCCGAACGCGTGCCTCACACCGTGGAACGATTTGGCTCGGGTGAAAAGGAACTGTTCACCAAGAATGGCATGGAAACGGTCAAGTTCTGGACCGCGACCGATAACAGTGCTTTCATCTATCTGCTGGCACACAAAAACAAAGCGGCCGCGGAAGCGTCTTGGAAAGGCTTCTTCGCGGACTTTCGAGGCTTTATGGAAGCTTATCGGGCTTCGCACCCGAACTTGCCCAAAGGCCGCGGCAACGGCAACGAAGTCCGGTACCTGGTGCCGACCGATTACTCGCCGCGGAAATAATCTCTTCGTCGATCGAGCAACCGTTCACGGGCCGCTGCTGGCACTCGGTGGGATCACCGCAGTGCCAGCCCCGCGATGGGGACGCAAACTGTCAAGCATTGAACAGCATCCAACGCTCCGCAATCCAGCGCTACTTTTCGACGCTGAACTTGTAGACCGTCGTCTGCGAGTAAGTGTCTCCAGGGATCACCCAGATCGACGGAAAGTCTTCGTGATGGACACTGTCGGGATAGTGCTGGGCTTCCAAGCACAATCCGCTGCGATGTGCGTAGGTCGTGCCACCTTTGCCCGTTTGGCCTTTTAGAAAATTGCCGCTGTAGAACTGGAGCCCCGGTTGATCGGTCAAGACCGTGAGGACGCGACCGTTACTCGGATGACGCAGCGTCGCGACAGGGCGGACGCCGCGGTTTTGACGATTCAGCACCCAGTTGTGGTCGTAACCGATCGCAGCCGTCTTATCGACCGCATCGATCCGCTTCCCAATCACCGTGGGCTGACGAAAATCGAGCACCGTACCTTCGACATCGGCCAGCTCACCCGTTGGAATCAGTTCCTCGTCGGTCGGGGTGTAACGATCGGCATCGATCTGCAACACGTGATCCAAGATCGTCTCCGCGCCGGCTCCGCTTAGATTGAAGTAGGCGTGGTTGGTCATGTTGATCGGTGTTTCCAAGTCGGTCGTCGCCTTGTAAGAGATCGCCAAAGCGTTGGAGTCGGTCAGCGCGTAACGGACCGAGAAATGCACATTGCCAGGAAAGCCCTCTTCGCCGTCGGTGCTGAAGTAACGGAACTCGATGGCGGCCGGCTGGTCGTCCGGAATCGAAGCCTCCCAAACGACCTTGTCCAAACTCTTCGCTCCGCCACCGTGCAGCGTATTGTTGCCATCGTTGGCAGCCAACTTGTAGGTTTGGCCGTGCAGTTCAAACTGGGCCTTGCCGATGCGATTGCAAACCCGTCCCACAGTGCAACCAAAATACTGGTTCGCGTCGGACTCATAGCCCGCCACGTCGTCGAATCCCAACACGACGTCGTCCATCTGGCCTTCGTTGTCGGGCACCAACAGAGACTGCAAAGTGGCACCACGAGTGATGATCTTTGCCGTCATCCCCTTCGCATTGGTCAATGTGTAACGCTCGACCGCCTGCCCGTCCGCCGTCTTGCCGAACGGCTCCGAGGAGACCTCCGCTAGAGCCGTCGCGAGGGGAAACAAACAGAACGCAGGCAGCAACAGCCCAAGGAGTGAGAAACGCATGAGGGGTCTCCGGTTTTCCGAAAAGGGGAGGATTACAAAGTCAATGCGAGGATGAACCTGGCGGGAAAAGGGCCTCGACAGGCATCAAATCTGCAATGAGCAAGATCCGCAATGCAATCGAACCGCTGCAGGAGCGGCCTCTCCGGCCTGCAGCTCTGTCCAGGCAGCAAACGAAACGTGGTGTTTTGAGGCGAAAGGCAATTTTAGCTGCTTTGCGGCGAATAGGTTGCGGATTGCTCGTATCGACACGTAACTTTGCCATTTCCCGGGTGATGGCAAGCAGCAATATTTGGTTTAATACAGCTAACCGGCTCCGCCCAGGAGCAAACCACCCGAACGATTACCTTAAGGATGGATTGATATGGAACGCGGTTTTATTTCAACGCTAGTCTGCTCGGCGGCCTTTGCCATCGCAGCAAGTTTTCCCCTGCCCAGTCAGACACTGCTTGGGCAGGCCCCGGCGGCCGATCTACCGGAGCTTGAAACGGGGGACGCAACCGATCAACCGGTCGCGGTCATTTCGGTTTCGGGGGTGAATGCGGTTGGCGATGCAATGATTTTCTTGGCCGATGCGGCGGGCCAGCCTGCAGCAGGCGGGATGTTTGCTGCGATGGCCAACGGTTTTACTCGTGGGATCGATCCTGATCGCCCGATGGGCATGGTCGTGAAGATGGTTGAAGGAGCACCTTCCCCCCTGTTGTTTGTCCCGTCGTCGGACATCTCCAAGTTTTTGAAAACGATGGAAGGCCGAATCGGCCCCGCGGAAAAACTGGAAGAAGATCCCAACACGATGGTGATCGCCGCCGGCCCCAGTCTGCTCTACATCAAGCAAGCCGGCGACTGGGCGTTTGCATCGCAGGGACGTGACGCCCTCAAGGACCTACCGGAAGATCCGTTGACGCTGCTCGGCGATATGCCGAAGACCTATGACATCGCAGTGCGAGTGAATGTTCAACAAGTTCCCGCGCAGCAACGCGAGATGCTGATCGCGGCGTTAAAGCAAGGCTTTGAAGCCGGCATGGCGCGTCAGATTGCCGGCCAAGGCAGCGATGTCGAAGAAGGCCGCCGCGTCGCCGAATCAACGCTGAAGCAACTCGAAGCCGAAATTCAGTTTACCGATTCATTGCTGTTTGGTTTTTCGGTCGATACCGAGCGAGCACGTATGTTTGTCGACATTGCTTCAACTGCCACCGAAGGGAGCGACACGGCGGAGATCTATAGCAACACGATTCCCCTCCCGTCAAAATTCGCTTCGGTGATCGACCCCAATGCGGCAGCCTACTACCACGCTTCGCAATCGGTCAGCCCTAAAGCCGTTGAACGAATGCGGAGTTCGCTGGAACAATCGATGCAAGTGCTGCGAGGTCAAATTGCCAATGAAGAAAACCTGAGTGGGCCGCAGAAAGATGAAGTCATCAAGGTGGTCCGTCGTATTGCGGACCTCGGAATTGCGACAATCGAAGAAGGCAAAGTCGACATGGGGCTGAAGATTGACCTCGAAAGCGGTCGGCTGAAGATGCAGGGCGGTGCTTTCGTGGCCGACGGAACCAAAATCGCCGACATGCTGAAAGAACTGGCGGCTCAGTTGCAGAACGATCCGCAAGCTCCGAAGTTTTCGTTTGACGAGAGCGAGTACAAGGAAGTGACTTTGCACTCGATCGTTGCCAACATCAGCGATGACAAGGCTCAGGAGGTCTTGGGTGACGAACTGGTCGTCAAGTTGGGCACCGCCAGCGACGCGGTCTACTTTGCTGTGGGCGCCGATGCCGAAGCGAGTTTGAAGGCGTTAATCGATTCCGCGCCTTCGGATGAAGCGGGCACCAAGCGACCACTCGGTCAATTCTACATGGCATTGGCGCCGTTCATTCGCATGGTCGATCGCATCGACTCCAATGATGTCGTCACCGCAATGCTGCAGGCAGCCACCAATAGCGAAGAAACCGATCGCGTGCTGCTGATCACCAATCCGATCGAGCGTGGCCAAGCGATGCGTTTGATCATCGGTGAAGGTATCTTGCGTGCCGCCGGAGCCGCCGCCGTGGCAGCACAGCAGCAGCAAGCTCCCGCAGGCTTCTAAATCCCTGTTGGCCAATCGGACATCTAAGTCCGAGGAACCGACATCGGGAACGGTTAGCATCGGGAACGGTTAGCATCGGGAACGGTTAGAAATTGCTCGGTGCGATTGGGGGCATCCTCTCTCCTGGGGGAGGATGCCGCTGGTGATCGCTCGACACCCCGTTTGACAGGCCCGGCGGACCCGATAAGATTCGTGGCAGCGATTGGAAACGCCTTTTCAAGAGGCCGACCTGATTGCCTCGCGATCAGTCGCTGGGAACCTGATGGCGATTTCACGAAGTGTCGGCACTTGCTCTCTTTCGCGGCGTCTCGGAGCGGACGCGAAACGTTCAGCGACAGCGAAAAAGAGATTCAGCGAAAAAGAGAACCAGAGATAAATTGCCTGGCGGTGGCGGCCCTTGCGATGGGGAGCCGTGAACCTGGTCAGGCCTTAACTGGAGCAGCCATAAGCGGGGTACCTTTGTGTGAGGGTCGCCTCCGGCGGGCAGTTTGTCTCTTCTTGGCGACCATTCGCCACAACTTATGAACGTACCCACCGGTGGCTTGCACCGCGAAGACGGTATAATCTCATGCGAGTCGCACCGCTGACGGGCCTCGACTCGCCTCTTGAAAATTGTTCGCAATCGAGTGGAGCGGCCTTGTCCGCCCGAAAGTTATGCCTGATTCCGTGGCTGAAAACGCCCTCTCTTCAGATAAGTATGTCGTTGTTGCACGGCGGTACCGCCCGAAAAACTTTGCCGAATTGGTCGGGCAAGGCCACGTGGGCCAAGCGCTCAAGAATGCCATCGAAACCAATCGTGTGGGACACGCATACCTATTCACCGGCGCCCGTGGGGTAGGCAAAACCAGCACGGCGAGGATTTTTGCCAAAGCCCTCAACGCTCCCGGCGGCCCTACGGCAACGCCCGACAGCGACAGTGATGTCAGTCAAGCCATCGATGCGGGAGAGGATGTCGATGTACTGGAAATCGACGGGGCCAGTAACCGTGGGATCGATGAAATTCGCAGCTTGCGCGCCGGCGTAGGAGTGCGTCCAAGTCGCTCGCGATTCAAGATTTATATCATCGACGAAGTCCACATGCTGACGCAGGCAGCTTTCAACGCACTGCTCAAAACGCTGGAAGAACCGCCCGAACACGTCAAGTTTATCTTTTGCACCACCGATCCGGAAAAAATTCCGATCACCGTTCTCAGTCGCTGCCAACGCTTCGATTTCGCTCCGGTGCATACCGACGAAATCATGCAGCGACTGCGAGAGATCGTCGACGCGGAACAGACGCCCGCCGACGACGAAGCATTGCGGTTGATCGCGCGACGCGCCGCCGGTTCGATGCGAGACAGCCAGTCGTTGCTCGAGCAGGTACTCAGTTTCTCCACCGGCACCCTGACCGTGGCGTCGGTACATTCGATGCTGGGCACCGCCGACGACGAACGCTTGCAAAAACTGACCACGGCACTAATCGCCCGGGACGCAAAGTCGGCGCTTGAACAAGCCGATGCAGCGATCTTGGCGGGCGTCGATGCGGGGCAATTGGGCGAGCAGTTGCTGGGGCACTTTCGTGATCTGCTGGTGGCCACGGTCGGATGTGAACCGCAAATGCTGCGTTACTGTAGCGAGAGCATGCACGACGAACTAAAACAGCGCGGTGCGGCCTGGGGGGTCGCAACCGTCTTGGCAGTGGTGTCCTTATTGGACCAGACGCTGGTGCGAATTCGACAAAGCGTCCATGGACGGGTGCTGCTGGAAGCGGCGCTGATTCAGATCTGTCAGCTTCCCGATCTGCAACGGTTCGCCGATGTCCTGGCGGGTATCGAAACCAAGCGACTGGGTAGCGCCGCTGGCGAAAAAAAAAACGTTAAATCGCTGACCCCTGGGGCTATTGCTGCACAGCCACCCCCTGCCCTCCGCGACCGGCCCCCCCCCCCCCCCGCGCCGTGCTTGCCCCCTCCACCGTCCCCTCCCCGCTTCTGTGGGCCGGCCGCCCCCT
>Ga0102938_10000994_pt1 | contig 21537 bp, 20 predicted proteins | sample SalPonR2_B_D2_MG_FD_84516 | JGI IMG/M metagenome (GOLD analysis project Ga0102938, IMG submission 84516) | Salt pond soil microbial communities from South San Francisco under conditions of wetland restoration - Salt Pond MetaG R2_B_D2_MG | ecosystem: Environmental > Aquatic > Marine >... | reverse complement strand
TTCGCCGCTGATCTTGTCGCTGTGCGCCGCGACGCAGTAGACCAGGCGGCCGTCGCCCGGGGTAACCTGGCTGCAGTACTGCTGCAGGTCGGCCTCGCAGGCATCCATGACGTTTTGGATCATGGAGTCCTGCGCCGGGACCTGCCCCGCGGCCAGCAGGCCGAGAGTCAGGAACAGTGCCTTCGGTCGTATCAGTGTCATCATCCTTCTCCTCCGCGTTGAAAGTCGCAAATCCGTCAGGCCGCCTGCAGCGTCCAGCCCAGCATCAGCATCCCCACCGCCGCGACCCAGCTGCCCGCAACGCGGACGGCGACGCGGGACCACAGCGCTCGCAGCGGGACCACGGCGGCGGAGCCAAGCATGGCTATGCACAGAACGGCGAGCACGATGCCGACCAGGGTCGGTGCGCCGGCGCCCGCCGCCGCGAGGGCCGCGCCATTCAGCAGACCCGTCACCGCAGCGAACGCGGCCGCCAGCGCCGCGACGGCGACGGGTGCGAGGCGGACATCGGCCGCGACCAGCAGTCCCAGCACCAGGAGGGCGGCGGTGCCGAGCCAGGCCAGGTCGGGGACGGACGACGCCGTCAGGCCCGCGAGCCCGGTCAGCAGCCAGACGGCCGGCAGCATCATCACCGTCAGCCTGCCCGCGCGGGCCCCCTGCCGCCCGGCCAGCAGCGCGACGGCCACGAGACCGAGGAGGTCGACCGGCGACATCAGCAGGTGCAGCGCTCCGTCATAATACGGACCGAGCCCGGACGTCACCAGATGGGCGCGCGCCGCGCCGGGCAGCACGAGCAATCCCGCCGCCAACAAGGCTGCCGCGCCCGGCCGCCTCATTGCAGCGCTCTCCAGAGGAAATACAGCCCGGCCGCCATGATCAGCCCGCCGGCAGCCTGGAGCACCACGCCGCCCAGCCTCCAGCGCTGGATGAGACCGATGGCGATACCGAGCGCATGCAGCAGGCCGGTGGCGATGACGAAGCCCACGCTGTAGAGCGTCGCATTCTCTCCCGGCTGCAGCTCGGTGCCGTGGGCGTGGCCGTGGAAGATGGCGAAGAACCCCACCAGTATCATGGCGGCCGCCAGCGGCAGGCGCACCCGCCCGAGTACCAGCGCGCCCAGCGCCACCGCCGACAGGGCGATGCCGACCTCCACCCCCGGCACCGGAGCGCCGAGCAGGCCCAGCATGCCGCCGATCGCCATCAGCATGGGGAACACGACCGGCAGAATCCAGATGGCCGGCATGCCGAGCTGGGCGCCCCATAGACCAACCGCAATCATGGCGACGACGTGGTCCAGCCCGGAGACCGGGTGGGACATGCCGCTCAGGAAGCCGCCCGCCTCGCCCGACTCCACGTGGGCCCAGGCGGCGACAGGCCACAGCACCATGGCCAGCAGTAATGGCGCGAGCGCAGAGGTGTTTGCGGTTTGCCTGTTCGGGTTCACGTGCTGTCTCCTTCAGAACATCATCGCGGTACGCTGCAGGGTCCAGTATGCACCGAGAGAGCCGACCGTGTAGGCGGGCCCCAGCTCGGCCACGCGCGGCCAGCGGAACTCCAGGGTCCTGAGCGACCGGTAGCACAGCAGGGCGAGCGCGACGAAGACGAGCTGCCCCAGCTCCACGCCCACGTTGAAGGTGGCGAGCGCCAGCGGGATCTCCGCCCGCGGCATGCCCACGGTGGAGAGGCCGCTGGCGAAGCCGAAACCGTGCAGCAGACCGAAGCAGAACGCCACGACCCAGGGGTGGCGGATGGTGAAGCTGGTCTCGCCGCGCCAGGAACGCACCATCTCCGGCCCGAGGAACAGGATGGACAGGGCGATGGCCGCGTTCAGCGGCGGGCCCGGCACGCTGGCGTAGCCGAGGGTGGCGAGCCCGAGGGTGATGCTGTGGGCGACGGTGAAGGCGGTGATGGTCTCCACCAGCATGCGCGTGCCGCGCACGATGATCAGCAGCCCCAGCACGAACAGCAGGTGGTCGATGCCGAGCAGGATGTGGTGGAAGCCCAGCACCATATATTCCACGGCGGTGACCGTCCAGGGCCGTTCGCCGCGCAGCACCGCCTGCGGCTTTGTCGGACGCACGACCTGGGAGGATTCGGTGCCGTCCAGCCGCGTGAGGCGCACGAACACGTCCGTGATGGTCCCCTCGAGGCCGGGGAAATCGATGACGGCGCCGTCCAGCGTGCCTGGCGGGATAGTGACCATCTGCCGATGCAGATGCGAGCTGGCCAGCCGCTGCACCGTGGGCTCGCCCACGGGCTGCCAGTCGTCGGGCAGGGAGAGCCGGGCGGGATGCGGCCTGCCATAGTAGATGGGCGCCCGCCAGACCGCCTCCCAGCGCTCGTCGGTGAGCTGCCTCAGCTCCAGCAGGCCCGGCTGCGACTCGTGGGCGACGGCGGTGGCGCACCAGAACCCGGCCAGCGGCACGAACAACAGCAGAATCCCCCGGAGCCGCACGGTCAAGGCCTCCCCTGCTCCGCCTCGTCTTCCGCCGCATCCACCGCGGCGGCCACTGCCTCGTCCTCGCCGCCAGACTGCGCGTCGGGCTCCAGGATGATCTCGTAGCGCTCCCGCAGCCTCTCGTAGGCCTGCTCGCGGGACTCACGGCGGCGCTGGTCGCGCCATTCGGCGAGCACCGCCTCGCGCACCTCCGCCAGGGGCGGCCGGCGCGCCGGCCGATAATCGATGAGTAATACGAGGTGGAGCCCGAAGGGAGACGCCACCGGGCCCGTCCACCGGCCTGGCTCCAGCCCCGCCAGCGCTTCGGCGAAGTCGTTACCGAAATCGCGCTCGATCCGGTCGCGACCGGCGTCCTCGAACTCCCCGGCCAGCAGCGATACGTCGCCGAGTGCGCCAGGATCTGCGCCGGCGCGCAGCGCTTCCAGGAGGCGCACCGCCTCGGCCGCCGCTTCGGCATGCCTGTCGGGGTTCACGTACACCTGCCGGAAAGACAGCCGCGCCGGCTCGATGAAGCGATCCGGCTGCTGCTCGAGGAATCGAGCCAGTTCCTCCTCGGCCGGTTCCGCGGCGGTGGAGAGGTCGTCCAGCAGCACCTCCAGCTTCAGCGTCAGCCGGCTGCGCACGTACGGGTCGTCCTGGGCGAGACCCATCGCGAGAGACTCCCGGTAGAAGATCTCGTTGCGGATGTAGTCCGTCACCAGACCTTCGAGTTCGCGCGGCGTGGGATCGCGCAGCCAGGTACGCGAGAACCGGGAGGCGAGCTGGTCCACCTGACTGGCCGTGACCACGATGCGCCGCTCGGCCGCAGGGTCGGTCTCGCTGGTGAGACCGAACACCACGAACAGGGCCGCCCCGAGGATAAGGAAATGGATGAGTGGTTCGCGCAGCAGGTTCAAAACCGATAACTCCCGGAAATGACAGTCAGGAACGCGTCGTCGAAATTACTGCCGATCTCTACCAGCACCTCCCAGCGCCGTTCGACGGTCAGCGAGCCGCCCAGTTGCATTGTGACGGGATTGACGGCTTCCTGCTCCACCTCCACCTCGGTCCGCCCGATGAGCGGGACGTCCGTGCTGATGGTCAGCGTGCGGCTCGAGTCGAGGCGCATGGCGCCCGTCCACACCCGCCACTGGCCGAGCGCCGTGTCCCGGTGCCAGCCGACCCGGCCGCTCAGCAGCAGAGCCTCGAGCGTGCCGTCGAACAGGTCCAGGTTCGAGCGGGCGTAGTTCGCATCCACCATGGCGAAGAACGCGCCCTGACCGACCACGAGGGTAGCACCTCCTCCGTAGAGCGGCCCATGCACGCGGCTGTTCTGGTCGATGATAACCGGCACCGGGTCGCCGACCGGCGGGGTAACCTCGAACGACGCCCGCAGGCTGGCGTCGGACCACGTGTGGCCGGCCATGACGTACAGATCGAGGAACGGCAGCACCCAGGTGTCGAAGCGCACCATCGACAGCGTGGTCCGGTTCGATACCTCGAAGCCGACCCGGTCCGCGATGCTCTCGGGCGGACGGTCGCCAAGTTTCACGGTCACGTCGGTGATCTCGATATCGCGTTCCATGTGGATGAGGTTCACGCCCACGCCGAAACGCCGCGGCAGCTCGATGCCGCGCTCCTCGTACCACTGCCGCTGCCACACGGACGCGCCACCCTCGTCCGACGCACCCGCCGAGCCGTCGCCGGCCGCCTGACACGGGACGCCGCCGCAGACGAGCGTGGACGCCAGAAACAGAATCACCGGGAAGACACGCATGTTCGAGAATCCGCTCCCCTTGCCTGTGCCGGCGTACCGCCGGCTTCGGGGGTGGTCGATTGCCGGATGGCCTCGCGCTATTGTCGAACGCCGCCGGCGTTCCCGGTAGTAGAACGCCAGAGCGAAATGTAGGCTACAGCCAACTACTGGCAGATGGCCCTACATCCGGCGCAATACACCGGCCGGGAGGATCTTCATCGCCTGCGCCACCAGCGTCCAGGGCCAGGGCGGCACATAGCGGAAGCTCACCCGCTTCTCGATCAGGTCGGCCATGATGCGGGTACCCTTCTCGGCGGAGACCAGGAAGGGACGGCTCTCCAGGCCGCGGTTGAGATCGGTGTCGATATAGCCCGGCGCCAGCTCCGTGACGGTGATCGCCTCGTTCCAGGTGTCGATGCGGGCGCTCTCCAGGTACTTGCCGAAGCCGGCCTTGCTCGCGCTGTAGGCCCCCTGCTTCGCGAAGCCCCGCAGGGCAGCAACGGAGGTGATGCCCACGAGGTGGCCGTGGCCCTGCTCCCGGAACAGCTCGATCGCGGCCTCGCTGGTGGCGATGGCGCCGTTGAGGTTGACGTCGATAGTGGTCCTGATCTGCTCGAAGCCGCCCGTCCCGGCCTTGACGGCGAAGGCGACACCGGCGTTCACGACCACTATGTCCAGCCCGTCCAGCTCCGCGGCGCACTCGCGCAGCACCTTCGGGACGGCATCGAAGTCGGTCACGTCCAGCACACGGCTGCAGACCTTCGGTGCCTGCCGGCCGAGCTCCGCCTGCAGCTTCTCGAGTTCCTCGCCGCTGCGACCCGTGATCGCCAGGCTGTAGCCACGGGACGCGAACTGCCGTGCCAGCGCCTCGCCGAGCCCCCGGGTCGCCCCCGTTATCAGTACCGATCCGGCCATCTTTCCTCCCGGCAGTCGCGGCCTCAGCGGCGCGCTCAGAAACGGAACAGCGCTCCCACGAACGGGCCGGTGAACTCGATCTCCGTCGTCTCCTCGGCGTCGCCGACCGTTTCGGTGTATTCGAGATTAACGTATCGGTAGCCCAGCTGCAGGGCGAACGGCCCCGGGAAGCGATAGCCGCCACTGACGATCAGGTTGACCGTGCCGTCCGACTCGCCGAAGCCGATGTCGCCGCGCACGCCCAGATCCCAGCGCTCGTTGAATCTATGCAGGTAACGGGCGCCGACGAACACGTCCGTGAGACGGCTGCCCGTGTCGAAACGCTGGGTGGGCCCGTCCTCGGGTGTCGCGAGCAGCGTCTTGTCCGAGTCGATCGTGCGTACGCCGGCGAGGTAGTCGAAGCCGCGGTCGTCGCCGGAGGGGCGATAGAATCCGCCGACCTCCAGCACCTGCACATCCAGTTCGGCGCGGATGTTGATGGAGGGCAGGAGCGGCCCGGGCGTCTCGAACACGCCCTGGTCAGAGAGCGAGATGAAGAGATAATCGACCGTGACGCCGAAGCGCCCTCGCGCGGCCTCGACCCGGATCATGCCCGTTGTATCGGTCTTGCTCAGCAGGTCCCCGCCGCTGATGCCGCCGCTCGGGCTGTCCCCTCCTCCGCTCTGGGCGAGGCTGATATCCGGCAGCCAGCCATAGGGTGCCACGAGCCAGACCGTCTCCTGCGCCTGCGCGGATGGAGCCGTCAGCAACAGCAGCACCGCGGCCGGTACGGAGAGGATGCTCGCGCGAGCCGTTCGTCCGGCTGCGCGGCGCTTTTTCGTATGGTCGCCGGGCTTGCTCAGCATGATCTTCTCAATCTCCGGTTGCGTGTTCGGGGTGGAGCGCCTGCCAGCCCTCTCTGCAGACATCGGGCAGCGGCGCCGTGCTGACCGGTATGCCCGGCCGGGACAGCGTGGCATCGAAGAACTCGAGCACCCGCGCGCGCAGATAGAACAGGTACAGGGCCGCCGTCGCATGGCCGGTGGGCACGGTGATGGACTTCGGCCGGCCCATGGCCTCGCGCAGGTCCCGTTGCAGCTCGTAGGGAACCGCGTCGTCGAACCGTGCGAGCACCAGCAGGACACGCCCGGCATCGAGATAAGGAGCGACGCTCAGCGTGTCGGTCTCGATCTTCTCGGCCAGGTAGTCCCGCAGTTCGGCGTTGGTCATGCCAAGTCGCTCCCGGGCTCCTGCAACCGAACGCACGATGCGCCCCTCGTCGGACCTGACCATGACGTCCGCCACGCTGCCGCCCACGAGTGCGACGGAGAGGACACTGACGCGGCTGTCGAAAGCGGTCAGGAACAGCGCGTTGAAACCGCCGAGACTGGCACCGAATACGCCAACACGCGAACTGTCGAGGTCAGCCCGCGCCTCCACCCAGTCGAGCACTCGCCGGTGCCGGTCGATCGTCAGGCGGATGGCAGGCTCGGGGTCGACGATGTCCTCGAGCAGGGTCTTGCGTTGCGTGGTGTCGACAATGACTACGCCGTAACCGTTGGCGGCGAAGTGCTTCGCGAAGGGCCGCATCACGTCCTTCTGGCCGTTCAGTATGGGCAGCAGGACGGCGACCGGCACGGGACCCGGCGACTTCTGCTCGTAGAACTCGAAGGTGATCGGGACCTCGTCCCCGGCATCGGCATCGGCATGACCACCCTCAACCCGCATGGTGACCTGATGGACGCGATAGTCGTCTGTCTCCGAGAGCAGCTCGTACTCGTCGGTCCAGCGCCGCGGCTCATGGCAGTGCGCCTGCAGCGACGCAGCGGGGAACGGACGCGGCCCTGGGTATTCGGCGGCGAGCTTCTCCGTCGAGGCGCAGGCGGCGAGAATCAAACCGCCGGCAGCCACGGCGGCAAACCTCGCCACAGCCGGTGCCCCGGGCAGGCGACCGGCCGCGGGCTCCGCCGCGCCCCGCCCGCCGATTGGCGCTGGGCCGCTCACTGCTCGCGGCTTCGTACTTCGTCGCTCGCTTCCACCAGCATCTTCGCCCAGCGGCGGACGATGTCCCGGGCCTCCTGGCGATTCGACACCGACGTCGACCACTGGAACTGGCTGCGCTCCCGGGCCCGCTTGAGATCGACCGCCCGAGCGAGGATATCGCCGGTCACGGAGTCGTAGAGCTCGATGTAGAGCCGGGCCGACCCGGCGCTGGTGACGTAGGTCCTGCTCCTGCCCGCCGTCGCGACGTCGGGCGCCGTGATCCACAGATCGACGATGGCCGGGCGCAGCAGCAGGACGTCGTCTCCCGGCTCCTCTACGACGGAATAGCCGGCCTTCTCCAGCTCCTGGGTGAAGACTTCCAGGAAGATCTCCGCCATGCCGGCCTGGATGCGCTCCATATCTGCGGGACGCACGCGTGTAGTGGCGCTGCGCTTCATATTGCGTTCCCAGTCACGCGCAAAGGCGACGACCGGCTCCAGAATCATGAAGCGCTGGTAACCCGCGAAGTCGGCATCGGGAAGCACCCACACCTGGTCGGCTCTGGACTTCGCCATCAGTTCTAGGCCGTCGAAGCTCTCGGCTCCGGCCTCCTGGGCCTGTGCCGGCAGCGTGCCCAGCCCGGCCAGCATCACGGACGCAATGGCCGCAACGGCCGCCTTTACAATCGCTCTCATCATTCTGCTCCTCCCAACCTGCTCCTCCCAACGATAAAGACCCAGTCGGCCTGCGGACTCAGAACGCCTCGCCGATGCCGAGGTAGAACTCGGTATCGTCGCGTCCGCGCGCGACGTCGATGCGCACACTCACGTTGTTGCCGGCTGCGACCACCCAGCGGAAGCCGGCGCCGATCGCCGAAAGCGACTTGTCCCACTCGCCGAAATCCGGCGCCACCGTTCCGAGCCCCGCGAACGCGACGACGCCGAAGCGGGGCCGGAAGCGGTAGCGGAGCTCCGCCTGCGCCGCGAACAGGAACCGGTCCCTGTAGGTCCCGGCCTGATAGCCGCGCAGGTCGCTCTTGGCGCCGAAGGCCGGATAGCGGAAGAACGGAGCGTTGCCGGACACGTACTCCGTCGCCGCCCGCGTCGCCAGTATGATCGAGTCGCCCAGCCGGCGGTACCAGTTCAGCCGCAGGTCGTACTTTTCGTAGTCCCGGTCGCTGCCGAGGCTCTCGCGGGCAATGTCGATCTTCGAGTTCAGGTACAGCCCGGCTCCCGGGTAGAACTCCGTGTCCCGCGTGTCGTAGACCAGCCGCGGACTCAGCGTCGTGAGATCGAAGTCGAGGCCGATATCGGGCGGCTCCAGCCCCGGCGGCAGCGCGTCCGGCGGGATGTTCAGCTTCACTTCGGTCTGCGAATAGGTACCGCGCAGGCCCACGAACAGGTTCGGATACACCTGCGCCAGCGCCTCGACCATGACGAAGGCGAGGGGCTGGTTCAGGGAGATCGAGCGGTCCGCGTCCTCGCCGATGCCGAAGTAGTCGTAGTTGACGTCGGCGTAGGCCGCCGCCGCCATGATCCGCCACCGGTCCTGGCGGAGACTCATGCGGTGGAAAGCGCCGGCACTCCAGCTGTCGTTCTCCGCATAGAAACCCGAGACGCCCGTGATCCAGGCGGTATCCTCCGGCGCCGAATCCCCGGGCCGGTAGAACACGAGAGCCGGAACCGACAGGGTCCAGCCGAGCACCGGGCTCCTCGAGGGCAGTGGCGCCACCACGAACTCGCGGCTGCCGGGGCCGAGCCGCTCGGAATCCTCTTCCAGTTCGTCGTCGGCGTCGCCGGGTACCGCGGCAACGCTGTCCTGTTCCTCGAACTCGATGGCGCCGGGCCGCACGACCTGGTCCGCTTGCACGCCGGTGACGGCGAGACTCAGGACCAGCGTGACAACAATCGCTGCGATCACGCGCACCCCGCCGGTGCGGAGACTCCCCGGGTCCTCCGCCGAAGCGCCGGCGAGAGACCGCGTGAGACTGAATGAGATACCACTACCCGTATGCACGGTTCCCGGCCTTCCGCAGCACGTCGTGCTGCCCGCCATTGATCACCGGCCATATTCGATTCCGGGATGCGCTGCCGGTAGGGGATCATCAGAGTGGAATGTAGGCTACATCTCGCTACACCGATGGCCTAGGGGCAAGCCCTTGTCGGGCTTAAAATTCGAGCCATGAAGCCGGCGTACGCAAGGCTGGCGTCGATGGTCCGCAGCGGGCCCGGCCGCGATACCAGCGAGGCCGTCCGACGGCACCATCCGACATCGGGTAGGCACATGCGAATCAGCATCTCGAACATCCTCTCCCTCCTCGTAACGACCATCCTCGTGGCGGGCTGCGCGACCGGCGGCGGTCCGTACGAGATCACGCTCATGCCCGCCCCCGAGGTCTACGACGACGGCAACATCGACCCGTTCGTCGACGGCGACCTGATGAGCGAGGAGGAGCAGCCGCGCATTCTCTACGCCACCGACCGCGCCCGCGCGGAACCCGGCGACAAGCGCTACCCATACTACACCAATGAGCGTGGTTACGTCGTCCGGCTCGGGACGGCCACCATCGAGTTCGGCTACAGCGAGGAGATCACCTGGGACGAGGCAAGGCGCATCTCGCTGCTGAAGAACCGCACCGCGGACTATCCGCTGAAGGTGGCCGAGGTCGAGGAATTCGGCGCTCTCGCCAAAAGCATCCGCCCGTTCGACGAGGGCATCGAAGCCGACGAGGAACCCGGCCGCCGCTTCATCGCCGAGATCGAGCGGCGGCTCGAGAGCTCGCGCAGCAAGGACGTGTACATCTACGTGCATGGCTACAAGGTCGACTTCGAGAACCCGGTACTCGTCGCCTCCGAGCTCTGGCACTTCCTCGGCTACAACGGCGCGTTCGTCGCCTACAGCTGGCCGACCACCGCCAAGCGGCTCGCCTATTTGTCCGACATCGAGAACGCACGCGCATCCGCACGGGCGCTTCGCCAGCTCGTCGTCTACATCTCGGAGGAGAGCCGGGCCGAGCGCATCCACATCCTCGGCTACAGCGCCGGCACGCGCCTGGTGAGCCGCCTGCTCGCGGACATCGGTATGCTCGCCTACGGTCTCGACGACGAGGAGCTCGAACGCCGGGTCAGGCTCGGTCACGTCATCCTGACCGGCAGCGACGTCGATCGCGCGATCATCGGCGGCTACATCCTGGACGGCGCCCTGCGCGTCCCCGACTCCGTGACCATCTATGCCTCGGATGCGGACAAGGCACTCGGTGTCTCCAGATTCGTCTTCACCCGTAACCGGGCGGGCCAGCTGTCGGATACCGATGAGGTCGGCCCGCGAACCGCGGAGTTCTTCCGCCAGACGGACAAGCTGCGGCTGATCGACGTCAGCGATGCCGAAGGCAGCAAGACCGGTAACGGCCATGCCTATTTCCGTTCCAGCCCCTGGGTCAGCAGCGACATCCTGATGACGCTGCTCTACGACCTGGCACCCGCGGAACGGGGCCTGGTATGGGGCGACACGTTGCCCGTGTGGACGTTCCCGTCCGACTACAACCAGCGCATGCTGGACGCACTGGCGACCGCCAACCCCCACCTTTTCCCGGAGGCGGAATGATGCTGCATGGCCACAGACGGCCGGCCGACACGGAGTACCGAACCATGAGTCTCGCCCGATGGACCTTGTTGTTTGTTCCGATCGCGCTGCTGCTGACGGGATGTGTCAACTATGGCTCGGTCGACGGCGTCGACAACCTGTGGCGGCAGATCCCGGCCGACGAGTTCCGTCCGGGCGAGACCACCCAGGCCGAGGTACTCGATCGTCTCGGGCCGCCGTCCCAGCTGATCGGCCTGCAGGACGGCGTGGTCTTCTACTACCTGACGCAGAAGACGACAGGCACAGGCCGCGTATTCATCGTCTGGAATCAGACACGGGAACGCAGCCTCTACGATCGGGCGGTGTTCTTCTTCGACGCTGAAGGTGTCCTGAAGGAGGTCGCTTACAGCGATGAGGTCATTGGACGCTAGGCGGGACCAAACCGGCGCTGGCAGTGCACCGGCGCTGCTCGCGCGAGTCGCCATGATGGCCGCACTGGCCGTGGTGGCCCTGTGCGGCTCCGGCTGCGCCTCGCTCGAGAAGCGCTTCGGCGAGCCTCTGCCCCTCGAGCGCTTCGCAGAGGTCGAGACGGGCTGTCATTACTCGACGGTCTTGCAGCGATTCGGCCCTCCCATGCGGATGGCCGCCCTGCCGTCCGGAATGGCGTTCCAGTACGAATACGTACGCATCGACGAACGGCAGTTCGGCATGACGCTGCCCGGCGCGATCGGCAAGTGGCTGAAGGCGGTGTTCGCATCGGCGGACGCGAAGGTCGAGACCATGCTGTTCATCTTCGATGACGAAGGCGTCCTGCTGGGGGCCGATCCCGAGACCTACACGGCCGACGCCGGCGCCGGCTTCTCGATGACGCTGATCTTCTCGGTGGGCAGCCTCACCGATACCGGTGACTACGAGGCATCGGCGGATAGCGCCATGACCTGGGGACTGGGGCTTACCGATCCCCTGCTCGTCTCGCTGAACCGCGAGCAGAATCTGGACACCGGCGCCAACGGACTGCAACTCTCCGGGACGCCGGACGCCGTGGGCCAGCACACCCTGGAATCCGGGGCACGGCAATGACCGGGAGTCACAACGGTATGAGCACGAGATCCGCCATGCTGACCGGCCTGATCCTGCTGGCCGCCTCGGCGGCGTCCACCGCTGCCGCCGAGGGCAGCAGGGAATCCGCTTCGCCGTCGGAGCTGGCCACATTCAATTTTCGCCTCGGCACCTACGTGCTGGACTCCTCCACCAGTGCCCGGGTCGACGGGCGCGGCGGCATCATCGGCACCCGGCTCGACTTCGAGGACGACCTCAACCTGGACGAGGAGAAGGAGACCCTGCTCGCCGGGTTCCGCTGGCGTTTCCGCGAACGCCACTTCCTGGAACTCGAGTACTTCAACCTGAAGCGCTTCGGGCGCAAGAGAATCGATGAGGAGATCACGTTCCGCGACCAGGTGTTCCCGATCGGCGTCGAACTGGATTCCTCGTTTACCACGGAGGTCACCCGCGCCAGCTACGGCTACCGTCTGGTCAGGCGGGACGACTGGGGCCTCGCACTCAGTGGCGGCGTACACGTCACCCGGCTGCGGGCGACGCTCGAGGGTCTGGTCTTCGACAACGTCGACCTGCCGACGAGGAGCCGCGAGGTCGCGAGCGTGACGGCGCCGTTGCCCGTCTTCGGGCTGAGCGGGGCCTGGCGGCTCGGCGGCAAGTGGTCGCTGATCGGGAAAGGCCAGGTGTTCTTCCTCGAGGTCGACGACGTGGAAGGCGGCATCACCCACGCGTCTGCGTATCTGGAGCACAACACGTTCAGAAATGTGGGTTTCGGTTTCGGTTACGACTGGTTCGATATCGACGTGGACGCGACCGACGACAACTGGCGCGGCAGCGTTAATGTGCAATTCAAGGGCCCGATCCTTTTCGTTCAGGCCCGTTTCTAGAGGGGTAATCAGGGCTATGGGTATTCAGTTGCGGACAACCCGGCTGGCGGCAGCCGCCGGATTCATGACGATGATGCTGACCTGCGCCACGGGCGTGAGCGCGCAGGAGAACTCCGGCATCCAGTGGTCGGTCACTCCCTACATCTGGGCGCCGACGACGACGGTGGATCTGAGTTTCCGGGACACGAACGTCGGCGGGGAGATCGAATTCAGCGACCTGCTCGATGCGATCGATACGGCCCTCATGATCCACGTGGAAGGCGGCCGGGGCCAGTGGAGCGCGTTCGCCGATCTCGCCTATCTCGACGCTTCCGATACCGACGAGCGGACGCTGCTCACGGTGGAGACGCGGAGCAAGCAGGTCATGCTCGATGCCGCGGTGGCCTGGTGGCCGGGCGGCGTGGGCACGCCGCTCAGCGTCTTCGGCGGCCTGCGGCACACGGGATTCGACGACCGCTATGACTTCCGCTCGCCTGTGGACGGCACGCTCCTGGCAAGCAGTCGGTCGGAGAAGGACTACTACGACGCCCTTCTCGGCCTGCGCTATACCTACGAAATGTCCCCGCGCTGGTCCCTGCTGGGCCGGGGCGACGTCAGCTTCGGCGACTCCGAGGGCACGTTCCTGCTGCGCGGCATGCTGGCCTACACGGTTGGCAAGCGGCAGCAGAACCGGATCCTCTTCGGTTACCAGTACAAGGAAGCGGACTTCGAGGACGGCGAACTGAAGACGGAGTACGGCTTCAGCGGTGTGCTCGCCGGCTTCAACTTCCGCTTCTGACACCCGCAGGGCACGACCATGCGGGCGGCCCGGCCGGTTAACGCAGGGACGATCATGTTCGGCAGGAACGCGTTCTTACTGACGCTTCTGGCTCTCGCGGTGCTCTGCCCGCGGGCGCAAGCCCAGGAACTGACGCCCCGCGCCTACTGGCCGGCCCCTGCCGGGACCAATGTGCTGGCCGCGGGCTACCAGCGCAACATGGGGGATATCCTGGTCGACCCCTCACTGCCGATAACCGGCGTCGAGTCCGAGATCGATTATCTCCAGGTCAGTTATACGCGTGTCTTCGGGCTGCTAGGACGCACCGCCTCTGCCCAGCTCAGCCTGCCCTATGCGGACGGCGTAACGGAAGGCACCGTGGATGGCGAATTCCTGCGCCGCGCGACGAGAGGGCCGACCGATGCGCGAATCCGGCTCACGGTCAATCTCCTGGGCGCGCCGACCATGGACGCCGCGGCTTTCGGCGCCCTGCGTCAGGCCCCCCGGCCGATCATCGGGGCCAGCCTGCTCGTGCAGGCGCCTACGGGGGAGTACGCGAGCGACAGACTCATCAACCTGGGGACCAACCGCTGGGCGGTCAAGCCCGCGGTCGGTTTCATCCTGCCGCTGCACCGGACGTGGCTGCTCGAGGGAGAACTCGGTGCGTGGTTCTTCGGTGACAACGACGATTTTCTCGGCCAGACCCGGGAGCAGAAGGCGGTGGTCTCCGCCGAGATACACCTGGTGAAGCGGGTGTCTCCGGGCTTCTGGGCGGCGCTGGATGCCAACTACTACAGCGGCGGGGAGACGCGCGCCGGCGACGGCGACTGGCAGAGCATGCAGCGCAATTCGCGGGTCGGACTCACCGCCGTATTCCCAATACAGGGCAGGCATGCCATCCGGGCCGGCTTCAGCACCGGGATCACCACACGTTCTGGCGGCGAATTCGACATATACTCACTCAACTATATCTATGCGTGGTGACGGCGGGTGCGCGGCATGGCGAAAGCGCTTCATGGCGGTACCCTGGAGTACCGGGGGTATCTGGAGCCCCGGGAACGACGGACACGGTCAGAACGACCAGGCCAGAAAGAGCCGCGGCCCCTGATTGCGGAACTCCAGGCTGCCGTCCAGCGCGTCGTCCCCGGCGTCGAGGCTCAGGGCGTACAGGTCATAGCCCACGCCGATCCCCAGCGATTCACCGAAACGCCGCTCGACCGTCAGTCCGGCGAAGCCCGAATAGCCCGAGTATTCGTCGAAATCGACTGCGAACAAGCGGATCTCGGCGCCGACGGTCCACTGGCCGCGCAGCGGCACGGCGCCGTAGACGCCGATGGTCGGGAGCGGCGTCTCCACCTGGAAGCTCTCTGCCCGGTCGAGATCCGGCGCGACCAGGTCCAGCTCGATGCGGGCGTAGCTGATGCCGGCGGAGACGCCCAGTTCTTTCTGGCCGTCCCGGATGACGGAATAGCCGTAACCGACACTGGCGCTCTGCCAGTACAGGGACGACTGGAGCAGGGTGCCGGGGGGGAATGTCTCTTCACCGAAGGAGACGTCACGGGCCAGGACCCCTGTCCCGCCCCAGTCGAGCTCCACCCAGCTGAACTCGAAGCGGTGGTAGAACCCGGCGCGGACGAGCGCATCGAGTTTCAATGCGCTCCTCCGGTCGCTGGCGCCGGGCAGTTCCTCTACCGCCAGCGCGTCGCCGGCGGCCGTGGTCGCCGAGCGGCGGGAGGCCTCGGAGTCGATGCTGCCGTCCAGCAGAGAAAGCCGAAGCTCGAGCGAGCTACGCCGCTCACCGGCGGATTCCCGCGGCTCGAAGAGATCCGCGTTGTAGGCGAGACCGACACTGCCCGACCAGACGCGGTCCTTCGTGACGATCGGGCTGCGGCTCACCGCGTCGTCCAGCCACTCGAGCCCCAGGGAGACCTGCAGCAGCCATTTCGGCGCCACCTGATAGCCCAGCATCACGCTGGCAGAGGCGTTCATCGCCGCGGCCACCTCGTACGCCGGCAGCGTCGGCGTGGCCTCGGCAGGCGCTATGCCGAAGTAGTAATCGGCGTAGCTGCCGGACAGATAGGAGAAGCCGATGGACGGGATGAAGTAGCCTCGGGACAGCGACACGGGCCAGAGGAACTCCAGCTCGCTGATGCTGCCGCCGTGGCGGTTCGGGGCCTCGATATACGAGCGCAACTGGGCGTGCACGGGCCAGCCGCGCCAGCCGATCATCGGACCGGCCTCCACCGTCCAGCCACGATGGTCGAGGCCCTCGAGCGCCAGGCGGCTGTCCGGGCCGAAACCGAGGGTCTGGACGCGGCCGGTCAGTCCGAATTCCCAGTCGCCCGCCACGTAGCGGACGCCGAGCTCGCTACCGCGCAGGGTCAGCCAGTCGTCCGACAGTGCAGACGGCAGAAAACTCGTGAGATAGGGATACAGAACGGTGCTGGATTGACTGTCGGCGTAGGGGTTCTCGCCCGTCCAGACACTGATGCCGAGGGCATAGTCGTTGAGATCGTAACGGCGAACCCAGTCGAGCAGCCCGTCCGCTGCCGCACAGGGTGCAATAGCCATGGCCCACAACCCCGCAACGATCGCCGGGACCGCGCCTGTCCTGCGCAATCCCGTCGCCGTGGCCGAGAACTGCCTCACAGATGACCAATCCCAGATGACCAAGCCCAGATGACACTTCCACCGATCAATCGCGAGTGCCCCGGGACGGAACCACTCCGTACGATCGATTGTAGCGGAACGGCAGGCCGCTGCGGCCTGGGCCCGATGATCGGCGCTCCGGCAGCCCGGGTCGGCACGATCGTCATCGTACTCCTGCTCGCCGCCTGTGCGTCGACCGGCAGGCCCGACCCCGAAGACAACGGCGAGCCGGCCGCCGCGGCGGGTGAACCAGCGGCGATCGAGGTCGCCGCCGAGGACACCCGGGAACCGGAGACGGCGGAACAGCCCGACGAACAGGCACAGCCTGAAGAGGCTCCGCTGCTCGACCGCACGCAGCAGCGCGTCCACAACGCCATCAGCAACTCGGCGCTGTATTTCGACAGCTTCTTCGGCGAGACGGACCTGGACGAGGGCTCGAATGTCACGCGCGGCAGTCTCTCCGTGGCCGGACAGTGGGACGAGCGGGACAAATTCGACGAGCGCATCCGGCTGCATGCGCGGATCGCCATGCCGGCCCTGAAGGAGCGCACCCGGCTCATATTCGGCCGCGGAGATGCGGAGGAATTCGTCGACGGCACGGTCACGGACGACCCGAGTTCGCTGCCGGCACGCTTCCGGGACTTCGAGGACGACGACTGGCTGCTCGGCGTCGGCTACAGCCGCAACCAGCGCTTCTCCCAGGGCTGGGACTTCTCGCTGGGCGTGAAGGTGCGTACGCCGCTGGAGCCGTATGCGCGCGCGACCTATCGCTGGAACCGTACCTACGGCGATTCCCTGCTCTGGCGGATGCGGCCGCGCGTCTTCGTACAGAATCAGCGCGGCGTGGGCGGGTCCCTCAACAATACCGTCGATTTCGCGGCGAACGAGCGCTGGCTGCTGCGCAGCGGCACCACCCTGCAGGTGGAGGACGAGATCGAGGGCCTGGCCTGGACGCAGCAGTTCGCCGCCTATCAGAGCCGTTCGGACAGGACCGGCGTCTCCTATGCCGTGTTCGCCACGGGCAAGACCGGCGCCGAGGTCCCGCTGATCGACTACGGCGTGGAACTGCGCTTCCGTCGGCGCATCGCCAGAGAGTGGCTGTTCATCGAGCTGCTGTCGTTCGTCACCTGGCCCAGAGAACTGCTGGAGGAGGAACGCGAGAGCAATATCGGCCTCGGTGTGGAATTCGAGATGCAGTTCGGCGACTGGCCAGGGAGGACACGGCCGTGAACACGCCCGTCGACACCACGGCTTCCACAGGCCGGTCGTGGCGGCGGCCCGTGCTGGCGGCGACACTGGCCGTCGTCCTCATCATCTTCGCGGCCGGCATATACCTGCTGTCCGCCGATCTCGGACGCTTCCGAGGCGCCTTCACCGACGCCGTCAGCACGGCCACCGGACGCGAATTCCGCGTGGCCGGCGAACTGGATATCGAACTCGGGCGGACGATCGACATCTATGCGGAAGGAGTGACCCTGGCCGATGCGCCATGGTCCGGCGACGAGCCGATGCTCAGCATCGGCGCGATCCGGCTGTCCGTGCGCACCGCCTCCCTGTTCTCCGGCCCGCTCGTCATCCTGGACGCCGAGGTCAGCGATGCCGACGTGCGGATCGCGACGGATGACGCCGGCCGCAGCAACTGGAGTCTCGGCGAAGAGGACGACGCGGAGCCCGCCCGTGAGAGGGAACTCTCGCCGCCCGCGCTCCTAGAGCGCATGCATGCCGAAAATCTCGCCATCGAGATCCTCGACCCCACCCTGGAGGAACCCATCGAGATCACGATCCGGACGGCCGACCACGACGTGGTCGACGACCGCGTACTCAGCCGGATCGTCGGCTCGGTCAACGGGGAACCCCTGGAGTTCGACAACGACCTCGGACCGCGCACGAATTTCTGGCAGGCCCGACCCGTGGATTTCGTCCTGCACGGGCGCCTCGGCGAGGTCGCGCTGCAGGCCGAGGGTCAGATTGACGACCTGCTGGCGCCCGAACGGCCGGTCGTAACGGCGCAGGCCGACGGGCCCAGCGTGGAATACCTGCTCGACCTTCTGAATCTGCCGCCGCTCGCCAGCGGTCCGCTCGGGCTGGAGCTCCATTTCGAGCCACTGCCCGAACGGGTGAAAATCCGTGCAGACGGCACCTTCGGTGAGTACACGGTGGGCATCGACGGCTGGGTGAGCGACTTCCACGCCGCCGGGTCCCTGGACCTGTCGTTCCGCGCCCTCGGGCCGGATATCGGCCGGCTCGGACGGCTCCTGGGAACCCCGAGGCTCCCCGCCTCACCGTTCGAGCTGTCCGGGCACCTCGCCGGCGATGCCGGCGCCCTGCGGCTCGAGGACATCGAGCTGCGGCTCGGCAGCACGCTGCTGGCCCTCTCGGGCGTCGTACATACCCTCCTGCCGCCCACGGGCGACCAGATCGTGCTCGACATACGCGGCGAGGATATCGCCGACTACCGCGCGCTCCTCGGCATGCCCGGTGAGCTCGGAGGACCCTTCCACCTGCGCGCGGCAGTCCTGCAGCCGGAGAACGGTATCGAGCGCCTGCGGCTCTCCGGCAACGTCGGCAAGATCACTCACGACATCACCGTCTACTTCGACGACTCCCGCGACCTCACGGGCGAGCGCGCGGACTTCGTGGTGGAGGCGCCCGACGTCCGCACGATCGGCCGGGCGCTGGATATCGCCGGCCTGCCGGCGCTGCCTTTCCGCGCATCGGGGTCGGTGCTGTACACGGGCGAGCGTCTCGACATCCGGACGGCGACCGTCTCCCTCGGCCGCGACGAGCTGCGCATGAGCGGCGCGGTGAGTCCCGATCCGTGGAATACCCGCGCCGACCTGGACGTCTCCGTGGCCATCGCTCACCTCGGCGAGACACTCTCCACGTGGGGCCACGAGGACCTCGCCCCCGTGCCGGTCGATGCCCGGATGCGCCTGCAGCTGGACGGCCGGCTGATCAGCGCAACCGATCTCACGGCGACCATCGGCGATGTCGACCTGAGCGGCAGCCTGAGCACCAATCTCGAGGCACCGGAGTCCTCCACCAACGTGCAACTGAGTCTGGCGTCTGCGGATCCGATGTCGTTGTTCGGCAGATCATCGGCTACGGACCTCCCCTCGCTGCCGTTCGCGGCAAATATCCGCGCGAGATCGGCGGACGACCGGATACGCGTCGACGCCCTGGAGCTGGAATGGGGCGACTCCCGACTCGAGGCGCACGGCGTCATCGACCGTCCCCCCGACGTCCAGGCCACGCAGTTCGAGGTGCGTGCACGCGTTCCGAGTCTCGCCGGACTCGTCCGCGGCACGGCTTACGAGCTGCCCGATGTCCCGTTCGCCCTCGAAGGCAGCTTCCGGGGCACACCCGATACGATAACGGGCGAGGATATGCGCATCGATCTGGGCGACAGCCGGGCCACGCTGGATGTCGCCTACCGGCCGGCAGGCACGCCGGTCATCGACGTGAGGCTCGTGTCGCCCTATGTCGATGTGCGGCCGTTGCTCGGGGAACCGGAGCCGGGACCGGAGCCACCGCCCGCCGCCCCGAAATCCGCCGCGGGCCGCCTGATTCCGGATGCCTCGATCCCTGTCGAGCGACTGCAGGACCTCAGCCTGCATGCATCCATCCACGTCGAGGAATGGGTGACGGCACTCGGCCGTTTCGGAGACGTCAGGCTGGACGCGACGCTGATCGACGGCGGGCTGACCGTCGAGCAGTTCGGCGCCCGCGGCGAGCGTGGCGAAGTGAGCGGCAGCCTGTCGTACACGCCCGTGAACGGAGACTATCGCCTCGAGGCCGAGGTGGACGGCGAGCGCTTCCTGTTGGCGGCACCCGACAGGACGCCCGAACAGATCGAGGCCGCGCCCCGGTTCGATATCGAATCCCGGCTGACCGGGGTGGGCACGACCGTTCACGGACTGTTGGACAGTCTCGACGGCCTTTTGATCATGTTCGGCAGCCCCGGTGTCGTGCCGACCACGTCCGGATGGCTGGCGAACATGATCACCGGCGATTTCATGTATCAGGTGCTGACCACGGTCAATCCCTTCGTCAAACAGCAGGATTCGGTGCGCATGGAGTGCGCGGTCGTACTTCTGAATGCCAACAGCGGCCGACTGAGCGGTGACCCGCTGCTCGTCCTGCAGACAGAGCGGCTGAATCTCTTCGTGAACGGGAAGATCGACCTGTCGACCGAGGCAATGGACATCGACATCAACACACAGCAGCGCAAGGGACTGGGCATCAGCATCGGCGAGATGCTGAACCCGTACACGAAGATCACGGGCACGCTGGCCGAGCCGCGTCTCGTGGTGGACCCGAAAGGCACACTCGTCGAGGGAGGCGCGGCCGCGCTGACGGGCGGCCTGACGATGATCGCCAAGGGTATGAAGGGCCGGTTTTTCGCCAATCGCAAGCCCTGCGAGGCGGCCCTGGAGGCCTTCCGCAAGTCGCAGGAGCAGGCGGGGCAGGAGGAGGCGGCCGAGCAGGCCGGGCAATAAACTGTGCCGGCGCCGACACACGATATGCTATGCACCGAAGGCTCCCGTCCATGACCGAAGGAGGAACGAAATGACACCAGGATTTCATACACAGCCCAGGTACTTCCTGTTGGCTACGGCACTCGCCATGCTGGCGGGTTGTGCCACCCCGGAGCCCACCCTCGACACCGGAGCCGACGCGGTGCCCTCCTACGACGGGCTCTACCCGGTACGAAATTCGGTGATGGATTACGCCTGGGCGAGGCCGGACACCAACCTCTCGGCCTACTCGAAGGTGATGCTCGTCGGCACCGGCATCTCGTTCCGGCCCGGCGGTGAGACCAACCGCACACGCATCGGCTCGAGCGCCGCCACGCACTTCAAAGTGAGCGAACGCCAGCGCGAAGAGCTGCGCAAGATCGTGACTGAGGTGTTCGTGGATGAACTCGGAGCGAGCGAACGCTTCGAGCTGGTCGACCGTCCCGGCCCCGACGTGCTGCTGGTGCATGCAGGACTGCTGGATGTCGTCTCCAACCTGCCGCCGGAGCCGGCCGGCCGGAGCGGGATATACATCCGCCAGGTCGGTGAAGCGACGCTGCTGCTGGAACTGCGCGACCCGGTCACCGGAGCCGTGCTGGCGCGCGCCATAGACCGCCGCGCCGCGGCGGCATCCGGGGACTACTTCATCCCCACGAACCGTGCGGCCACCCGCAAGGAGATCAGCCGCGTCGCGCGTTTCTGGGCGCAGCGGCTGCGTGAGGGTCTCGAGACACAGATGGCGGCGCCGTGATCACCGAAAGGCTGACGCCGCTGGCGAGATTCGGGGTCAATTTCGTGGCGGGGTTCGTCCTCGCCGTGATCCTCGCGCCGGTGCCCGTCACCGCACAGGCGGACAGCCCCGCCGTCAGCGCGGAGCGCCCCGGCGCGGGCGGCGACCCCGACATCGTGCGCGTGGGCGTCGGCCTGCTGGATATCGCGAAGATCGAAGAGGCGAATCAGGTCTTCCACATCGATGCCTACATGGTCTTCGAATGGACCGACCCCAGGCTCGCAGCCGA